>ERZ825670.137-NODE-137-length-101823-cov-46.807572_pt1 | contig 101823 bp, 80 predicted proteins | sample MGYA00519929_ERZ825670 | MGnify/ENA primary metagenome ERZ825670 (study PRJEB31778, sample SAMEA3449207) | human gut metagenome | biome: human gut; feature: human-associated habitat; material: faeces | place: United Kingdom | collected 2010/2012 ...
CTTAAAATCCTGTGACCAGCAATGGTCGTGCGGGTTCGATTCCCGCTCCGAGTACCGAAAGCGAGCAACCTTCGTGGTTGCCCGCTTTGCTTTTTCCGCGCCCGCCCGAATCCGGGCCGGACGGTTGTCCGGAGCGATCCGGGCTGGGCACTGTCCGGAGAAACCCGCACGCGGCACAGCTCGTCCCGTCGCTGCAGAGAAACCCGCTCCCGGCACAGGTTGGCAGCCATCACCGCAGAGAAAACCACACCGACACAGCTCGCCCCGTCGCTGCACGGAACGGACGGCTGCACCCCGGGAACCGTCACAATCGCTCCGCGGTCTATCCGTAAATCTCGTTGAGCAGCCGGGCCAGGCGGACCCCGCCGCGCAGCAGCTGCATCTCAAGGATCGGTGCAGCCCAGTTGACGTAATCATACGAAATTTTCGTGCCTTCCGGCGTGCGGTCATAGACTTCCGAGCAGATTGCCTGCGTTTCGAGCAGCCAGTCGCGCGGCGTGCCCGCCTGCAGACGCATCTCCTCGTCGTCAGGCAGCCGGTCGATCTGCTCGCGCCACTCGGTATAGCTCCAGCGGTGCGCCGACTCGATGAGGTTCGTATCCCACACCGCGTGGAGGTTCGTCGCCTTGCCGAAATAGACCACCGGCACCCGGTTGCCACCCAGATCGGAGAGATGCCCCGTGTGCATCGGGCAGTGCATGTCGCCCACGAGGTGGATCAGCATCTGCAGCTGCACCCGCTCCTCGGCAGGGTCCAGATCGCCCGACTTGAGGCTTGCGACCAGGTCGTTTACGGCCTTCAGCACGTCGCCCTTGGGATTGGCTGCCATGCTCTCGAGCGTCTCGCCCGCATCGATGTTCAGATAGTGCCACGTCTTCGTATAGGCATACTCGGGCGTGTGGCTGGCGTTGTCGAGCCAGTTGGCATAGTAGACGGGCGAGTGTCCGCCGAGGACCTTGTCGATGCGTTCGGCCGCCTCGGGCGTCAGGTGGCATTCGGCTATGTAGGCCGTCACGTCGTGTCCCTTCTGCCCCCACGCCGCGGCACTCCGCACGGCCAGCAGGCAGGCAATCAACAGCAGGATTCGTTTCATCATCGCATTGTTTTGGGCGCGGTCCCCGCAGCGTTTTTTTGCCGCACGGCCGCGGATCGTTCTCCGCAAAGCTACGATTTATTTCCGAATCGGCAGTGCGATCCGCCGAAAAAACGGCTGCAACAGGACGGCAGCGAGACGACAACGAGACGACACCGGGAAACGCGGCGCGCCCCGGACCGGCCGGAGCGAAGGGGACTTCGTGGCGCCCCGGGCGGGAACAGGACGCGCATCGGCAAGCCCCCGCTTCGTGCACAAAAAACGGGGAAGCCGTCGGCCGCCCCGTTTTCCTGGTTGGATGATCCAAGGAAGTGTAGCCCCTCCCCTTTCACTTTTTACTTTTTACTTTTTACTTTTCACCTTTCGATCAGTGGTTCATCGTGGCGAGGAACTCCTCGTTGCTCTGCGTGAGACCCATCTGCTTCTGGAGGAACTCCATCGCCTCGACGGGCGTCATGTCCGAAAGGTACTTGCGCAGCACCCACGTGCGGTTCATCACGTCACGCGGCAGCAGCAGGTCTTCGCGGCGCGTACCCGAAGCGATGACATCGACGGCCGGGTAGACGCGCTTGTTGGCGAGCTTGCGGTCGAGCTGCAGCTCCATGTTGCCCGTACCCTTGAACTCCTCGAAGATCACCTCGTCCATCTTCGAGCCGGTATCGATGAGCGCCGTGGCGATGATCGTCAGCGAGCCCTTCTCCTCCGTATTGCGAGCCGCACCGAAGAAACGCTTGGGCTTGTGCAGCGCATTGGCGTCCACACCGCCCGAGAGGACCTTGCCCGAGGCGGGCTGCACGGAGTTGTAGGCGCGCGCCAGGCGGGTGATCGAGTCGAGGAAGATCACCACGTCGTGCCCGCACTCGACCATGCGCTTGGCCTTGTCGAGCACCATCTCGGCCACCTTGACGTGACGCGAGGCCTGCTCGTCGAAGGTCGAGGCGACGACCTCGGCCTTGACGTTGCGCGCCATCTCGGTCACCTCCTCGGGGCGCTCGTCGATCAGCAGCACAATCATGTAGACCTCCGGATGGTTGTCCGCAATGGCGTTGGCGATCGCCTGCAACAGCATCGTCTTACCCGTCTTGGGCTGGGCGACAATCAGCGCACGCTGCCCCTTGCCGATGGGCGAAAAGAGGTCCACGATGCGCGTCGACATGTTGTTGTGGCCGTTGCCCGTCAGGCAGAACTTCTCGCTCGGGAAGAGCGGCGTCATGTACTCGAACTGCACGCGGTCGCGGATGAACTCCGGGGCCAGGCCGTTGATCTCATTGACGCGCACCAGCGGGAAGTACTTCTCGCCCTCCTTCGGGGGGCGGATCGTGCCGTTGACCGTGTCGCCGGGCTTCAGGCCGAAGAGCTTGATCTGCGACGGCGAGACGTAGATGTCGTCGGGCGAATTGAGGTAGTTGTAGTCCGCCGAGCGGAGGAACCCGTAGCCGTCGGGCATCACCTCAAGAACCCCTTCGCCCTCGATCTCGCCGGCGAAGTCGTCCTTCGTGATGACCTCCTCGTCGAGGTGCTGCGCCTCGGTCGCCTCGCGGCGTTCGTGCCGCTCGTGCCGCTCCGCACGGTCGCGGTGCGGGTGTTCCGGGGCCGGTTCACTCCCCTGCGGCGCCTCCTGCGGGGTCTCCGGCGCGGTCTCCGGCGCGGCGGCCTGCTGCGCCTTGGGCTTGCGGCCCCGGCGCTTGGGCTCGGGGCGGGCAGCCTCCTCCGGCGCCGCCTCGGATGGTTTCTCCGCGGCAGCCGTTTCTGCCGGCGCGGGTTCCGCTGCCGCACCGCCCGGCTCCGCAACCGGCGCCGCAGCCTCCGACTTGGGAAGCCGGGGACGACGCCCCCGCGCGGCACGCGCCGGTGTAGCCGGTACGGCCGGTGCGGCCTCCGGCGTCGTCTCGACGGCGGCCGGAGCCCCGGACTGCGCCGAGGCGACAATCTTATCTATGAGTTCGCGCTTTTTCACCATCACGTTGTCTATGCCGAGTGTCTTGGCTATCTCACGCAGTTCGGCAAGGTTTTTCCCTTCGAGCGCTTTCAGATCTTGCATACGGACTATTTGTTTTCTTGAGATTTTCACAGCCGGACGGTCGCCCGGCCTTCAGGAATTTCGCTTGCAAAGATAGTGCATATTTTTGAATTTCAAAATAAAAAGTACGGACACCGGGGCCTCCGGACCACCCCGGCATGCGAAAATACCTACTTATGGGGATTGCCGCACGCCGTTTTTTCCCGACCTTTGTTCCGGAAACAATGGGAAAACGATTCAGCCATCGCATTGTTTGTATTGTTACTGTTTGTGTGTGGAAAACCTCCCCTTTTGCGGGAGGTTTTTTCGTGCGCCGCCGCCGGGTGTGGAATATTTCCACACGGGTGTGGATTATTTCTACATTCTTTTCGCTATCTTTGAGCCCGAAAATACCGCTATAACGCTGTCCGAAAGCAATTTGGCATTTTCACGGCAGTGTGGCCCGCGGATTGGTAACATGTATGGAAACCCTTGTAAACACCATTTCGATATGAATCTGGACAGACTCAAACCGGACCTGACGAAGCTGAACATGGCCGAACTGAAACGGACGGCCTCGCGCGTGAAGCACGTCCGCGTGCGGATGAACCGCAAAGGCTGGATCGCCCTGGCTGCCGGCGTGCTGATCGCGGCCGGCGTGCTCTATCTGATCTTCCGCCCGCGCCCGGCCGTGATCGAGCTTCCGGTCGTGGCCGTGGAACCCGTGACGACCGAGGACGTGAACATCTACGGCGAATACGTCGGCCGCATCCGCGCCCAGCAATTCGTGGAGATCCGCGCCCGCGTGGAGGGATACCTCGAACGCATGCTCTTCGCCGAGGGTACCTATGTCAAGAAGGGCCAGACGCTCTTCATCATCGACCCCAAGCTCTACCGCGCCCGCGTGAACAAGGCCAAGGCGCAGCTCAACAAGGCCCGGGCCCAGGCCCAGAAGGCCGAGCGCGACCTGAACCGCATCCGTCCGCTCTACGAGCAGAGCGCCGCGAGCCAGCTCGACCTCGACAACGCCATCGCCTCCTACGAGAGCGCCGTGGCCGACGTCGTCGTGGGCGAGGCCGACCTCACGCAGGCCGAGATGACGCTCGGCTACACGAGCGTGATCTCCCCCATCGCGGGCTACATCTCCGAACGCTACGCCGACATCGGCACGCTCGTGGGTCCGAGCGGCAAGTCGCTGCTGGCCACCGTCGTCAAGAGCGACACCGTGCGTGTCGACTTCAGCATGACGGCCCTCGACTACCTGCGCTCGAAGGCCCGCAACGTCAACCTCGGGCACAAGGACTCCACGCGCAAGTGGGATCCCTACATCACCGTGACGCTGGCCGACGGATCGGAATACCCCATGCGGGGTCTGGTCGACTTCGCCGACCCGCAGGTCGACCCGCAGACGGGTACCTTCTCCGTGCGCGCCGAGATGGCCAATCCCGACCACATCCTGCTGCCGGGCCAGTTCACGAAGGTCAAGCTGCTGCTCGACGTGCGCGAGAACGCCATCGTCGTACCGACGAAGGCGCTGGTCATCGAGAAGGGCGGTGCCTACATCTACGTGGTGCGCCCGGACAGCGTCGTCGAGAAGCGCTTTGTCGAGACGGGTCCCGAGCTGGACAACAACACCGTCATCGAGCGCGGTCTCTCGTCGATCGAGCGCATCGTGGTGGAAGGTTATCACAAACTCTCGCACGGCATGAAGGTCGAGCCCGTCGCCACCGTCCGCGAAGAGGATAAAGTGCAGGAGGAGTAGCCCATGAAAGCCGATTTCTTCATCGACAGGCCCGTCTTCTCGACGGTGCTCTCGATCGTCATCGTCATCGTCGGCGCCATCGGCCTTGCGCTGCTGCCCGTCGACCAGTATCCGCAGATCGTGCCCCCGGTGGTCAAGATCTCGGCCTCGTATCCGGGTGCCGACGCGCAGACCGTGACGCAGGCCGTCGCCACGCCCATCGAGCAGGAGCTCAACGGCACACCCGGCATGATCTACATGGAGTCGTCGAGCTCCAACTCGGGCGGTTTCTCCGCCACGGTGACCTTCGACATCTCGACCGACCCCGACCTGGCGGCCGTCGACATCCAGAACCGCCTGAAGGAGGCCGAGGCGCGCCTGCCGGCCGAGGTCGTGCAGAACGGCATCTCGGTCGAGAAGCAGGCCTCGAGCAAGCTGCTGACCATCACGCTGCTCTCGAACGACCCGAAGTTCGACGAGATCTACCTGTCGAACTACGCCACGCTCAACGTGCTCGACATGCTGCGCCGCGTGCCGGGCGTGGGCCGCGTCTCGAACGTCGGCAGCCGCTACTACGCCATGCAGATCTGGGTGCAGCCCGACAAGCTCGCCGACCTCGGACTGACGGTCAAGGACCTCCAGGCGGCACTCAAGGACCAGAACCGCGAGTCGGCCGCCGGCGTGCTCGGACAGGCCCCGATGGAGGGCGTCGACGTCACGACGCCCATCACGGCGCAGGGGCGTCTCTCGTCGGTGAGCGAATTCGAGGAGATCGTCATCCGCGCCAACCCCGACGGGTCGATCATCCGCCTGCGCGACGTGGCGAACATCTCGCTCGAGGCCCAGTCCTACAACACCGAGAGCGGCATCAACGCCGGCAACGCCGCCGTGCTGGACGTCTACATGCTGCCGGGCGCCAACGCCATCGAGGTGGCCTCGTCGATCAAGAGTACGATGGAGGAGCTGAGCCGCAACTTCCCGGAGGGCATCACCTACAACATTCCCTTCGACATGACGACCTACATCTCCGAGTCGATCCACCACGTCTACCGCACGCTCTTCGAGGCGCTGCTGCTGGTGATCCTGGTCGTCTTCCTCTCGCTGCAGAGCTGGCGCGCCACGATCATCCCGATCGTCGCCGTGCCCATCTCGCTCATCGGTACGTTCGGCGTCATGCTCATCTTCGGCTTCTCGCTCAACCTGCTGACGCTGCTGGGTCTGATCCTGGCCATCGGTATCGTCGTCGACGACGCCATCGTCGTCGTCGAGAACGTCGACCGCATCATGAACGAGGAGCACCTCTCGCCCTACGAGGCCACGAAGAAGGCCATGCGCAGCCTGAGCGGCGCGCTGATCGCCATGTCGCTCGTACTCTGCGCCGTCTTCGTGCCCGTGAGCTTCCTGTCGGGCATCACCGGACAGCTCTACCGGCAGTTCACCATCACGATCGCCGTGTCGGTAGTCATCTCCACGATCGTGGCGCTGACCCTCTCGCCGGTGATGTGTTCGCTCTTCCTGCGTCCCGACGACGGGCACAGGAAAAACCGCTTCTTCCGCCGCATCAACCTCGGGCTGGCCATCGGAAACAACTTCTACGGCCGCACGATCGCCCGGGCGCTGGCCAACTCGCGGCGCATGTTCGCCGCCTTCGGCATCGTGCTCGTCGGCATGTGGCTGATGAACCGCCTGCTGCCGCAGAGCTTCATGCCGCAGGAGGACCAGGGATACTTCACCGTGGAGCTGGAGCTGCCCGAAGGCGCGACGATCGAACGCACGCGCACGGTGACCAACCGCGCCATCGACTTCCTGATGGCGGACCCCGACGTGGAGTACGTGCTCAACGTCACGGGTTCGAGCCCCCGCGTGGGCACGAACCAGGCGCACAGCCAGCTGACGGTGATCCTCAAGCCGTGGAACGAACGCGAAACGGAGGACATTTCCGAGATCATGGGGCGCGTGCGGCACGAGTTGTCGCGCTACCCCGAGAGCAAGGTCTACCTCTCGACCCCGCCGGTGATCCCCGGTCTGGGACAGTCGGGCGGTTTCGAGATGGTGCTCGAGGCGCGCGGCAACACGACCTACACCGAGCTGCAGCAGGCCGTCGACACGCTCATGACGATCGCCTCGCAGCGGCCCGAACTGACCGGTCTGGCCTCGTCGATGCAGGGCGACATTCCGCAGCTCTACTTCGACGTCGACCGCGACAAGGCCCAGATGGTCGGGGTCTCGATGTCGGACATCTTCTCGACGATGAAGGCCTTTACGGGGTCGATCTACGTCAACGACTTCAACATGTTCAACCGCATCTACCGCGTCTACGTCCAGGCCGAGGCGCCCTACCGCGCCTACCGCGACAACCTGAACCTCTTCTTCGTGCGCGGCGACGACGGGGCGATGATCCCCATCACGGCCCTCGGCACAACCTACTACACGACGGGCCCCGGCACGATCAAGCGCTTCAACATGTTCAACTCGGCGACCATCTCGGGCGAGGCCGCGCACGGCTACAGCTCGGGGCAGGCGATGGACGAGCTCGAACAGATCGTCCGCCGGGAGCTGCCCGCCTCGGTGGGTGTCGAGTGGAGCGGCCTCTCGTATCAGGAGAAGCACGAGGGCGGACAGACCGGTACGGTGCTGGCGCTGGCCTTCCTCTTCGTCTTCCTCTTCCTCGCGGCGCAGTATGAGAGCTGGACCGTCCCCATTGCCGTGATCCTCTCGCTGCCCGTGGCCGGCATCGGCGCCTACCTCGGCATCTGGATCTGCGGTCTGGAGAACAACATCTACTTCCAGATCGGACTGGTGATGCTCGTGGGTCTGGTGGCCAAGAACGCCATCCTGATCGTGGAGTTCGCCAAGGAGGAGGTCGAAAAGGGCCGCGACGTCGTCACGGCGGCGATCACGGCGGCACACCTGCGCTTCCGCCCCATCGTCATGACCTCGCTGGCCTTCATCCTGGGCCTGCTGCCGCTGGTTTTCGCCTCGGGTCCCGGCTCGGCGAGCCGCCAGGGCATCGGCACGGGCGTCTTCTTCGGCATGCTGGTGGCCATCACCGTGGGCATCGTCTTCGTGCCGTTCTTCTTCGTATGGATTTACCGCATCAAAGCCAAACTCAAACGATGAAACACATTCCGATCATAGTTGCGCTCCTTGCCGCCGTCGGGCTGAGCTCCTGCTCGGCCGTCAGGCACTGCAAGAGCCCCGAACTCAATCTGCCGGAGCAGGTCGTCCCGGGACGCAGCGACTCGCTGACGCTGGCCGACCTGGACTGGTGGGAGTTCTACGGCGACACAACGCTCTGCCGCATCATCGAACGCACGCTCGAACACAACAAGGACCTGCTCTCGGCCGCCGCCCGCGTCGAGCGCATGCGGCAGCTCTACCGCATCGACAAGGCAAACCGCCTGCCGTCGGTCGGACTGCCCGTCTATGCCGAGTACGAGACGAACGACTACTACGGCGAGAAGTCGGTACGCGATCCCGAGCTGGCCGCGAAGGTCTCGCTGAGCTGGGAGCTCGACATGTGGGGCAACCTGCGCTGGGCCAAGCGGCAGGGCGGAGCCGAATACCTCGCCTCGGTCGAGGCGGAGCGCGCCATGCGCATGACGCTCGTCGCGGAGGTCGCCGCGGCCTACTTCCGGCTCGTGGCGCTCGACAACGAACTCTCGATCGTGCGGCGCACGCTCATCACGCGCGGCGAGGGGGTCTACCAGGCCCGGCTGCGCTTCGAGGGCGGTCTCACCTCCGAGACGGTCTTCCAGCAGGCGAAGGTGGAGTACGCCACGACGGCGTCGCTCATCCCGGAGCTGGAACGCAGCATCGAGACGACCGAAAACGGCATCTCGCTGCTCATGGGCGAATATCCCGACTGGCGCGTAAAGCGGGCCAAGATGGACATAGAAGCCAAAATGAGGGACAGTATTCCAATAGGCATTCCGTCGGAACTGCTGCAACGGCGCCCCGACGTGCGCGCGGCGGAGCAGCAACTGCGTGCGGCGATGGCCGCCGTCGGGGTGGCCTATGCCGACCGCTTCCCGCGGCTGACCTTCCGGCTCGAGGGCGGCGTGGAGAACAACTCCGTGAGCGAGATTTTCCGCTCACCCTTCTCCTACGTCATCGGCTCGCTCGCTTCGCCCGTCTTCGGCTTCGGCCGCAAGAAGGCCAAGTACCGCGCGGCACTGGCCGCCTACGACGAAGCCCGGCTGGCCTATGAAAAGAAGGTGCTCGAGGTATTCCGTGAGGCAAACGACGCCGTCGTCACCTACCGCAAGGCCCGCGAAACGGCGGCACTGAAGGTGGCCCTGCGCGATGCGGCGCTCAAATATGTCGAGCTGGCGCAGGTGCAGTACCGCGGCGGCAGCATCAACTACATCGACGTACTGGACGCCCAGCGCCGCTACTTCGACGCCCAGATCGGCCTGAGCAACGCCGTGCGCGACGAGCACCTCGCACTCGTGGAGCTCTACAAGTCGCTCGGCGGCGGCTGGAAGACCGGCGAATAAACCCGGCAGCCACCCTTCCCCGGGACATACGAAGCCCTCGCCTTGCGGCGGGGGCCTCTTTTTTGCGGGAGAAATTTCATCCGATACGTTTTTTCGGTGCGGGAAAACGATTTTTTCTTATATTTGCACAACATTAACAAGAGGGGTGCCTTGGGAAACCGGAGGCGACGATACCGGAGGGTATCGCTCCGCAACCGGAACTCTCCGCGAAAAGGCTGAGATCAGACCCTATGAACTTGATGCGGTCCGTACCGCCGAAAGGACTTGTTCATAGACCGTAATTTCTCACGGGCATCTCTGTAAATTACGGTATCTGCATGGAAGTATTCGTCAATCGCAAACCGGTCGAGGTCGAGGGGCCGATGACGCTGGCCGGGCTGCTCGCCCGCGAGGGCATCCCCGCCGAAGGGGTCGCCGTCGCGGTGAACAACCGCGTCGTGCCGCGCGCCGAGTGGGCCGCCACACAGCTCGAGGAGCAGATGAAGATCACCGTCATCCGGGCCGTCTGCGGAGGATGATGCGTATTCTGGTCATCACCGACGTGCCCTTCACGGCAACGGAACCCGCGGCGATCCGGCAGCTGCTGGACGAGGGCGTCGAGCGCGTGCACCTGCGCAAGCCCGACGCTTCGGAGGAGGCGCTGCGGCGGCTCATCGAGGCGCTGCCCGCGGAGTGCTATCCGCGGCTGACGTTGCAGGACCGCCTGCCGCTGGCCGTGGAGTACGGTCTGGGGGGCGTGCATCTCAACCGCCGCAATGCGGCCGTACCCGCGGGTTTCCGGGGGCTGGTGAGCCGCTCGTGCCACACGCTCGACGAGATCGCCGCCCATCCCGCGTGCGACTACCTCTTTCTGAGCCCGCTCTTCGACAGCATCTCGAAGAGCGGCTACCGCGCCGCCTTCACCGACGGGGAGCTGCGCGATGCGGCGGCCCGCGGCCTGCTCGGCGAGCGGGTCGTGGCACTCGGAGGCATCCGGCCCGAGCTGCTGCCCCGCGTCCGGGAGCTGGGCTTCGGCGGCGCTGCGCTGCTGGGCGCCGTCTGGCGCGACGCCTCCCCCGCCGCCCTGCACCGCACGATGGAGCACATCCGCCGATTCAACATATAAAAGACAGAAACCATGCTGCAATTCATCACACACCATACGGACCGTTACGACGAAATCACGGGCACGCGCGCCGTGCTCGAGGGGGGCTGCCGCTGGGTTCAGCTCCGCATGAAGGATGCCCCGGACGAGGAGGTGACAGCCGTCGGCCGCGAAGTCGGGGCGCTGTGCCGCCGCTTCGGGGCGACGTTCCTGCTGGACGACCGCGTCCATCTGGTCGACGGGCTCGGCGCCGACGGCGTGCACCTCGGCAAAAACGACATGCCGGTCGACGAGGCGCGGCGCCTGCTGGGCCCCGGGCGGCTGATCGGCGCCACGGCCAACACCTTCGCCGACATCGAGCGCGCCGCACGCGCCGGTGCCGACTACATCGGGCTGGGGCCCTTCCGCTTCACGCAGACCAAGCGCAACCTGAGCCCGATCCTCGGGCTGGAGGGCTACCGCGACATCCTCGCGCGCTGCCGCGCGGCGGGCATCGACCTGCCGGTCGTGGCCATCGGCGGCATCACGGCCGCGGACGTGGAGGCGATCCTTGCCACGGGTGTCACGGGCATCGCCCTCTCGGGCGCGCTGCTCGGCGCAGCCTCCCCCGCGGAGGAGACACGACGAATTATGACAATCCTAAATCAGCATAAACAATGAACGATTTGATTATCGGCGGACGGACCTTCCGTTCGCGCCTCTTCGTAGGCACGGGAAAATTCAGTTCCAACGACCTGATGGCCGAGGCAATCGCCGCCTCGGGCACCGAGATGGTTACCCTGGCGATGAAACGGGTCGACATGGAGAATCCCGAGGACGACATGCTCATGCATGTGCGGCGCCCGGAGATTCAGCTGCTGCCCAATACGTCGGGTGTGCGCGACGCCGAGGAGGCCGTACTCGCGGCCCAGCTCGCCCGCGAGGCCTTCGGCACGAACTTCATCAAGCTGGAGATCCACCCCGACCCGAAATACCTGCTGCCGGACCCGGTCGAGACGCTCAAGGCCACGGAGCAGTTAGTCAAGATGGGCTTTGTCGTGCTGCCCTACGTGCAGGCCGACCCGGTGCTCTGCAAGCGGCTGGAGGAGGCCGGTGCCGCCACGGTCATGCCGCTGGCCGCACCCATCGGCACGAACAAGGGGCTCGTGACGCGCGAGATGCTCGAGATCATCATCGAGCAGAGCCGCGTGCCGGTGGTTGTCGACGCCGGGCTGGGCGCCCCGTCGCACGCCGCGGCCGCCATGGAGCTGGGCGCCGACGCCGTGCTGGTCAATACGGCCATCGCCGTGGCGGGTGACCCCGTGCGCATGGCCCGCGCCTTCGCGCAGGCCGTCGTCGCCGGGCGCGAAGCCTACGAAGCCGGACTCGGGGCGCAGGCCTGCTGCGCCGAGGCCAGCAGCCCCCTCACCTCGTTCCTCGACTAAACCGCACGCACCATGTTTTCCGAGGAATTAGCCAAATACGACTGGGAGGAGACCACGGCGCGGATCCTCTCGAAGCGGGCCGCCGACGTCGAAACGGCGCTCGGCAAGGAGCACCTCACGCTCGATGACTTCATGGCGCTCGTCTCGCCCGCCGCAGCGCCCTACCTGGAGCCGATGGCACGCCTGAGCCGCCGCTACACGCAGGAGCGCTTCGGCAAGACGATCTCGATGTACATCCCGATGTATATCACCAACTCCTGCACCAACTCGTGCGTCTACTGCGGCTTCAACCGCCACAACGCCATTCCGCGCGTGATCCTCACGATGGAGCAGATCGAAGCCGAGTGCCGCGCGATCCGCGCGCTGGGGCCGTTCGAGAACCTGCTGCTCGTCACGGGCGAGAATCCCCGCGCCGCGGGTGTCGACTACATCGAGGAGGCGCTGCACGTCTGCCGCCCGTGGTTCAACAACCTGACGATCGAAGTGATGCCCCTCGCAGCCGAGGAGTACGAGCGGCTGACCCACTCGGGGCTCAACGGCGTGGTCTGCTTCCAGGAGACCTACAACCGCAAGAATTACAACATCTACCACCCGGCCGGCATGAAGTCGAAGTTCGAGTGGCGCGTCAACGGCTTCGACCGCATGGGACAGGCCGGCGTGCACAAGATCGGCATGGGCGTGCTGATCGGCCTCGAGGAGTGGCGCACGGACGTCACGATGATGGCCCTGCACCTGCAATACCTGCGCAAGCACTACTGGAAGACGCGCTACAGCGTCAACTTCCCGCGCATGCGCCCCTCGGAGGGGCACTTCCAGCCCAACGTCGTGATGAGCGACCGCGAGCTCGCGCAGCTGACCTTCGCCTTCCGCATCTTCGACCACGACGTCGACATCTCCTTCTCGACACGCGAGCGGCCCGATTTCCGCAACCACATCGCCACGCTGGGCGCCACGTCGATGAGCGCCGGGTCGAAGACCGACCCGGGAGGCTACTGCACCTACCCGCAGTCGCTCGAGCAGTTCGTCGTGAGCGACGAGCGCACCCCGGCGGAGGTCGAGGCGGCCATCCGCCGCGAGGGCTACGAAGTCGTATGGAAGGACTGGGACAAGGTCTTCGACTGATGGAGGCACAGCGCTACACGCGGCAGACGATGCTCCCGGAGATCGGCGAGCGGGGGCAGCGGCGCCTGGCCGAGGCCTCGGTGCTCGTCGTGGGGCTCGGGGGGCTCGGCTCGCCCGTGGCACTCTACCTTGCGGCGGCCGGTGTCGGGCGCCTCGGGCTGACCGATGCCGATGTCGTCTCGCTGAGCAACCTCCAGCGGCAGGTGCTCTACACCGCGCGGCAGGTGGGCGAGCCCAAGACGCGGGCGGCCCGCGAGCGGCTCGCGGCACTCTCGCCCCATACGCGCTTCGACCTTTACGACGAGGGGCTCACGGCAGAGAACGCGCAGCGGATCGTCGCGGAGTATGACCTTGTGGTCGACTGCTGCGACAACTACCCCACGCGCTACCTGCTGGACGACGTCTGCGCGGCATGCGGCAAGCCGTGGGTCTACGGCTCGATCGGCGCCTTCGAGGGACAGGTGTCGCTCTTCAACGGGCCCCGTCACCGCCGCTATGCGGAGCTCTACCCCGACCGCGAGGCGCTCTGCCGACGCCCCCGCCGCACCGAAGGGGTGCTGGGCACGGTGCCCGGCGTCGTCGGCACGCTTCAGGCCACGGAGGCCCTCAAGGCACTCGCCGGCTTCGGCGAGCCGCTCGACGGGCGGCTCCTGGTCATCGACCTGAAAACAATGCAAACCCAAACAATAGCATTTTAAGACCATGGGAAAAGGATTCGACCAGTACGCATCGGCCTACGATGCGTGGTTTCTCAACAACCGCAACGTCCTCTATTCGGAGGTCAACCTTGTGGCTTCGACGCTGCGCGACGCCGGACGCATCCTCTCGGTAGGCTGCGGCAGCGGCCTCTTCGAGAAGATTCTCCGCGAAGAGTACGGCATCGACATCCGCGACGGCATCGAGCCGTCGACGGGCATGGCCGAAATCGCCCGCAAGCGGGGCATGCACGTGACGATCGCAACGGCCGAGGAGGCCGACTTCGGCCGCGGCACCTACGACACGCTGCTCTTCAACGGCACGCCGAGCTACATCGGCGACCTCGAGGGCGTCGTCCGCAAGGCCTACGAGGCACTGCCCGAAGGCGGGCGGATCATCCTGATCGACGTGCCGAAGGAGAGCTCCTACGGCATCCTCTACAACCTGGCCAAGGCGCTCGGGACGTGGGACCATCCGCTGCTTGCGGGGTGCTACCCGCCCGATCCCTACCCCATCGAGTTCGTCGACGTGGCCGTCTGGCGCACGACGGCCGAGAAGGTGGCGCTGCTGGAGGCGGCGGGTTTCGGCGAACTGAGCTTCGCACAGACGCTCACCCGTCATCCGCTCTGCTCGAACGAGGCCGAAGAACAGCCCGCAGAGGGTTACGACCGGGGCGACTACGTGGCCGTCACGGCCCGCAAACCCGTCCGGTCATGAGCCGTTGGAGCGACAGCGCCTGGGAGGCGGCGCGCCCGGTCTACGAGAAGATCCTCGAGCACCCGTTCGTCCGCACCCTGGCCGACGGAACGCTCTCCGCGGAGCGTTTCCGCTTCTACCTGCGGCAGGACGCCCTCTATCTGGACGGCTATGCCCGCCGCCTGGCACACATCGCCGCACGCCTCGAGCACAAGGAGCACACGGAATCCTTCCTGCGCTTCGCGGCGGACGGCATCGCCGTCGAGCGGGCCCTGCACGAGCAGTTCCTCGGAGGCGAACACCCCGCCCCGGAAGAGATCAGCCCCGCGTGCCTGCTCTACACCTCGGTGCTGGAGAGCCAGGCCACGGCGCCCGTCGAGGTCGAGGCCGCGGCCGTGCTGCCCTGCTTCGTGGTTTACCAGCGCGTAGGCGAGGCGATCCATGCGCGGCAGCAGGGGGCGGAAAATCCCTACCAGCGGTGGATCGAGACCTATGCCGACCCGGCCTTCGCCGCCTCGACGGCCGAGGCCACGGCCATCTGCGACGCGCTGGCCGACGCGGCGGGCGATGGAACGCGCCGCCGCATGACCGACATTTTCGTGCGCTGCACCCGCATGGAGTGGCTCTTCTGGGAGAGCGCATGGCAACTCGAAACATGGAAGATATGAGCAACGCGAAGAGAACCTACAAACGCGCCCTGACCATCGCCGGCAGCGACCCGAGCGGCGGCGCGGGCATCCAGGCCGACCTGAAGGCCTTTTCGGCCTGCGGGTGCTTCGGCACCTCGGCCATTGTCGCCGTCGTCGACGAGAACACCGTGGGGGTCACGGGCGTGCACCCCGTCCCGGTGGAGTTCGTCGTGGGACAGATCCGCTCGGTGCTGGACGACATCGGCGCCGACGCCATCAAAATCGGCATGCTCCACTCCTCGGAGCTCATCCGCGCCGTGAAAGAGACCCTCGCCGGCTATGCGATCCGCAACATCGTGCTCGACCCGGTGATGGTCGCCACGTCGGGCGACGCCCTGCTGCAGCGCGACGCCGTGGCGACGCTGCGCGACGAGCTGATCCCCTGCGCACGGGTCATCACGCCCAACATCCCCGAGGCGGAGCTGCTGCTCGGTGAGCGCCTCACGCGGCAGGAGGAGCTGCCCGACGCCGCGCGGCGTCTTTCGTGCGGCGGGCGGGTCTCGGTGCTGCTCAAGGCCGGGCACCTGCAGGACGATATGCTGACCGACATCTTCTACAACGCCGAGACGGACCGCATCCTGCCGCTGCGCTCGCCGCGCGTCGAGACAGTCAACACCCACGGCACGGGCTGCACCCTCTCGTCGGCTTTCGCGGCCTTCCTGGCCCGCGGATTCGAACTCGACGAGGCAGCCACACGCGCCAAGGAGTACATCGCCGCGGCGATCGCCGCCGGAGCCCGCTACGAGATCGGCCACGGCCACGGGCCCGTGCACCACTTCTTCAACTTCTGGGAGTAACCTGCCCGGCATCGCGGGAGACGCCGCCCGACACGGGGCGAATGAAAGCAGTGCGGCTTGTGTGCCGCACTGCTTTTTTCGTGAAGAGCCATCCATCCGGTGAGCGGTTTGCGAGTTTATAAATTTATCCGTATTTTTGTATAAGCCATCATTCCCAGAAATTTATTCCGATTCGCCCATGCAGAAAACCCTACTTCTGTTTTTCCTGTCGCTGCTGTTGTCCGGCGGAGCCCTGTCGGCCCGGGAGGTCACGGCCGAGCAAGCCCGGCAGACCGCCACGCGATTCTGGCAGTCGACCCCCAAAACCCGGGGAGAAGCCGCCCCGGCGTGGCAGCTGGTGCGCGACAGTGAAAGCGCCGCAACCCGCTCCTCGGGTGCGCATCCCGCCTATTACGTCTTCGACAACACGGCCGGTCCGGGCTTTGTCATCGTCGCGGGTGATGACGTGGCCATGCCCGTACTGGGCTACTCGTTCGACAGCGAATTCCCGTCAGGGACGCTGCCGCCCAACCTGCAGGCGTGGCTCGACGGGCTCCGGGAGACCGTGAACAAGGCCCGCGCAACCGGCTGGAAGGCCGAAAGCCATGTCACGCAGGCCTGGGCCTCGACGCACGGCAGCACCCCGGTGGTAAAACTCGAAACCGCGCTCTGGAACCAGGATGACCCCTACAACCGGCTGTGCCCGACCTATCAGGGATCCCCGACCTACACCGGATGTACAACCACGGCCCTGACCATCGTCATGCACTACCACCAGTGGCCGGAACGGGGTACGGGCTCCCTGCCGTCCTATACCACCAAGAGCTACGGCATATCGGTTCCGGGATTTGCGTTGGGCCATGCCTACGACTGGGCCAACATGAAACCGAAATACGCATACACCTATCAGGGCAACGCCTCGGACTACGAATATACCTATACCGCCTTCACCGAGACCGAAGCAACAGCCGTAGCGACGCTGATGCGTGACTGTGCCGTCATGCTCCAGTCCGACTTCGGGCCGGACGGCACCGGGGCATATACCAGCGACATCCCGAACCGGCTGATCGACCACATGGGCTATGACGGTCAGACCCGATGGATCTATCGTCCGAATTATACGACTGCCGAATGGAACCGGATTATGCAGGACGAGCTGAACAACGACCGGCCGATCATCTACTCGGGCTACAATGCCCAAGCCGGCCATGCGTTTGTCCTCGACGGCTATACGGACGACAACTATTACAGCGTCAACTGGGGCTGGAGCGGCTACTGCAACGGCTATTTCCTGCTGACGGCGCTCGATCCCGAAGGGCAGGGAATCGGCGGTTCGGACCACTACAACGACGGACAGATCGCAATCGTCGGCATGCAGCCCGATGCCGGCAACGACGCCTACGAGGAGTTGCGATACGTCGGGTACTACGATCCGGAGACGGGCCGGACCTACAACGGCATCACCATCGAGGGCGACATCGCCCAGGACCAGACGATCCAGGTCTATGCCGGACTGATCTGCAACTATGGCAGTTCGCCGTTTTCGGGCGAGATTCGGGTCGCTGTCACGGACCAGGACAACCGAGTCATCCGAAACATCTACGCGCTGCAGACCGCGGACCTCGTAATCGGCTCGGGCTATAATTTGTACAATTCGCTCCATATCAACTTTCCGCTGCTTCCGGGCTACCGCATCCGGACGCTCTATCGCAACGACACGGCCACGGAGTGGTCCATCGTGCGGGGCAACGACGAGGAAGGCTGCATCTGGGACTGTCCGATCGCCGATGAATCCACGATCGAAACGTCGACGAGCCTGACCTACAACAAGACGGAGCGCATGATGCGGCTTCAGGTAATGGAGGGCGTCACGGCCACGTTGCAGGCATCCGACGGCACGGATTACAGCTCCTCGTGCAGCGCCGAGGGGCAGGAGATCCGCATCGACACCTCGACCCTGCCGGGCGACACCTACCTCCTCATCCTGCAAAAGGATACAGACCGCAAGGAGCTGCTCATCGCCCTTCCCGACAACGAATGAATCAACGACAGAAACGATCCAAGCAAGCAGACATCATGAAAAGAGATAAACGATTCCATAGCGTCGGGCTCCTGCTTCCGATCCTGCTTTTCGTGCTGTCCGGCTGTACGAAGAGTCAGACGGACGACGATAAACCGACGGATGCAAAAATGACCCTCTTGACCGACAACCGGACCATAGGCAGTCAGGGAGGGCTCTTCACGGTCGAGATTCAATGTACCGTCGATTACGAGGTCGAAATGCCCGACGCCTCCGGGTGGCTGCGCGAAGTCGCCGCCGGCACATCCGGGACGGGCATCCACTACTTCGAGGCGGACCCGAACGAAGAGTATGACAACCGCACGGCGAGCATCATCTTCACCAACCGGACATTCGGTTTGAAGCAGACGTTCACCCTGACGCAGATGCAGAAGAACGCCATTCTCGTAGCGGAGGAGAGCTACTCGATCGATGCTTCGGGCGGGAGGCTGGATTTCGAGGTCAACACGAACGTCGATTTCCGGGTCGAACTGTCCGAGACGTGGATCCGACAGACAACCTCGCCGTCGGTCCGGGGGCTTGTCGGGAGGACGCTGCACTTCATCATCGACCCGAACCCGACGACGGAGCCCCGGGAAGCGACGATCCTCCTTGTGGCCGACGATGTGGAACAGACCATCACAATCCGCCAGCAGGCACGCGACGACATGAGCCGGCTCCACATCACACATACGAATCCAACGTTCCGGGTCCCGTACATTTTCGGGGAAGAATTCGTGCCGGGGACGGTATCGTGGGGCGACGGCACGGAGGAGGAGTACAGCGAGTCGCTGCTGCACACCTATCAGGAGGCGGGAACGTACACCGTGACCATCGAGACACCGGGAGCCGAGGAGTTCTCGGTTTCGGATCTGACCAACGTAACGAAAATCGACCTGACGCAATTCTGACGCGCGACGCCGGGAACAGGCGAAGAGCCACTCCGAAAGAGCCTTTCGGCATCACTGCCGAAGTAAAAAATCCCGAAGCAGCACGGGCAAAGGCAACGCCCGGGAGAGTTGGACCTCTCCCGGGCGTTTTCGGTTGCAGTGCCCGCCGCATTCCTTGCCGAAACGGGCACAAACGGGCCATGACGCATCATCACCGGCATGCCGACACCGGCGTTCTGCGTGCGTCGTCAGCGTGTGCGACCGGCAGCAGCCAGCTCTGCCCTGTCCGAGCGGTCGGCCATGTCTTGCATTCCAGAAGACGGGATGGCACCGCCGCCGGGCGGGTCAGAAAAGGGCCTTTTTCCCGACAATCCGTTTCAGGCTGTCGACCGTAAGCGCCGGATCGCAGACGACCTGCGCGCCCGAGGTCTCCTCCAGCAGCCGGACATACTCCGCCATCGGGCAGGTGCCGATCGCCTCGCGCAGCGAGTCGAGCCGCTCCGGATGCTCGACGGGCCAGACATAGATAACGGTCTCGCCGCCGACGTTCGTTTGATACGACTGCGTGCCGCAGCGCTGCGGCCGCTCTTCATACATGGCCACCCGGTCCTCGAGTGTCGCCAGCTTGTACGCCGAAATCACGCCCCGGCCGGCCGCCTCGCGCAGCAGCGGCAGGTACCTCTTCTGCTCCTTGAGCGGAGCGTGGTCGATGATGAGCCAGACGGCATCGTAGGATTCCGCCGCCAGCCCCTCGGGCAGGCCGTCGCGCAGGAGCGAGGCGACGAGCCGCATGTTCTCGCGGTCGATGCGCTCCATCTCGGCACCGGCCGCCACGAGCGAATCGACAAGCGCGGCCGAATACTCCCCGCCGTTGACCCGGCGGTTCATCTCCAGAAGCCGCATGCGCACCTGCTGGTCGCGTGCGGCCGCCTCACGCAGCAGCGAATCGGGGTTCTGCGCCCGGCCCGGAAGCGGAAGTGCCAGCAGAGACAATAGCATTAAAAATGAAGTTGATATATATTTATTCATCCGATTCTACTTTTTCTACTTTATTGATCCAATTATCAAATACAGGATGATGTTCTATGTCACGAATATCTGTATCAACACAAATCTTTCCTATAAAACATTCATTCAAATTATCATCAAATACTCCCTGTTTTACCTCTCCGTCATGAACCATCAACACCGGTAATCCCAACATTAAAGACATTCCAACTTCAATATCGCTCCATGGAGTAGACATCCAACATGAGGACAATTTTTTCTCGCTACTAGTATTGGGCCTGTAATACCCTTCGGCAATATTTATCTGCTTGAAACCGAACGCTATCACTCCCGAAGATTTCCTAATACTTTCTCTCACCCTATTAAATTGTCCATATTTAGGATAATTATCTTTGATATAATATATTACATTACACTTTCGCATCTCCAATATACGTTTATATTCTTTCGTTAACAACTCCTCAGATTTGGTCATTACACTGGGCATACTGAAAAATATCGTTTTGGGATTCTTGTTTACGACCAATGTTACTGGTTTGGTGTCTTGATAAATCCCATTTACCAAACATTTATCAATCTCTTCAGGGACATTAAAAGCATTACTAAAATTAGCACCATATAATACGACATTTGTAAACAAAGCATTTGTCAAATCAGCCCCCATAAAATTTGCAAAAGAAAAATCACAATCTTTTATTTGAGTGCGCAGTAGTATTGCATTATAAAAAATGGCTTCCTGTCCATCGATATTCTGAAGTAAGGCATACGACAAATCTGCCATGAATAAGTCCGTTTTACGCATTTTAATGCGATGCTGCTTATTTCCTATATACAAATCTTGCAAATTTGTTTTTTGTAAATCCTTTTCCGATAAATCGACAGCATATGCCAGTCCATCACCCAAAGTCTTCTGATAAATACCAGTGGGTAAGGTCCGCAATATTGAAGAAATTACATTGACAGTTTCATTAAATAGAAACTTGCCTCGAAAGCCTAATTTTACATTCAAAAAACGACGTAATATAATTGCAGCGGATAGCTGAGATTCTGCATTTGCAGAGGCTAATTGTTCTACCGTTTTTGAAAACGAATTTAATAATTCTGTTTTTGTCTTTCGATGTGTAATATTTTCTACAATTATGTATATAAAAGTTGCTGATATACCTACAAGAATTGTTATACCTTCTAAATTGGCTAAAAGGAATTCACCCACTAATTTCATAGAACAAAACTTTTTATATGTAAAGTTACGATTTTTTTTGAAAAGTCCGGTCTGCGCCCGCGCTTCTTTTGAACGGCAGGCACACGCTCACCTCCAAACGGCGGCGCAGCGGAAATTTCACCCGAGGTTCCGAAAAAAATGCCGGATTTCGGAACGCAGACCTTAAAATTTCACCCAAAAGTTGCCGTAATATTAATTTTTTGTATCTTTAAGCGTGATTTTGCTTACAAACAAACAGCAAATCGAACCTAAAACTTCATAAGAGTTATGACAACCAACCTGAACCCCGATCCGCTGGTGCGCTTTCTCGGAAAGCCCCGGGCCGAATTCACCCGCGCGGACATCGTCCGCTACATCCGGGAGAACGGGATCGAAATGGTCAACCTCCGCTACCCCGGTGCCGACGGACGGTTGAAAACCCTGAACTTCATCATCAACGACGAAGAGTATCTCGAGAGCATCCTCACCTGTGGCGAGCGCGTCGACGGGTCGAGCCTCTTCCCCTACATCGAAGCCGGGGCGAGCGATCTCTACGTCGTGCCGCGTTACCGCACGGCCTTCCGCAACCCCTTCAGCGAAATTCCGGCCGTGGACCTGCTCTGCAGCTACTACACGAAGGACGGCACGCCGCTGGACATGGCCCCCGAGCAGACGCTGCGCCGCGCCCACGAGGAGCTGCGCCGCGCAACGGGGCTCGACTTCCACGTCATGGGCGAGCTGGAGTTCTACGTCGTGAGCCCCCTGCAGGAGCTCTTCCTCGCCGACGACCAGAAGGGCTACCACGAATCGACCCCCTTCAACAAGGGAGCCGCCTTCCGCACGCTGGCCATGAAGTACATCGCCGAGGCGGGCGGTCTGATCAAATACGGACACTCCGAGGTGGGCAACTTCACGCAGGGTGACCGGATGTACGAGCAGAACGAGATCGAGTTCCTGCCCACCGACCTGGAGGATGCCGCCGATCAGCTGATGGTCGCCAAGTGGATCATCCGCACGCTGGCCTGGCAGCAGGGCGTCGACGTGACCTTCGCCCCGAAGATCACCGTCGGCAAGGCCGGCAGCGGGCTGCACATCCACACGCGCCTGATGCGGCAGGGCCGCAACGCCATGGTCACCGACGACGGCGCGCTCTCGGACAATGCGCTGAAGGCCATTGCCGGGTACCTTTCGCTGGCCCCGTCGCTCACGGCCTTCGGCAATACGAACCCCACCTCCTACTTCCGCCTCGTGCCGCACCAGGAGGCCCCGACGAACATCTGCTGGGGCGACCGCAACCGCTCGGTGCTCGTGCGCGTGCCGCTGGGCTGGAGTGCCGGCGCCAACCGCATGGCCTGCGACGCCAACCCGCTCGAGAGCCCCTCGTCGCTGGACGTGAACCTCAAGCAGACGGTCGAATTCCGCTGTCCGGACGGCTCGGCGGACATCTACCTGCTGCTGGCCGGACTGGCCGTGGCCGCCCGTCACGGATTCGAGATGGAGAACGGGCTGCAATACGCCCGCGACCGCTACGTCGACGTCAACATCTTCGACGAGAAGCACAAGGAGGTGCTCGCCCGCCTGAGCCAACTGCCCGCCTCGTGCGAGGAGTCGGCCCGGCGGCTCGAGGAGCAGCGGGCGATCTACGAGCGGCACGGTGTCTTCGCCCCGCGCCTGATCGACGGCCTCGTCGCACGCCTTGAGGCCTTCCGCGACGCCGACCTGCGCCGCGAGCTGCAGGACGACCAGGAGCGGATCGCCCGACTTGTCAAGCGCTTCTTCTATTGCGGATAACGGCCGCGGATGCGAGCCGGTCACACCATACGCACACAGCCCCGCATGCAGGACATGCGGGGCTGCTTCGTTTTGCCGTCCGCCTCCCCGGAAGAGGGTTATGCGCCGGAAGCCGGAGGAGGGTTATGCGCCGGGAGCCGGAGGAGGCAGAGGCTCACCGTCGGGAGCCGGCGGAGGAGGCAGAGGCTCACCACCGGGATGCGGCGGAGGAGGCAGAGGCTCGCCGTCGGGATGCGGCGGAGGCACCTCGGGACCGTGTCCGTGCCGGGGCGGTTTGTCATGCCGCTTCGGGGGCCGCGGCCGCTCCCCGTCGCGGGGAGGTCCGGGCCGATGATGCGCCGGCGGGGCCACGGGAGCAGGCCTCGGAGGCCGGACGGCACACGAGGCGGTCAACAGTCCCGACAGCACAATGCCAAGATACAACAGCAGTTTTCGGGTCTTCATGGCAGGTGATTTTAGAGGTTTGGCATGATAAATATACGAAATTCTCCTGCAAAATCCATGCACACGGGAATCCCGCCCCGGCACGCGCCGACGGCTCGCCGCATGGTCCGCCTGCGGCACAAATGCGCCGAAAAGGTTTATGAAACGAAATAACGACCGTTTTATTTCACTACAATCCGCACGCTATTTCGAGACAAAACCCTACACACGGGATATATCGAAACAAAATGAAATGAAATTTGTTTCGTTTTAATTTGTTTTCATGAAATAAACCGCTATATTTGCAGTACATTAACCGACCAACCTATGGAGAAGACGTATGATGTCATCATCATCGGCGGCGGGGCGACCGGAGCGGGCATTGCGCGTGACTGCTCGCTGCGGGGCGTCCGTTCGCTGCTGCTGGAGCGCTCCGACATCTCGACCGGAGCGACCGGACGCAACCACGGACTGCTGCACAGTGGAGCCCGCTATGCCGTGACGGACCACGAATCGGCCGTGGAGTGTATCCGGGAGAACATGATTCTGCGCAAAATCGCGGCACACTGCGTGGAGGAGACCGACGGACTGTTTATCTCGCTGCCCGAAGACGGGCTGGAGTATCAGTCCGTTTTTGTTGAGGCCTGCCGCAAGGCGGGCATCCGGGCCGACATCATCGACCCGGCCGAGGCGCGGAGGCTCGAGCCGTCGGTCAACCCGGCGCTCGTCGGAGCCGTGCGCGTGCCGGACGGTGCCGTCGATCCGTTCCGTCTCACCTCGTCGAACATCCTTGACGCCAAGGCCCACGGAGCCGAAATCCGCACCTACACCGAAGTACGCGAACTCCTGCGCGAGCAGGACCGCATTGTCGGCGTGAAGGCCTACGACCACCGCGCACACTGCGAAGTGACGTTCCGCGCGCAGGTGGTCATCAACGCCGGCGGCATCTGGGGCCACGGCATCGCCGCCAAGGCGGGCATCACGGTGAACATGCTCCCGGCGAAGGGGGCCCTGCTCATCTTCGGCCACCGCGTGAACAACATGGTGCTCAACCGCTGCCGCAAACCCGCCGATGCCGACATCCTGGTGCCGGGCGACACGATCTCGCTCATCGGCACCACATCGAGCAAGATACCCTACGACCAGATCGACAACATGATCATCACGCCCGACGAGGTGGACATCCTGCTGCGCGAAGGCGAGAAGCTCGCCCCGCAGTTGGCCCAGACGCGCATCCTGCGCGCCTATGCGGGCGTGCGGCCCCTCGTGGCCTCGGACGACGATCCGAGCGGCCGCACCGTGAGCCGCGGCATCGTGCTGCTCGACCACGCGAAGCGCGACGGCCTGGAGGGCTTCATCACCATCACGGGCGGCAAGCTGATGACCTACCGTCTGATGGCCGAGTGGGCCACAGACCTCGTCTGCAAAAAACTCGGCATCGACGCCGTGTGCCGCACGGCCGAAATCCCGCTGCCCGGCTCGACCGAAAGCCGCGAGGAGGTCGACCGCAAGCTGCGCAACAAACCCCTTGCCCAGCGCCGCTCGACGATCGCGCGCCACGGCGCCCTCGCCACGAAGATCGGCGACGGGGACTCGATCCGCAACAGCCTGGTCTGCGAATGCGAGGAGGTCTCGATCGGCGAGGTGGAGTATGCGCTGGAGAACCTCTCGGTGAACAACCTGGTCGACCTGCGCCGCCGCACGCGCATCGGCATGGGCACGTGCCAGGGCGAGCTGTGCGCCTGCCGCGCCGCAGGCATCATGGGCCGCCGCGACCCGATCTGCGCCCGCCGCGCGAAGGCCGATCTGGTGCGCTTCCTGAACGAACGCTGGAAAGGCATGGAGCCCATCGCCTGGGGCGACACGCTGCGTGAAAGCGAATACACGACGTGGGTCTACGAAAGCGTATGCGGATTGACGGACGAAACGGAAAAAACAGCTGCAAAATGAGATTCGATACTGTAATCATCGGAGGAGGACTCTCCGGCATGACGTGCGGCATCCGCCTGGCCGAAGCCGGACAGAAGTGCGCCATCGTCTCGCAGGGACAGAGCGCCCTGCACTTTTCATCGGGATCGTTCGACCTGCTCGGCCGTCTGCCCGACGGGCAGGCAGTCACTGACCCGCTGGCAGGAATCGCCGCGCTCGAAGAGAGCGACCCGCAGCACCCCTACGCGCTGATCGGCGCGGCGGCCTGCGCCGCCTACGCCGCCGAAGCGCCCGAACTGCTGCGCCGGGCCGGCATCCGCGTCGCGGGCGACTGCCGCCGCAACCACTGGCGCATCACCCCCATGGGCAAGGCCAAGACCACGTGGCTGACCATCGACGGCTACCTCACGGCCCCGGAGCCGGGCAAGCTGCCCTTCCGCAAGGTCTGCATCGTCAACGTGGAGGGCTTCCTGGACTTCTACCCCGAATTCATCGCCGAGGAGTTCAGCCACTACGGCATCGAATGCCGCTTCGGCACGATCAACCTGCCCGATCTGGAGCAGATCCGCCGGAACCCGAGCGAGATGCGCTCGGCCAACGTAGCCCGCGTCTTCGACCACGACCGGAACCTCAAGGCGCTCGCGGCCCGCATCGGCGAGGTGGTCGGCGACTGCGAGGCGGTGATCCTGCCCGCCATCATCGGCATCACGCGCAACGACTCGCTCGAGGTGCTGCGCCGCCATGTGGCGCAACCGATCTTCCTGCTGCCGACGCTCCCGCCGTCGATCCCCGGCATCCGGGCCCAGCAGGCGCTCCAGCACCGATTCCGCGCCCTCGGCGGCGAATACTTCCTCGGCGACTCGGTCCTCCGGGCCGACTTCGACGGGCCGAGCGTCAAGCGGATCTACACGGCCAACCACGGCGACATCCCCTTCGAGGCCGACCACTTCGTCCTGGCCTCGGGCAGCTTCTTCAGCCGCGGCCTCGTCGCCACGCCCGACCGGATTCTCGAACCCGTCTTCGGCGTCGACACGCAGTACGTGCCAGACCGCGCGGAGTGGTACACGCTGCGTTTCTTCGACCGGCAGAACTACCAGGCCTTCGGCGTGCGCACCGACCGCACGCTGCACGCGCTGCGGCAGGGCGCCGTCATCGAAAACCTCTATTGCGCGGGGGCAGGCCTCGCCGGATTCCATCCCGTACAGGACGGATGCGGCGCCGGCGTCTCGCTCCTCTCGGCTCTCAGTGTTGCGGACAGGATATTAAACGACAAACAGTCATGAACATACAGCAGAACAGCGTCAGCGAAAACAACTTCGAGCAGTGCATCAAGTGCACGATCTGCACGGTCTACTGCCCCGTGGCGGCCGCAAACCCGGACTATCCGGGGCCGAAGCAGGCGGGACCCGACGGCGAGCGTCTGCGGCTCAAGCAACCGGACTTCTACGACAACGCCCTGAAATACTGCATGAACTGCAAGCGCTGCGAGGTGGCCTGCCCCTCGAACGTGCGCATCGGCGACATCATCCAGGCCGCCCGCATCAAGTACGGGCCGCAGCGCAACACCTCGCTGCGGAACTTCGTGCTGTCGAACACCGACCTGGTGGGTTCGCTCGCCACACCGTTCGCCCCGATCGTCAACTCGGCCGTGGCGCTCAAACCCGTGCGCTACGTGATGGACAAGGTGATGGCGATCGACCACCGGCGCGTCTTCCCCAAATACGCCCACGGGACCTTCACCTCGTGGTACCGCAAGCATGCGGCCGCCGCGCAGGCCGCCTACGCGAAGCAGGTGGCCTACTTCCACGGTTGCTACGTCAACTACAACAACCCGCAGCTGGGCAAGGACCTGATCCGCATCATGAACGCCCTGGGCTACGGCGTGCAGCTGCTCGACAAGGAGAAGTGCTGCGGCGTGGCACTCATCTCCAACGGACTCTACAAGCAGGCGCGGCGCCAGGCCGAGACGAACCTCGCGTCGATCCGCCGGGCCGTGAGCGACCGCGGGCTGACGGTGCTGGCCACCTCGTCGACCTGCACGTTCACGCTGCGCGACGAGTATCCGCACCTGCTCGAGATGAAGAACGACGACGTGCGCGACCGCGTCGAGCTGGCCACGCGCTACCTCTACCGGCTCATCACGGAGCAGGGCGCACGGCTCCGCTTCCGCGAGGACGCCGCCCCGCTGCGCGTCGCCTACCACACGCCCTGCCACATGGAGAAGATGGGCTGGGCCTACTACTCGATCGAACTGCTGCGGATGATCCCGGGCGTGGAGGTCACCGTGCTCGACTCGCAGTGCTGCGGCATCGCCGGCACCTACGGATTCAAGAAGGAGAACTACGCCACGTCGCAGGCCGTGGGCGAAGGGCTCTTCCGGCAGATCGAAGCCTCGGGCGCCGATCTGGTGGCCACGGACTGCGAGACCTGCAAGTGGCAGATCGAAATGTCGACGAGCAAACGGTGCGAGCATCCGCTGACGATCCTCGCCTCGCGCCTGGCCTGAACGGCACGACAAACGAAAAAAACCTGACAACCAATAAACCTAACCAGAACATGAAACAGTACATTCTCGCGCTTGACCAGGGAACGAGCAGCTCCCGCGCGATCGTCTTCGACGAAAAGGGCACGACGTGCGCCGTAGCACAGAAGGAGTTCCGTCAAATCTTCCCCAAATCGGGCTGGGTCGAGCACGACCCGCACGAGATCTGGTCGTCGCAGGCCTCGGTCATCGCCGAGGCGATCACGACGCTGGACATCAACGGTCTGAATATTGCCGGCATCGGCATCACGAACCAGCGCGAAACGACCATCGTCTGGGATTCGGAGACCGAAGAGCCGATCTACAACGCCATCGTATGGCAGGACCGCCGCACGTCGGACTACTGCGACGAGCTGAAGAAGCAGGGCGTGACGGACATGATCCGCCAGAAGACCGGTCTGATCATCGACGCCTACTTCAGCGCCACGAAGATCAAGTGGATCCTGGACAACGTGCCCGGCGCCCGCAAGCGCGCCGAGAAGGGCAAGCTGCTCTTCGGTACGGTCGACACGTGGCTCATCTGGCGCCTGACGCGCGGCGAGGTGCACGTGACGGACGTCAGCAACGCCTCGCGCACGATGCTCTTCAACATCAACACGCTCGAATGGGATCAGGAACTGCTCGACCTGTTCGGCATTCCGCGTTCGATGATGCCCGAGGTCAAGTCCTCGAGCGAGGTCTACGGACACACCAAGACCACGATCTTCGCCCACAAGGTCCCCATTTCGGGTATCGCCGGCGACCAGCAGGCCGCGCTCTTCGGCCAGATGTGCACCGAGCCGGGCATGGTCAAGAACACCTACGGCACGGGCTGCTTCCTGCTGATGAACAGCGGCGAGAAACCCATCCTCTCGAAGAACAACCTCATCACGACCATCGCCTGGAAGATCGGCGACAAGGTCAACTACGCCCTCGAGGGCAGCATCTTCGTCGGCGGGTCGGTCGTACAGTGGCTGCGCGACGGACTGCACGTCATCAACTCCTCGTCGGAGGTCGAGGCGCTGGCCTCGCAGGTGCCCGACACGGGCGGCGTCTACTTCGTCCCGGCCCTGACGGGTCTGGGCGCCCCCTGGTGGGACCAGTATGCGCGCGGCACGATCATCGGCATCAGCCGCGGCACCACGACGGCCCACATCGCCCGTGCGGCGCTCGAAGGCATCGCCTACCAGACGCTGGACATCACGGCCGCCATGTCGCTCGACGCCGGCATCCCGCTCAAGGAGCTGAAGGTCGACGGCGGTGCCTCGCGCAACAACCTGCTCATGCAGTTCCAGGCCGACATCCTCGGCACGCGCGTCATCCGCCCGAAGGTGGTCGAGACCACGGCCATGGGTGCCGCCTACCTCGCGGGTCTGGCCGTCGGATACTGGTCGAGCATCGACGAAATCCGCAAGCAGTGGCAGATCGACCGCGTCTTCGAGCCCTCGTGGGAGGAGGAGAAGGTTCTCCAGGCCAAGGAGGGCTGGCGCGACGCCGTGAAGCGCACGCTGAGCGACTACACCAAGCAATGAGACACAACCACACCTGACAGCAACCTATAAACCTAAAACCCGTACTGACATGAATGAAGTGTTCGTAAAGTGCCTGTTCGAGTTCATCGGCACGGCCATTCTGATCCTCTTCGGCGACGGCGTCGTCGCATCGAACTGCCTGAAAAAGTCCAAGGGCGAAAACGGCGGCTGGGTCGTCATCACCATCGCGTGGGGTCTGGCCGTCATGCTGGGCGTCTTCATCGCCGGTCCCTACTCGGGTGCGCACCTCAATCCGGCCGTCACGCTGGGTCTGGCCGCTGCCGGCACCTTCAGCTGGAGCCTGGTCGTTCCCTACATCGTCTCGCAGATGCTCGGCGGCTTCGTCGGCGCCGTGCTCGTCTACGCCTTCTACAAGGACCACTACGACGCCACGTCCGATCCGGCTACCAAGCTGGGCACCTTCTGCACGATTCCGGCCATCCGCAACTACGGCCGCAACCTCTTCAGCGAGATCATCGGCACGTTCGTGCTCGTCTTCGTTATCCTCGCGCTCGCCACGCGCGGCAACACCCCCGAACTGGGCATGGGAGCCATCGGCGCCTTCCCCGTCTCGATGCTGATCATCGCGCTGGGCATGTCGCTCGGCGGTACGACGGGTTACGCCATCAACCCGGCCCGCGACCTCGCGCCGCGCATCGCGCACGCCGTCCTTCCGATCAAGGGCAAGGGTTCGAGCGACTGGGCCTACTCGTGGGTACCCGTCCTGGGACCGATCATCGGCGGATTCCTCGCCGCGGCACTCTATTGTCTCGTCTACTGCTACTGATGCCACGGCCATGAAACGGATCAAATACCTGATTGCGGGGATATGCACCCTGCTCGCCACGGCATCCTTTGCCCAGCAGCTCCACTTCAGCGGAACGCTCCAGAACATGCACCTGTGGCGCGGCCTTCAGGTCGCCGACGGCGGCGTACTGGCAGCCGACCTGAATGTCGGCTTCCTCGACGACGGACTCAAGGTCGGTCTGTGGGGAGGCTCCGACTTCACGGGCGACTACAAGGAGTTCGACTACTACCTCTCCTACTCGCGGGCGGGCTTCACCGTCGCCGTGTGGGACATCTTCAACTTCTCGCCCGAGCTGCCCTTCAGCAAGGACATCTTCAACTACAACAAGTATTCGACGACCCACTTCCTGGACCTGAGCGTCGCCTACGACTTCGACGTGAAGCTGCAGGTGCCCCTGCGGCTCTACTGGGCGACGATCTTCGCCGGACGCGACCTGAACGCTGCGGGTGACAACTGCTACTCGACCTTCGTCTCCGCGGAGTACAGCGTCTTCCGCGACGAGCACTGGAGAGTCGACGTGGGACTGGGCGGCACCTTCGCCTTCAACCGCGACGATGCGGACGGGCACGCGAACTTCTACGGCCACGACGGCATCAATCAGATCTCGCTGAAGACTACCTACAACCTCGAGCTGGGACGCTTCAACATGCCGGTCTTCGCACATGCGATGTGGAATCCCGATTCGCGGAACGGCTACCTGCAGGTGGGTATCAACCTCTTCGCCTTCTGACCGGAGCTCGCTCCGTGAAGAACGCGGCACGCGACACGCGGCTCCGCACCTTTCCGGGTGCGGGGCCGTGCCGTTTTCGAGCACCGGGCCGTCCTGCGCAGAGGACACCCGGCTCACAAAGCGGATACGGGAGACAGAGCCCCGCCGGATACTGGTCGTTATTCGCAGATGCCCCGTCCGTAATCGGCCAGACAGGCCGAACAGGTCTTGCCGGTCTGCTGCTTGAAGAAGCGCATCAGGTGACTCGGGTCCGAGAATCCGTATGTTTCGGAAAGCTCGCTGACACTGCGCCCCGCGAACAGCAGGTCGTTCTTTACAGCCTCCAGCAGCCGCTGTTTCAAAAGATGCACGGCCGTGACGCCGAACTGTTCGACGACGGCCCGGTTGAGCGTTACGCGGCTCACGCGCAGCATCGCGGCATACTCCTCAACGCGCTGCGTGTCGTGGATATGCTCTTCGAGCAGCGCCTTGAAGCGGAACGCGCAGTTGTTGCGCGGCAGGGTGACGGGCAGTCCGTAGGCGGCGGCATAGTCGCGGTTGAGCGTCACCAGCAGGTAATAGAGCACCGAAACGATCAGGTTGTAGCTGTCGGAAGTCGGGGCGCGGAGCTCCCCCTTGATTTTCTCAAGCAGCCGGAGGTATTCCGCAAAGGTCTCTGCAGAGGCGTCGAACCAGGGCGGCGTATCGCTCTGGTAACAGTAGAGCAGCCGGTAGACGAAGAACTTGTCGGAGAGGAACGTGCGCATGAAATCCTCGCGGAAGATCAGAAACGTGTAGTCGAGCTCCGCCTCGTCCACCAACCAGCGCTGCTGCTGGTGGGGCGAGAGGAGCAGTACCATGCCGTCATGCAGCTCGATGCGACGTCCGCCGAGCAGCAGCACGCCCCGGGCCCGGCTGAGGAAGAAGAACTCGAAGAAGTCGGTCCGGAAGAGTGGATTCTCGGTCAGTACGCCGCGAATCTCTTCGCTGCGACCCGTATTGATGTAGAAGTCGACGCCGCACTGGGTCTTGCTGAACGGCACGGTGACCAGCCGTCGGGGATTTGTCGTTGTCTTCATCGTTCGTCTCCGGTTTACCCGGGGACAAAGATACGACATTCATTTATCAAAATGGCATACATCGACCTTTTTCGGGCATAGCTGCTCACAAAAAATCTTCGGACCTTTGTATCGGCTGATCCAAGTCACGGTTTTCCTTCAAAAAGAGCATGACATGAGTGTTTGCATCAAATCGCTGATCCGAAATCTGAATCTCGTCGTAGGTTGCAGCGTCGGGTGCGCCTACTGCTATGCGCGCAACAACTGCCGCCGTTTCCACATGACCGACGATTTTGCCGTTCCGGAGTACATGCCCCGCAAACTGCGCATCATGGACCGTCGCGACCCGCGGGTCTTTCTGATGACGGGCATGAGCGACCTCTCGGACTGGCGGCCCGAATGGCTGGCAGAGGTCTTCGACCGCATGGCCCGCAACCCGCAGCATGCCTACCTCTATCTGACCAAACGGCCCGAACGGCTCGATCTCCAGACCGACGACGACAACGTCTGGATGGGGGTCACCGTAACGTGCGAGGCAGAGAAGGGACGCATCGCCGCGCTGCGCCAGCACGCCCGGGCCCGTCACTACCACGTGACCTTCGAGCCGCTCTTCGGCCCGATCGAAGGGCTCGACCTAAGGGGCGTAGAGTGGATCGTCGTCGGCACCGAGACCGGGCACCGCCGCGGCAAGGTCGATGCCCGGCCCGAATGGGTGGCCGGCATTGTCGCCCAGGCCCGGGCGCAAGGAGTGGCGGTCTTCATGAAGGAGGATCTGCTGCCGATCCTGGGCGAGGAGGGCATGATCCAGGAGTTACCCGAAGCTTTCAAACAAAGAATATGGAACAGGAACTGATCAGAGACATCGACGTGCAGAGCGTCATGACAAAGTCATCGCTGCCCGTGGGCGGCTATTCGGTCAACCCCTATGTGGGGTGTCCCCACGCCTGCAAGTATTGTTACGCCTCGTTCATGAAGCGTTTTACGGGCCACACCGAGCCGTGGGGTTCGTTTCTCGACGTCAAGCACTGGAAACCCGTCGGCAATCCGCACCGCTTCGACGGCCAGCGGATCGTCATCGGCTCGGTGACCGACGGCTACAACCCCTTCGAGGAGCAGTTCCGGCGCACGCGCCACCTGCTCGAGGAGCTGCGCGGCACGACGGCCGAGATCATGATCTGCACGAAGTCGGACCTCGTGCTGCGCGACCTGGACCTGCTGCGCGAATTTCCGCGCATGACGGTTTCGTGGTCGGTCAACACGCTCGACGAGACGTTCCGTGCCGACATGGACCGCGCGGTGAGCATCGAGCGGCGGTTGGAGGCCATGCGACGGGTCTACGAGGCGGGCATCCGCACCGTCTGCTTCGTCTCGCCCATCTTCCCGGGCATCACCGACCCGAAGGCGATCATCGAGCGAGTCCGCGGATTTGCCGATCTCGTCTGGCTCGAAAATCTCAACCTGCGCGGGCAGTTCAAGGCGACAATTCTGGCCTACATCCGCGAAAAACACCCCGAACTGGTGCCTTTGTACGAGGAGATCTACAACCGCCGCCGGACGGAGTACTGGCAGGCGCTCGAGCACGAAATGGCCGCCTATGCCGCCGCACACGGACTCCCCTACCGCGTGAACGACCTCCCCTACGGCCGCTCCGAAAAGGGAAAGCCCGTTCTGGTCAACTATTTCTATCACGAAAAAATCCGGCTCAACAACCGCTGACTGGCGGCCATCCGGCCACGGACCGCACCGGAGAGGGGCGCAGGCGAAGCGAGTACTGCGAGGGTCGCACTCTGCAAGGGTTGCGCCCTTCGCGCGAAAGAGAGAAGTTATCCGCGTTTGCGGTACTTGCGCTCGAAAAGCGCCGCATTGCGCGTTCCCCACGCAATCATCGCGTCGATGATCGGCAGCAGCGAAGCCCCCAGCTCCGTCAGCGCATACTCCGAACGGGGCGGCAGTTCGGCATAGATGGTCTTGGCGACCAGGCCGTCCTCGACCAGCTCCCGGAGCTGAAGGTCCAGCACCCGCGGTGCGGCCTCGGGCAGCTGCCGGTGCAGTTCGCTCGGGCGCAGCGCCCCGTGGCGCAGCTCGTCCAGGATGCAGGACTTCCATTTCGAGTCCATCAGGCTCATGGTCAGCCGCAGCGGGCAATCCAGATCGACGGGTATCTTTCTTTCGTACATGGCGGTGTGGTTTCTGCATGCAAAGATAGGGATAACCTCCGGATTCGGGGGTATACCGAATAAATTTTCAGTACCCGAATCATTTTTCGGTACTTGCGCCGACGGACCCCGGATCGTAATTTTGCCCTCGAAAAACCAAAACCTTACAACCATGAGAGCAAGCATCGAAGAGTACCGGGCCGTGGAAGAGGCGGCCCGCAAGTTCGTCCGGAGCGTGGCCGAGGGGAAGAGCAGCCACGCCCGGGAGTTGTTCATCGACGAGGCCGTGCTGTTCGGCTACCTGGACGGCAAACTCGAACACGGCAGCATCGAACAGTTCTACCGCAACGTGGACAGCGTGGGAGCCGACGCCGGCTTCAGGGCCCGCATCGACGTGCTGGATGTCGAGGAGACGCTCGCCGTCGTGCGCGTGCTGGAGGAGAACTGGGGCGGACGCATCGACTTCACGGACTACCTGCTGCTGATGAAGATCGACGGCAGGTGGCGCTGCGTGGCCAAGGCCTACAACCAGAATTCCGATACCATTCAAAAATAACACGCCATGAAAATCACGGTTATCACGGGAAGCCCCCGCAAGCAGGGCAACTGTTTCGCCATGACGGACGCCTTCATCCGTTCGGCCGAGCAGCGCGGCCACACCGTGCAGCGCTTCGACGCCGCCTTTCTGAAGATCGGCGGGTGCCACGCCTGCATGACCTGCTAAAAGACAGGCAAGGCCTGCTCGTTCGACGACGACTTCAACCGCATCGCACCGGCCATCCTCGAATCGGATGCCGTCGTCTTCACGATGCCGGTCTACTGGTACTCGATTCCGGCACAGATCAAGGGGGTCATCGACCGGCTCTTTTCGCTGGTGGTCGGCGGCAAACCGGTCGCCGGAAAGCGCTGCGCCCTGATCGCCTGCTGCGAAGAGGAGGACATGACGGTGCTCGACGGCGTGCGGATTCCCATGGAGCGGACGGCAGCGCTGCTGAAATGGGAGATGGTCGGCGAGGTCCTCATTCCCGGAGTGCTCAACGAGGGCGACATCGACCGCACGGACGGCTGCCGGCAGGCCGCGGCCCTGGCCGAACGGTTCTGATTGCGGCAACCGTACAAGAATGAAGTGACTGACGACGGCCGGTGAGGGAACCTGCGATTCCCCACCGGCCGTCGCTCGTCCCGTCCCGCCCCGGGCTGCCGCCGTTCGGCACTGCACGGACCGCCGCAACGCCCCTTCACAGCCCGACGACCGTCCCCGCTCCTCCGGTTGTTGTTCCCGATCCGCCGGCAGCCATTCCCGATCCTCCGAAGGCAGCGACAACGACCCGATGCCGCACCGGCAGGGGCACCGGCCGCCGGCAGGCAGTTCATCCGACCATCCCGCCCGTTCATCCCGCATATCGGACACTTCGGCATTTTCTCCGCACGGCGATCCGCTCCGCCCGCTATCTTTGCAAGAAACCAAAGCCCGAAGTACACCATGTTTCAGCACATAGTCCGCTTTGCGGTCACGAAAAAGCTCTTCGTCGGTCTGACCACGCTCTTCCTGCTGGCGGGAGGCATCTACGCGATGCTGACCCTGCCGGTCGATGCCGTGCCGGACATCACCAACAACCAGGTGCAGATCGTGACCGTTTCGCCCACGCTCGCGCCGCAGGAGGTCGAGCAGCTCATCACCTTCCCGATCGAGGTGGCGATGAGCAACATCATGAACGTCGTGGAGATCCGCTCCGTCTCGCGTTTCGGCCTCTCGGTCGTCACCGTCGTATTCAAGGAGAGTGTCCCGATCCTCGACGCCCGGCAGCTCATCAACGAGCAGATACAGACCGTCGCCGGAGAGATTCCCCCGGAGCTGGGAACGCCCGAGATGATGCCCATCACCACGGGTCTGGGCGAGATCTACCAGTATACGCTCGACGTCGCGCCCGGCTACGAGGATCGCTACGACGCGATGGAGCTGCGCACGATCCAGGACTGGATCGTCAAGCGGCAGCTGTCGGGAATCCCCGGAATCGTCGAGATCAACAGCTTCGGCGGCTACCTCAAGCAGTATGAGGTGGCGGTCGATCCCGATGCGCTCTACTCGCTCAACATCACCATCGGCGACGTCTTCGAGGCCCTGAGCCGCAACAACCAGAACACGGGCGGCAGCTACATCGAAAAGGTGAACCGCGCCTACTACATCCGCTCGGAAGGCATGATCTCGTCACTCGACGACATCCGCCAGATCGTCGTGGCCAACCGCGGCGGCATCCCGATCCACATCAGCGACGTGGCTACCGTGAAGTTCGGGTCGGCCAAGCGCTTCGGCGCCATGACGCGCGACGGCAAGGGCGAATGCGTCGGCGGCATCGCCATGATGCTCAAGGGCGCCAACGCCAACGTGGTGACCCGGGAGCTGGAGGATCGGGTGGCCAAAATCCAGAAGATGCTGCCCGAAGGGGTCTCCATCAGCCCCTATCTGAACCGCTCGGAGCTCGTCAACCGCAACATCTCGACCGTGATCCGCAACCTGATCGAAGGGGCGATCATCGTCTTCCTCGTCCTGATTCTCTTCCTGGGAAACGTCCGCGCCGGACTGATCGTGGCGTCGGTCATCCCGCTCGCGATGCTCTTCGCCTTCATCCTCATGCGGCTGTTCGGCGTCTCGGCCAACCTGATGAGCCTCGGAGCCATCGACTTCGGCATCGTCGTCGACGGGTCGATCGTGATCGTGGAGGGTATCCTCGCCCACCTGTACAGCCGCCAGAACCTCGGCACGACGCTCTCGCGCAGGATGATGGACGAGCAGATCATCGCCGGAGCCGGCAACGTGGTCCGCTCGGCCACCTTCGCGGTCATCATCATCCTGATCGTCTTCTTCCCGATTCTCGCCCTGACGGGCATCGAGGGCAAGTATTTCACCCCGATGGCCAAGACGCTCGTCTTCTGCATCATCGGAGCACTGATTCTCTCGCTGACCTACGTGCCGATGATGGCCTCGCTCGTCCTCAAGCGCCGCATCGGCACCCGGCCGACCTTCGCCGACCGCTTCTTCGCATGGCTCAACCGCATCTACCAGCGGTGCCTGGCCGTCTGCCTGCGCTTCAGCTGGGCGACCGTCGGCGTGGCCGTCGCGGCGTTCATCGGCAGCCTGATGCTCTTCACGCGGCTCGGTGCGGAGTTCATCCCGACGCTCGACGAGGGGGACTTCGCCATGCAGATGACCCTGCCGGCCGGCAGCTCCCTGACGCGGAGCATCGCCATCTCGGAGCAGGCCGAGCAGATCCTGATGACGCACTTCCCCGAAATCCGCCACGTCGTGGCCAAGATCGGTACGGCGGAGGTCCCGACGGACCCGATGGCCGTCGAGGATGCCGACGTCATGATCGTGATGAAGCCCTTTGCGGAGTGGACCAGCGCCTCGTCGCGCGCCGAGATGGTCGAGAAGATGAAGGCTGCGCTGGATACGATTCCCGGAGCGGAATTCAACTTCAGCCAGCCCATCCAGCTGCGGTTCAACGAGCTGATGACGGGCGCCAAGGCCGACATCGCCATCAAGCTCTACGGCGAGGACATGGCCGAGCTCTACGCCAAGGCCAAGGAGGCGGCCCGCTACGTCGAGCAGGTGCCCGGCGCCTCGGACGTGCTCGTGGAGCAGGCCATGGGACTGCCGCAGCTTGTGGTCAACTACAACCGTGCGAAGATCGCCCGCTACGGTATCAATATCGAGGAGCTGAACAGCATCATCCGCTCCGCCTATGCGGGTGAAACCGCCGGGACGGTCTTTGAAAACGAACGCCGCTTCGATCTGGTCGTGCGCCTCGACCAGCGGAAGGTCGCCGACCTGAATCTCGACCGGCTCTTCATCCGCACGGCCGAAGGCATCCAGATTCCCGTGAGCGAAGTGGCCACGATCGACCTGGTGAACGGCCCGCTGCAGATCAACCGCGACGCCACGAAGCGCCGCGTGGTGATCGGCGTGAACGTCCGCGACGCCGACATTCAGCAGGTCGTGGCCGCCATCCGCCGCACGCTCGAGGAGAACGTACAGCTCAAGCCGGGCTACTACTTCGAGTACGGCGGTCAGTTCGAGAACCTCCAGAACGCCATCCGCACGCTGCTCGTCGTCATTCCCGTCGCGCTGATGCTGATTCTGCTGCTGCTCTTCTTCGCCTTCAAGAGCGTGACCTACACGCTGGTGGTCTTCTCCACCGTGCCGCTCTCGATCATCGGAGGCATCCTGGCGCTGTGGCTGCGCGGGCTTCCGTTCAGCATCTCCGCCGGCGTGGGATTCATTGCGCTCTTCGGCGTGGCCGTTCTCAACGGCATTCTGATGATTAACCACTTCAACGATCTGCGGGACATGACACCCTATCCACTCTCGACGCGCCGCATCATCGCACGCGGCACGCAACACCTGCTGCGGCCCGTATTCCTCACCGGACTGGTCGCCTCGCTCGGATTCGTACCGATGGCCATCGCCACCTCGGCCGGAGCCGAGGTACAGCGCCCGCTGGCGACGGTCGTGATCGGCGGACTCTTCGTTTCGACGCTGCTCACGCTCTTCGTCGTGCCGGTATTCTACAAGCTCGTGGGAGCCGCCTCGCTGCTCCGGCGCCATCCGCTTGTACGGCGCCTCTTCCCCTTCCTGCTGCTGCCCGCCCTGTTGCTGCTGCCGCTCGACGGCCACAGCCAGCAGCGCGTGACGCTCGACGAGGCGGTGGCAATGGCCCTGGACAACCACCCCCGTCTCCAGTCGGCCGAGGCGGCCGTCGAGCGCACGAAGGCCCGGCGCGGCGAGTCGTGGGAGCTGGCTCCGACGACGGTCGACTACTCCTTCGGACAACTCAACGGCGCCGAGCGCAACGACCGCGAGATCAGCATTACGCAGTCGGTCGGCTCGCTGCTGACCCCCTTCTACAAGAATGCGCTCGTCCGGCGCGAGGCCGAGACCGGGACCCTCTACACGGAGCTCGTCCGGCGCGAGATCGTCGCCGAGGTCAAACGCGCCTGGTCCTACTACCTCTACACGCAGGAGTTATGCCGGCTCTACGCCGACCAGAACGCCCTGGCCGCAGAGCTCTCGCGCACGAGCGAGCTGCGCTTCGAGCAGGGAGACATCACCCGTCTCGAACGGAGCATGACGGTCACGATGGCCGCCGAGATGCGCAACCGGCTCTTCCAGGCACAGGAGGAGCACAAGGTGGCGGCCGCGCGCCTGCAATGGGCCTGCTATGCCGATGCGCCGCTCGCCCCCGCAGACAGTCTGCTGACCCGCTTCATCCCCGTCGGGCAGACCTCGGCCGAGGTGCAGCGCAACTACTTTGAATCGCAGGTGCGGGAGGCCGAAGCACGCACGCGCGTGGAGAAGAGCCGCTTCTTTCCCGAACTCTCGTTGGGCTACCAGCGGCAGAACATCCTGCCCGACAAGGGGCTGAATGCCTATGTCGTCGGGGCGTCGTTCCCGATCTTCTTCAACACGCAGCGCAGCCGCATCCGCCAGGCCCGGGCCGACGCCTTCATCGCCCGCAACGACGCGGAGCTCAACCTGCGGGCGGTCAACAACCGGATCACCGAACTGCAGGCCTCCCTGCGCCGCTACGACGAAAGCCTGCGCTACTACACGGAGTCGGCGCTTCCGGAGGCCGACGCGCTCATCCGGGCCGCCGGTATCCAGCTCGCCAACAGCGAAACGAGCATCGCCGAGTACATCATGAGCCTGAACACGGCGCTCGAAATACGCCGCGGATACATCGAAACGCTCAACCTCTACAACATCGCCGCACTCGAATACGAACTCTACCGATAAACAACATCCGACATGAAAAAGATACTCATACCCCTTGCCGCGCTTCTCTGCGCCTGCTCGCAGCAGGGCGCCGCACCCGCGGCAGCCGACACGGCTGCCGACACGACCCTCGACGTAACGGCCGACACGGTGGCAGCTGAGGCCGTAACCCCGGCCCCGCAGACCGGAATGGAGACCGACGCCACGTCGGGCGCCACCGCCGTGCCGAACGAAACGCTGTTCAACGGACTGCTCGTCATCCCGCCGCAGAACCGCGCCACGGTGACGCTGACGATGGGCGGCTCGATCCGCAGCACCTCGCTGCTGCCCGGAGCCTACGTCGAGAAGGGCTCCGTGCTGGCGACGCTCGAAAATCCCGACTTCATCGCCCTGCAGCAGGCCTATCTCGACAGCCACGCGCAGAACGAATACCTGCGCACGGAGTACCTGCGGCAGCAGACCCTCTCCCGCGAAGAGGTCGCCTCGCAGAAACGCTTCCAGCAGAGCAGGGCCGACTACCTCTCGATGCTCAGCCGCATGGACGCCGCCGCCGCACAGCTGGCCCTGCTGGGCATCGACACGACGCGGCTGCTGACCTCCGGCATCGTTCCCTGCCTGGAGATCAAGGCCCCGATCAGCGGCTACGCCACCGACGTGAAGATGAACGTCGGACGGCACTTCGACGTCGGCGAGCCGCTCTGCGAGATCGTCGACAAGCGCAACATGATGCTCCGCCTGACCGCCTACGAAAAGGACCTCGCACACCTGAAGAGCGGCGAGCAGGTCGCCTTCCGCGTCAACGGCATGGGACAGGAGACCTTCCACGGCACGGTCGCCATGATCGGGCAGCAGGTCAACAACGAGAACCGCTCGATCGACGTCTATATCCGCATTTCGGGGCAGCATCCGCAATTCCTGCCCGGAATGTACGCAACGGCCCGCATTCTGCGGAAATAATACTATTTTTGCACCGTGAAAGCACCCCTGCTGTTCAAGGATCGGTATCTGCTCTCCACGCTGATCGTCTCGGCCGTGGTTGCCGTGCTCATCCACTTTCCGGAGGTGCTCTCGCTCTCGGACCGTTTTGAACGCGAGGAGCTCTTCGCGGGGATGGAGCCCCGGGACGTCTTCAACGAGATCTTTTTCACCTTCATCTCGCTGCTGCTGCTCTTCTGGATCAACATGCGCATCTTCCGCTTCAACACCCCGATGATCCGCATGACCCGGGGCAAGATGGCGCTGTCGTTTTTCCTGACATGGGGCGCAAGCAGCCTCTTCGGGCAGCTCTTCGTCTGGCTCCACCACCAGTTCGACATCCCGGCCATCGACGCCATGGTGCACCACTACCTGCATCCGCTGCGCGACCTGATCATCGCCTGCATCGTGACCGGAAGCAACTACATCTTCCACCTGATCGTCAAGCAGCAGCGCATCGTCGTCGAAAACGAGGCACTGCGCACCGAGAGCCTGCGCCACCAGTACGAGTCGCTCAAGAGCCAGCTCAATCCCCACATGCTCTTCAACTCGCTCAACACGCTCCAGTCGCTGATCCGCGAGTCGCCGCCCAAGGCGCTCGACTACACGCAGGAGCTGTCGCAGGTGCTGCGCTACACGCTGCGCGACAACGACCGGCAGAGCGTGACCCTTGCCGAAGAGATGCAGTTCGCCCAGGCCTACATCTACCTGATGAAGATGCGCTACGAGGAGAACCTCGTTTTCCACATCGCCATCGACGAGCGGATGAACGGGCTGCTCCTGCCGCCGATGTCGGTGCAGCTGCTCATCGAGAACGCCATCAAGCACAACGAAATCAGCAACCGCAACCCGCTGACGATCACCATCCGCACGGAGCAGGAGGCACTGCTCGTCTGCAACCCCATCCAGCCCAAGAGGGTGGCCCCGGCCGGTCCGGGCATCGGCCTGGACAACCTGGCCAAGCGCTACCGGCTGCTGTGGCAGGACGAGATCGGCATCACGGCCGATAAGGGCACGTTCTGCGTCCGCCTTCCGCTGCATCAACCCGAATCCGAAAAAGCGTCATGAAAGCACTGATTATTGAGGACGAAAAGGCCGCTGTCCGCAACCTGGAGGCCCTGCTCGCGGAGGTGGCACCCGACACGAAGATCATCTGCACGCTGGACAGCATCACCGACAGCGTCGCCTGGTTCGAGGCCAATCCGGCGCCCGATGTCGTATTCATGGACATCCATCTGGCCGACGGCTCCGCATTCGAGATCTTTGAACATGTACGGGTCGGGTGCCCCGTCATCTTCACCACCGCCTACGACGAATATGCGCTCAAGGCCTTCAAGGTCAACAGCATCGACTACTTGCTCAAGCCGATCGGCGCAGCCGATCTGCGCCGGGCGCTCGACAAGCTGGAGGGGCTGCGGCACACGGCCCCGACGCAGGAGTCGCTGTCCGCGCTGATCGGCCAGCTGCAGCGGCGCGAACACTACAAGACCCATTTTCTGATCCCCTTCAAGGGGGACAAGCTGCTGCCGCTGGCCGTCGAGCAGGTGCAGTACTTCTGCATAGCGGACGGGGTCACCAAGGCCGTGGTCAGCGATCGGGAACGGTACACCATACCCTGCACGCTCGACGAACTCGCCGACAGCCTCGATCCCGAATGCTTCTTCCGCGTCAACCGACAGTATCTCATTTCGCGCGGCGCCGTGCAGGACATCGACCTGTGGTTCAACAACCGGCTGGCCATCAATCTCAAGGTTCCGACCGACGGGAAGGTGCTGGTCAGCAAGCTCCGCGTCAACGAATTCAAGAGCTGGTTCGCGGGCAGGTAATCCTGCGGCCACCGCGTAGTGAGGAGATCTGCCCGACGGTCTGGATGCAGCCCGGGACGTCAAAGGTATACTTCGCAGGATTTCCGCTCCGAGCAGGCCTTTTTGAGCAGACGGCCGACCAGCGCGAGCAGCAGTCCGTTGACGCGCCGGGCCTTGTGGGGACAAACCGCCACACACCGCATGCAGGAGATGCAAACCTTTTTGTCCACACGGGTCGGGTCCGCGGGATCGATCGCTCCGACGGGACATTTCGCTGCACACACGCCACACTGCACGCAGGATCGCGTGGCTTTGGGTATCAGACCGGTCCCCGCAGCCTTGCGATAAGGTCGGTGGCCCGGGATTTTCGGCTCGCTGTCGTCCGCGCCGTCGATCTTTCGGCGAATACGCACGGCAAAGTTCCGCAAAAGCGCTTCGTCCGCCGCATCGGGACGCCCCGCGCCGTACTGACGGACGATCGAATGTTCGGCCACGGCAGCCACGGCAGCCACGACCCTGAATCCGGCCCGGGTGGCCGTATCCCGCAACTCCGCCAGCGTGTCCTCATAGGCCCGGTTTCCGTAGACACAGACCAGAATGGCACGGGCTCCGTTGCCGCACAGCATCTCCAGACGTGTTGCGGCGACGGCAGGGACCCGTCCGCTGTAGGAGGGTACGGCAATCAGCGCCACATCCCCGTCGGCCAGCTTCACGCTGCGGAAATCGACCTCGCGCGCCGTCAGATCGACCCGAACAATCTCATTTGCCAATGCCTGGCTCAAGATCTCAGCCACACGCCTTGTCCCGCCCGTCGGGCTGAAACAGATTTCATGAATTTTCACTGGTATCCGAATTTTACATGTAAACAATGACCTTTCCCCGGATCGGACCATCGGCCACAAGCCGCAGGGCGTCGTTGATCCGATCCAGCGAGAAACGGTGCGGGTCAATGGCCGGAGTGATATGGTGGCGTTCGACGATCTGCGTAATCCGGTCGAGCTGTGCTCCGTCGGCATGCACGAACATAAACCGGTACTCCTTGCCCTGTCGGCGGGCTGCCCGGTCGTATTTCATCCCGGCCAGCGAGAAGAGCACCCGCTTGTACCACGGAAAGCCGCTTCGCCGGGCAAACTCTCCGTTGGGAGCGGTCCGCAGGCTCAACAGACGTCCTCCCGGTTTCAGCACCGAGAGTTCGTGCTCGAACTCTCCGGCGCCCAGCGTGTCGATGACCAGATCGATCCCCGAGAGCTTCTCCCAATAGTTCTCCCGGCGATAGTCCATGTAACGCTCGACGCCCATGGCGAAAAACCGTTCGCGGGCCCGGTCGTTACCCGTCACCAGCACGCGAAGTCCCAGAGCCCGGGCAATCGGCACGGCCATCTGCCCGAAACTGCCCGATCCGCCGGGGATGAGCAGCGTCTGCCCCGGATGCGCCTCCAGCACCTCGACCAACCCCTGCCAGGCTGTCAGGCCCGTCAGCGGAACAGCGGCCGCCACATCGAACGCATACCCGGCAGGCATCTTCGCCAAAGCGGCCTCCTCCACGACGACGTACTCGGCAAAGGCACCGATCCGCTCCAGCGGCAACCGTGTATAGACGGCGTCTCCCGGCCGGAACTTTCCGACCTTGCTCCCGACCCGCTCGACGACGCCCGAGCACTCGTTGCCCAGCGTCTGCGGCAGCCGGTAATCCTGAATCAGCCGGACGCTTCCCGCGACGAGGAGCAGCTCCAGCGGATTTACGGCCGCCGCGCGCACCTTCACCAGAACCTCGTTCGCAGCCGGTTCCGGAACGGGAACCTCCCGGACAACGAGCCGGCCGGCTTTCGCATATCGATCCAATTGTGCAGCCTTCATGCTTTCAACCGTTTGTTTTCGTTTTTCGACGCATGGGCCCGCCGGCGATCCCGCATGACGGCATCCCGATTCTCCATGGCCCAGGCGAGCAGCTCTTCGAGAATCGGACGCAGCGTCTCGCCCCGCGCGGTAAGCGCATACTCCACCCGGGGCGGAACCTCGGCATAGAGCGTGCGCGAGACATAACCATCCTCTTCGAGCGTGCGCAGGGTCATGGCCAGCATCTTCTGCGAGATGTCGGGCATGGCCTGCTTCAACTCCGAGAAGCGCAGCTTCCCCTGCTCCGAGCGCTCCAGCAGGCAGAGAACCAGCAGGGCCCACTTGTCACAGATTCTCGCCAGGATGTTTCTCACGGGGCAGCCGGGAAACATGGCATCTTCGACAATCGTTCTTTTCATCGGTACATTCCCCTTTCTTTTCGGACGGATCGGCGCATCTCCCCCTCACCGTCACCATGCCGGCACAAAAATACATAAATCTCTTTTTTATACCAAATATATTTTATAAACAAATACACGGAGACAAAAACCGGACCTTTTGAAAAGGTCCGGTTCCGGGAAACGGCCATCACGGCAGGTGCCGCCGCGACGGGCAGCTATTCGAGACGTCCGGTGGCGCGTAGATACTCCGTCCTGTAGATCTGATACTGCGTCGCGGCCTCGATCCGGTTGCTGGCGGCCTGCTGCCACTGCGACTGGGCATCCAGCAGGTCGGTCAGCGGAGCCATCTGCGCCGCATGGCGGTTGCGCATCACGCGCAGGTTCTCCTCGGCCTGCCGCAGCGCCAGCTCGGCGGTCTGAATCATCCGGTAGCCGTCCTCGACGTTGCGGATCGCCTGCTCGACCTCGAGCGACATCAGGCGCGTGTTTTTCTGCAGATCGAGCTGTGCGTTACGCAGTTCGTAACGCGCCTTGCGCACCTTCTTGCGCCCCTCGCCCCAGTGGAATATCGGAATCTTCACGGCCAGCATCGCCAGTCCCAGTCCGTCGCGGAACTCCTGCGTATAGGGGACGTAGTTGCCGCCGCCGGCATCGACCATACTGTTGAGTTTGATGTTTCCGTAATAGGTGTACCCCAGCGAGAGCCCCGCCGCGGGGAGCATCGCCGAACGGGCATCGCGAATCTGCTGCTCGCCGACGGCCACCTGCTGCTCAAGCATCCGCAGTTCGGGCCGCGCCTCCAGATCGGCGGTCAGCTCACCCGGAGCCACTGCCCGCAAGAGCGTGTCGGTCGGCACGGGCCGCACGTCGCTCTCCACGCCGATCACGCGGCACAGCGACATGCGGCACAGGTCGGCGCCGTTGCGGGCCTTCTGAAGCTGGTAGCGAATCTCGCTGCGCTTGGCCTCGACGCGCAGCCGGTCGTTCTCGATGGCCATGCCCGCCCCGACGGCCGCGGAGGTCTGGTCGTAGAGCGTATCCATCTGCGCGGCGTAGCTCTCGAGCATGCGCACCTTGCCGTCGACGGCCACCAGCGACCAATAGGCGTTGTCGGCCTCGACCAGGGCATCCATGCGCGTCATGCGCCGCTGCTCCTCGGCCGCCTCCTCGCCGATGCGGGCCATGCGGCGCGCCGCCGCGATCTTGCCGCCGGCGTAGATCGGCTGCGTGAGGGTGAGCCCCGCCATGTAGGTGCCGCGCATGCGCAGTTCCATGCCCATCATGTCGATGTCGGGCAGGACATAGGCCCCCGTCGCCGAGCCTTCGATCTTCGGAAGGGCCGCCACCGAAGCGATCTGACGGTCGAGACGCGCCTGCTCGAGGCGATTGTCGGCCTGACGGAGCTCCTCGCTGTGGGCCAGGGCCCGCTCGCGGCTCTCGGCGAGCGACAGCGGCAGCAGCTGCTGGGCCCGGACAGCAGCGCCCGACAGCAGCACGGCCGCCAGCACCGCACATCTGTTTCTGATATTCATGACTTATGCGTTTTGAGGTTTGCGAATCCGGAACATCGCCGCGTAGAAGAGCGGCAGCAGAATGAGCGTGATGATCGTACCGACGGTAAGACCGCCCATGATCGTCAAGGCCATCGACCCGTACATCGGGTCGCCGACCAGGGGGATCATGCCGACGATGGTCGTCAGCGAGGCCATCAGCACGGGCCGCACGCGCGAGACGGTCGCCTCGACGACGGCCGTATAGGGAGGCCGGTGCTCCTCGGTCTGCAGGCGGTTGATCTCGTCGACGAGTACGATGGCGTTCTTGACCATCATGCCGATCAGGCCCATCATGCCGATGATGGCCATGAAGGTCATGGGCTGCCCCGTCAGCAGCAGCGACGGAGTGATGCCGCAGAAGACAAAGGGGAAGCACAGCAGAATGAGCAGCACCTTGCGCCAGCTGTTGAACAGCGCCAGCAGGATGGCCAGAATCAGGAAGATCGTCAGCGGCAGGTACTTCATCAGGTTGCCGATCGCCTCACCCTGCAACTCGCCCTCGCCGACCCAGCGCATCGTATAGCCGTCGGGCAGCGCGATGGCCTCGATTTCGGGACGGATCTCGGCCACGACCCGGGCCGGCGTCGCCGCGTCGCAGTCGGGATTCGGGTCGCATTCGGCCTCGATCACCCGCCGGCCGTTCATCCGCAGCACGACATCCTCGTCCCAGTCGAGGCGGATGTCGCGCACGGCATTGCCCAGCGGCATGGCGCGGAACATGCGGTCCTGCAGCTCGCTCATCGCCCGGCCGCCCGTCAGCACGCCCTGCAGCTCCTCGTCGGTCAGCCGCAGGTTCATCATGCTCCAGACGGGAATCTCGTCAAGGTTGCGGATGCGGCTGCCGTCGTCGTTGCGCACCTGAAGGTTCAGCGTCACCATGCGCTCCTGATCGTTCAGCACGCCGACCGGCATGCCGTCCGTGGCCGCCAGCAGGGCGTTGGCCACATCCCCGCGGCCGATTCCCGCACGCAGGGCATCCCGCTGGTTGAATTCCGCCACGAGCGCCTTGCCCTTCGGCTTCCAGTTGTTCTGCACCGAATAGGGGTCGACGTAGGGACAGCGGCGCATGACGGCCTCGGCCTGAGCGCTCAATGCGCGCAGCACGGCCGGATCGGGACCCGCGAACTCCACCTCGACGGTGTGCGACGTCGAGATCGAGAAGTTGTACTTGCGGATGCGGACGTAGGCCTCGGGGAACTCCTCGCGCAGCTGCCGGCGGACCGAGGGGATCACCTCCAGCACGGTCCGGTAGTCGGGGCAGTCGACGATCAGCTCGCCGTAGCAGTCGCCGCCCGAGGTCATCGGACGCACCAGGCAGTAGTGGGCCGGGGCGCTGCCCTGGCTGACGGCCACGCGCTCGACACCCGGATGGAGCTGCACGCTGTCGCTCATGGCGAGCAGGCGGTCACGCACCCGGTCGGCATCCGTAGCCGAGGGGAAGAAGCACTCGACGACGAACTGCTTGTAGTCGAAATCGGGGAAGAAGAGGTTCTTCACGCGCGTCATGCCGAAGATCGAAAGCCCCAGCACGGCGAAGGCCACGACGATCGTCGCCCGCTTGTAGCCGATCAGGAAGGAGATCGCCCAGCGCACGAAGCGGTGGACCGGCGAGTTCATCACGACCGGTTCCTGCGCTCCGGCCTGCCGCTTTTCGCGGGCCGGGAGCCACGACTTGGCGCAGACGGGCACCTGGACGAGCGCCAGCACCCAGCTGGCCAGCAGGCTCACGCACAGCACCAGAAAGAGGTCGCCGGCGTATTCGCCCGCCGAGTCGGGCGAGAGGTAGATGCCCAGGAAGGTCGAGGCGGCGATGACGGTCGCCCCGAGCAGCGGCAGGGCCGTATTGCGGCCGATGCGGTAGAGGTATGTTTTCGGCATGAAGCCCCGCTTCCTGTCGATCAGGATGCCGTCCATGATGACCACGGCGTTGTCGACCAGCATGCCCATCGCCACGATGAAGGCGCCGAGCGAGATGCGTTGCAGCGTCGTGCCGCACACGAGCAGGATCGGGAACGAGACGGCCACCGTCAGCACCAGTCCGAAGCCGATGATCAGACCGCTGCGGAAGCCCATCGTGAAGACCAGCACGAGGATGACGATCACGACCGACTCGAGCAGGTTCCACATGAACGACGAGATGGCCTCCGAGACCTTGTCGGGCTGGAAGAAGATCTTCTCGGTGTGGAAGCCGGCCGGGAGCTGCCGCATGGCCTCCGCGAGCCGCGCGTCGACCGCCTTGCCCACATCCGGCACGATGGCCGAGGATTCCATGGCAATGCAGAGAGCCAGCGCCGGGCGGCCGTCGACGAAGAAGCCGTTGCGCTGCGGCGTGGCATAATCCCGTTCGACGCGGGCCACATCGCCGAGGCGCAGCTGGCGGCCGTCCATCGTGCGGATCTCCAGGTCGCGGATCTCCTCCACGTCGTCGACCGTCGAATCGACATAGAGGGCGATGCGCTCGCCGTCGTTCGGATACATCCCCGCATTGACCGTCTTGCCCGCCTGTTGCAGTGCCGAGATGATCTGTGTCGGGATCACGCCGTTGCGGGCGATCTGCTCCTTCGAGAGGATGATGTTGATCACCTCGTCGCGGTTGCCGGCGATGTTGATCCGCTTGACGCCCTTCACGTCCAGGAGCTCGCGCCGCAGGTATTTGGCGTAGCGGTACATCTCCGGGTAGTCGTAGCCGTCGGCCGTCAGGGCGTAGAAGATGCCGTAGACATCCATCATGTCGTCGATGACCACCGGATCGTAACACCCCTCGGGCAGGCGCGCCGCAGCATCGCTCACCTTGCGGCGCAGCAGGTCGAAGTGCTGCTCCAGATCGCGGTTCAGCACCGTCATCTGGAACTCGACGGTCACGATCGCCGAGCCGTTGCGGCACTCGCTCTTCACCTTCTTGACGTTGGGCAGCGCGCGCAGCTCGTCCTCCATCAGCTGGGCCGCCTTCAGCTCCACTTCGTGGGCGCTCGCGCCGGGATACGGGATCACGACCATCGCCTGCTTGACCGCCACGGCCGGATCCTCGAGCTTGGGCATGTAGAGGAACGAGAGCACGCCCGCCACGAGGATCGCCCCCATGAGCGACCAGAACAGCACCGGCCGCCGCATGAAAAATTCGGTCATTCGCATCTTCATCACAGCAGCCCTCCTACATTCGTTTGACTCGGTGCGGCCACCACGCGGACCTTCTCACCTTGCTCGAGTGCCGAGACGCCGGCCCGCACGATCCGCTCGCTGCCGTCGAGCCCTTCGACAACGACGGCGCGTCCTTCGGCATCGGTGTTGTCGAGCACGACGCTCCGGCGATGCACCGTGGAATCGGCTCCGAGGACCCACACGGAGGGAGTATTCCCTTCCAGGAAGAGGGCCCCGAGCGGCAGGCCGAAGCCCCGACGGCCTGCCGTATCGGCCAGCGTGATCCGCACCTCGACGTTCATGCCGGCCGTCAGCTGCCGGTCGGGCCGGGAGGCGAAGGCCAGCGTCAGGTGGTAGAGCTGGTTGCCGTCGGCCTTGGGCGGCAGCCCCGCAAGCCGCAGCGGCATTTCATCCCCGAGGTCCGCCGCCCGGCAGGCAAAACGGATGAAACGGTCGCGCCGGAGGTATTCGACGGCCGGGATGTCGACCTCGACCTCCATGCGCGAGACGTCCAGCAGCGTCACGAGCGCCGTTCCGGCATCGACCATCTCCGCCGGCGAGAAGTTCACCGCCTCAACATAGCCGTCGGTCGGGGCATAGAGCTTCGTGTAGTCGAGTTTGTTGCGGTTGACCTGCAACTGGACGCCCAGCTGCCGCAGTCCGGCACTCGCCTTCTCGTAATCGTTGGCCGAGACGCTCTGCCGCTCGAAGAGCTGCTTCGTGCGCGCCACCTCATCCTTGAGCTGGTCGTACTGGATCTGCAGCGCCTCGACCGCCAGCCGGTAGTCGGCATCGTCCAGTTCGGCCAGCAGCTGCCCCTTGCGCACGTAGTCGCCCTCGGCGACATGGATGCGGGCGATCTGCCCGGCAGTCTTGAATCCCAGCCTCACCTCGTTGGCCGCCTTCACCACACCCGAAAAGGTGCGCGTCGTTTCTCCGCCCAGCGCCACGGGCTGCGTCACAGAGACGCTCCGCACGAAGGGCGCCTCCGCCCGTCCGCCCGAACAGGCGCTCAACACGATCGCCCCCAGAGCGATCCACCATCGGTTTGTTTTCATCATCGCTATCATCGTTTTTTTGAGTTGTCACGCCGGCAAAGTTCCCGTTTTTTCCGTAAAGCCTTTTGTTGCATGTTGTGGATCTATTGTCCTAAAAGATGGTAAAACACGCTTTTTGAAGATAAAACGCCCCAATTTATTGTTTGAATAAGTATATTTGCCAACAAAAAAACGACATACCGATGTCCGACTCAAAGATCTTCAATGCCCTCAACATAGCAGCCATTCAATTCAATGAGCGGGCCTGCGTCTTTGACAACAAAATCATCCTCGCCGACAATTCCGGCGACGGGGACCGGCCACATGATCTGACGACCGACTCGACGATGCTGCCCTTTCTCTCGGCTCCGTATCCATTCAAGATTCAATTTTCGATCATCGAACTGTGTCTGGCAGGCTCGATGCGCGTCCGCATGAATCTGAACGAATACGAACTGCACCGCAATACCTTGATGATTGTAACTCCGGGAGCAATCGGTCAATGTCTGGAGGTGTCGCCCGACTGCCGGATCGCCATCATCGCCGTATCCAACGACTACGTCATTGCGGAAGAGAACTCCGAAGGGGCGCTTATCATCCGCAAGTTTCTCGCACGGCAATCGCTGCTCGAACTCTCCGATGCGCAAACGGCGGAGATTTTAGCCATCTACCGGGCGTTGCGCGACAAGCTCCGGCAGCCAGACTTCCGTTTCAAACACCATATTTTGAAGGGCTATCTGCAGGTGCTCTACGGCGAAGTCTGCCAGTTGATGACACCCCGGGTCGAGGAGCTGGACACTCGGCAAGGCTCGCGCAAAAAGCAGATTTTCGACCGCTTTCTCGAAGAGCTGCGGCAGCACTACGCCACCGAGCGCAGCGTCGGGTTCTACGCCGACAGGCTCTGCTTGACACCGAAATACCTCTCGCAGGTGATCCATGCCGTCAGCGGGCGCCACGCCGGGGAGTGGATCCGCGACTACGTGATCCTCGAGGCCAAGACTCTGCTCAAAAGCGGGCAATATACGGTACAGCAGGTCTCCGACATGCTGAATTTCGCCAACCAGTCCTTCTTCGGCGTCTACTTCAAGAAGGCGGTCGGCTGCTCGCCGACCGCCTACAGGGAGTCGTAGGAAGCCCCGCCCTGCCAGGCCGTGCAGAGCGTTCGGGCAGATGCACACCATCCGAAGAAAATGCGTATCTTTGTCCGGGAAGGAGTGAAAGAAATTGAAGCAGATACCCGTTTATAAGTTCTACCGACACAAGTACGGCTCGGAACTGCTCATCGACGTACTCGATCTGGATGCCCTCAAGGAGGGTATCCGTCGTGCTCCGGTGCATTGCGAGACCTTCTACCAGATCGTGCTCTTCACTGCGGAGGAGGACGAGGTGGGCATCAACGGGCACCGCCGCCGGGCGACCCCGGGTCTGGTGGCCTGCGGACGCCCCGGCGAGGTGTGGGAGTGGCGGGCGGAGACCCCTCTGAAGGGTGACGTGCTGATCTTCGAGGAGCCTTTCCTGCTGTCGTTCTTCAACGATGCCCATTTTCTTGACCGCTTATCCTATCTGCAGGCAGACCGGCCCTCGCCGTTTCTTCTCCCCGATGCACCTCTGCAGAAACGGCTGCGGCAGCTGTTCCTGCAGATGAAGGAAGAGATGGCTGCCTCGCAGCACAAGGATCAGCACATCCTGCGGGCCATGCTCTACGAGTTTCTGATGCTGCTGGACCGCGCGAAAAATGCCGCACCCCGGACACTTCCTCCGACGGGGATGACTCCGGACCGCTATCGGGAACGTTTCGTCCGACTGGCCGACCGCGAATTCCGCGAACACCACGACGTGGAATATTACGCCGGACAGCTCTGCATCACGGCCAACTACCTCAACCGACTCGTTTCCGGACATCTGGGTGTAACGACCAAGCAGTATCTGAACCGGCGCCTGGTCGACGAGGCCAAGCGGCTGTTGGCCTACACGACCCTGTCGGTCAACGAAATTACCGATCTGCTGCACTTCGAGTCGTCCGCCTACTTCGTCCGCTTCTTTCACAAGGCCGTCGGTCTCTCTCCCGCCCAATACCGCAAAGACGCGACGGCGAGCCGATGACGCCGCAGGGAGACTACGACATGTCCCTGAAAGTGCAATTTCCCGCATCTTTTGTGTATTGCACCTTCAGGCATTCATCCGTACCTTTGTGAACGACAAAAAAAATCGGCATGAATATCGAGGATTTCAGAGCGTACTGCCTTTCATTCAAGGGCGTACACGAAAAACTGCCGTTCGGCAAAGCTACGTCGGAATATGACCGCAACCTGCTGGTCTTCTATGTACTCGACAAGTGGTTCTGCTTCGTGAACATCGACGTGTTCGACTTCTGCGACCTGAAATGCCCGCAGGAGCAGATCACCGAACTTCAGGAGCGCTACGAAGGCGTCCGGCCGGCCTATCACATGAACAAGCAGCACTGGATCAGCGTCTGCTTCGACAGCGACGTTCCCGACGACAAAATCCGGGAGCTGGTCCGCCAGGCCTATGACACGGTAGTCGCCTCCCTGCCTGGGAAGCAGCGGGAGGAGTTGAAAAATCTGTAACCGCACATACAAAACCATGAAAACAAACGAAATTCCCTTCTACGAACAGCAGTACACGCCCGAAGAGCGCGAACTGGCCCGACACCTGATCGGTTTGGAGCGGGCCGCTCTCGACAAATGGTTCAAGGGCGACACATCGGGCTACGAAAAATTGTGGTCGCAACGCAGTTTCACCTATTTCGACGGTGTGGCGACCCGACGGGTGGAGGACCACGCCACGATCACCGCCTCACTCAGGGAGATCGACGGCAAGCTCTTCGCCGACAGCTACGATTTTCGTGCCCCGCGCCTCCAGTTCGGCAACGACATGGCGGTGCTGACCTACCAGCTTTTTGCCCGCACCTCGCTCATCGACATGCGCTACAACTGCATCGAGGTCTTCCAGCTCGAATCCGACGGGCAGTGGCGGGTCCTCCACTCCACGTGGTCGTTTCTCCGCCCGATGGAGATGGATTTCGGCCAAGCCAAAAAGATCGTCTGAACCGCTCCGAGCGATGGGGATGATGTGGAATCTGTGGCACGGATGCCACAAGGTGAGCGAAGGGTGCCGGAACTGCTATGTCTACCGGCGGGACAGCCGCTACGGAATCGACTCGTCGCAGGTGCGCAGGACGCGAAGTTTCCGGCTTCCGGTCGAACGACACCGCGACGGAAGCTGGAAGGTGCCCCCGGGAATGGTGGTATGGACCTGCTTCACCTCCGATTTCTTCATTGACGAGGCCGACGAATGGCGCATCGAAGCGTGGCGGATGATCCGATCTCGACCCGACGTGCATTTCGTAATCGTCACCAAACGGGTGGAGCGAATCCGGCAGTCGCTGCCCGACGACTGGGGCTGCGGCTACGACAACGTCACGCTCCACTGCACGGTCGAAGACCAGCGGCAGGCCGAAAAGCGTCTGCCGCCGTTCGTCGATCTGCCGCTGCGCCACCGGGGAATCATCTGCGAACCGCTGCTGGGCCCGGTCGACCTGACCGTCTGGCTGGACGAGCGAATCGAACAGGTCACCGTCGGGGGCGAATCGGGTCCCGAGGCCCGGGCGTGCGACTTTGCGTGGGTCATGCAGCTTCACGATGCCTGTGCCGCAGCCCACGTACCCTTTTTCTTCAAGCAGACGGGCGCCCTGTTCATCAAGGAGGGACGACACTACCGGATCGCACGCAAGAATCAGATGGTGCAGGCCCGCAAGGCAGGAATCAATCTGCCGTAGGCCGTGGGCACGCCCCCGCTCCCGACATTACTCCCGGGCGGTGACCCTTGCTTTCCGTGCGGCTTCCGGATCGTATGGATTCCCGGGTAGCAGGCACAATCCGCACGGCAGGATGTCCTTATTTTACGGTTCCTGCCGCACTGGCAAAAACAACACGCCATCGGGAAGCCGCGACCGGTCTCCGACTCCGGCGGTCAAGGGCTTCGTCGGGAGAGACACAACAAGACGTGCGGCAACCCACAGGTTCCTCCCCGCCCGCTATGAAGGTCTACTCCCCTCTTTTTTCGCTTGGCCGCATAATTCTGCATAATTTTATGTAACTTTGTTAAATACGGAGGTCCGGCACGAAGCGTCTCCAATCCAAAGACAAATTGCATGAGTACCCTGGAACGAGCCACCGAGGCGCACCGCGGCCAGCGCGACAAGGCCGGGAACGACTATATCGGCCACCCGCTGCGGGTCATGGCCGCGGGCCATACGCCCGAAGAGAAGATCGTCGGGGTGCTGCACGATGTGGTTGAGGACAGCGACTGGACGCTGGAGCGGCTGGCGGCCGAGGGGTTTGCACCCGAAATCCTCGAGGCGCTGCGCTGTTTGACCCACGCCGAGGAGGAGTCCTACGACCGCTATATTGCCCGCATGAAGGGCAATCCGCTGGCTGTGGCGGTCAAGTTGAACGACCTCGCGGACAACATGGATATTCGCCGCCTGCCGTACCTATCGGACAAGGACGTCAAGCGGCTCAAACGCTATCTGCGGGCCTACAGGCAGCTGACCGGCGAGCCGACCTACTCAATCTACGCCTGTCGCCAGGAGTATCCGAATGCCTATCTGCCCTGGACCGAAGCGGAGGATCTGGAGTTGACGCGCCTGTGGTGCGAAGGGGCGACGGAGGAGGAGCTGTCCGCCCATTTCCGGCGCAAGCCCGGTGCCATCCGTTCCCGCATCGGAAAACTCGACCTGGAGCGACTTTACGGCAAGCACAGACCATTTTGAAAAAACCTCATAGAAATTCCAAAACATGAAGACCATCTTTATTACCGGAGGTTCGACCGGAATCGGAGCCGCCTCCGTGCGAAAATTCATCGCCGAGGGCTGGAACGTCGGCTTTATGGATATCAACACGCAGGCGGCCCATGCGCTTGTGGACGAACTGAACAGCCCCGAGCGGCTGCTCTTCATCGAAGGCAATACCCGCACGCGGAGCGACATCCGCCGCGCGGTCGAGGCTACCGTCGCACGGTTCGGTTCGCTGAACAGTGTCTTTGCCAATGCGGGTATCCACCGTTGCAACACGATTCTCGACATCGCCGACGAGGAGCTCGACCTGATGATCCAGACAAATATCTACGGCACGGTCAACACCCTGCGGGAGGCCATACCGCCGATCATCGAGGCGGGAGGCGGCTCGATTGTCATCAACGCTTCGGACCAGTGGTTCGTGGGCAAGCCCCACAGTTTCGCCTACGGACTGACCAAGGGAGCTCTCGGGCAGATCACCCGCAGCCTGGCCATCGACCTGGGTCCGCAGAATATCCGCGTCAACGCCGTCTGTGCCGGTACGATCCGCACACCGCTGGTCGACAATCTGTTCGTAAAGTTTGCCGAGGAGAACCATTGCAGCGTCGAGGAGTATTGGCGCAAGGAGAATGCACTCTACATGCGCGGCAGCGCCGGCCGTCCGGAAGAGGTGGCCGAAGTGGTCTATTTCCTCGCTTCGGATGCCTCGAGTTTCTGCACCGGCTCCCACTACCTGGTGGACGGAGGTCTGGTGGCCGGTTGACCGTTTCCTCTGTCCGAAACATGACAGCAGTTCCGCATGAAGCGTTTTTCACGCTTTATGCGGGACTTGCCATAGCAGGACGCTTCACTTTGCCGGTCGCAACAGGCTACTGTTCGACCAAGAGATGCAGGTTCAGTTCAGCGGATCGCCTGTTATCCGTCCTGTTCAGCACGAATGAATCCAGCACCTTGTATCCTTTGCCCGTTGCCGGATGAGCCATCAGGAAGCCGACGGTTACCTCTATCGACTCCAGCGTATCCCCGAGTTTCCGGGAAAAATCCGCAAGGTCGGCTTCCATGCGGACCGTTTCCATCGATTCGACCGGGAATGCGGAATAAAATGGCTCTCCGACCGCCTGAAACGGATATGTCCAGGTCGCAACAATCCCCGAGCGGTCCCGGAAATCGACCTTGATTCCCATACTCCCGGTCTCGGCCAACAGGGGCGAACATGACCACCACACCTCATCCTCAAACCGGTTCGTCAGCAGCAAGGTCAACTTGCTGAAATGCTCGTCGACCTCTATGACGGAGTGTATCTTATCATCGGCAAGCGGAATCGACTCCATGAGACAGCAACAGGGGATCGGCTGGTCCCAGGAGGCATAATACGCCCCGTTTTTCAGCATCCGGTCAAGAGCCTCATAATCGGCCGCCGTCCATCGCTGCAACATCGTTTCGGTCGGGTAAAAGGAAACACATTCGATCTGTCCGGAGGGCGATAAAATCAAGCCCATCACCAGGTGACGAATTCCGCGCAACTTCTCTTCGGGCACGACCGAAAGAATCGCATCGCGAATCCGACTCTCGGCTTCCGCAGTGCGTACCGCATGAACAGCGTCATAATTGAATCGTGTTACGGCCTGTTTGTCATAGGGGCTCTCTTCCAGTTGTCTGATGCAATCCTCCCGGGAAGAGGCTTCGCCCGCCCGGGTGACCGTCACCACCATGGGCATATTGTTGTCAGCAACTGTCCCCGGTCGAAAAACGACCACGGCATCCCCGAGCGTATCGCGTCTTGCTTCGGGCTGCGAATACCCGGGCAGATACACAAGCATCAGGCAGGTTATCAGGAGAAACAATCTGATCGGGCGATCCGTCCGGGCAAACAGAAAGCCGCAGAGCGGGAACAAGCGCGCAGGAACCGCATTTTTCATGTCGTCCAATTTTGAATATCACAAACTTTACATGCTTTCGGCCTGCCCCGAAAATAACACGACGGAAGGCCTTGCTTTTCTATCAGATGATTCAAAGATACAAATTTCACAAGGTCCCCGGCAGAAAAAAAGAAAAAAGAAAAAACGAGACGGTTGCTGTAACCATCTCGTTTTACTTATGTCGCGACCTCATCGTTTCGGTCGCTGCCGACCCGCTCTTCGTCGGCTTCTGGCGGTGCGTAGGGGACTCGTACTTATAATCTCGCAAAATGCTATATTGCTATATTTATCTGTTAATTAGCAATATATTGCATATCTGAAGAAAAGTGGATAATCGCAGAATATTACTTGAAGACTTCAAATTTGGGTGTGAATTTGGGTGTAAATTCTGGGTGCATCCATTTATAGGATCAACCTTGTACTGGAGAACCGAAAAAGGGAAAAAGTTCATTGCGGAAACACTCTTAATAGCCCTTAAATTTGATATGCGTTTAATGAATAATAGAATAGCCTAAGAAATCACTATATGCGATTTGCCTTATTCAGTTATTTTTGTTCATCAATTGATCGAAAGTCGATCTATTGTTAAACAAAACATTACTAATTATGAATATTCAGGAATTGTTAGCAAAGCCATTATGGCAAATGACAGGAGAAGAATTTTTGTTTCTTCATCAGTACGGGAATCCCGTGGAACCACCAGTTAAGACTGTGACTGTCGCAACAAAGCGATACGTGTATGGACTTCGAGGTATCGCAGAGTTGTTTGGGTGCAGTTTGCCTACAGCGAACCGAATCAAACAAAGTGGCCGGATTGACAACGCAGTAACCCAAATTGGACGAAAAATTATTGTCGATGCAGACCTTGCTCTTGAATTGGCGGGACGCAAAATTGGCGGAAGACGGAACAATTCCAGGTAAACGTTAAAGCATCTGATATCAGAAAATAAGGCAAATTTATTTCTTATAAATATGCCTTATTTTCATTATCCTTATTCAATAATGTTTCCCCAACCAACCGGAATAATATTTTCTTTTCTCATCCACATCAAGGCTTTCATTACGCGATCCCGATATTTATACTTGTGAGGATCCCAAGCTAAAAAATCAGCCTTCAATAATTCATCTGTGATCTCCTGCCGTCGAATAATTCGATTATTCCATACGGCATAAAGCGTTGCAACAATCTCACATTGTTCCCATGTCGCTTTATGAAATTTGAATAGGAAGGTATCAATCATGTCGCATTCGATCGGAAAACTCTTGCGAAACAGATCGTCAAGCTCCTCCGTAGATGACAAGGGAATATATTGCACCGCTTTGTTGTCGGTATGCTGTTGAAAGATATCATAAAAATGATATTGCAGCAACATCGTCTCGACTCTTTTGAGCAGGATTCCATCGTATGGACCTGCGGTTTGTCGTATGTAATTGGAGCGCAGGTTCAACTGACATACATGCTCAACCAAATAAAGCAATTTTTGAAATTTTACTCTTCCAAAATCTTTCGTGTTGCATGTATTGATGATATGTCCGGCGAGGATGGCTTTATCCATGTCGGTACAATGTTTTGACGACCGTTGATTCTGTACGGCGTTAAAGACAAATTCCGGAGAGCGGAACTTTTCGGGTAACTCTCTGAGCGTTACATTTGCCTCATAAATGGACATCTGCTCGTCTGTCTCAGGGAATAAGTATCCCGTGGATTTCAAGAGGTCTTTAATATACACCTCATCTGTTTGACGCTTCTTTTCCATCTTTAATATCATTTGTCCATTTCCAACTGCTGAATCTGTTGACGTAACTTCTTCATGGCCCGAGACTTTATTTGACGTGCGTTGTCGGCGGTTATTCCATGTCTTGAACAGAGCTCCTGTAAAACAGTTCCAGGCAAATACTTGTTTCCATCCTCATACATCAAGTATGTCAACAATATGTCTTTTTCCCGATCGGATAGCATTTCGAGAGCCTGAGTTAGCAATAAATGCAGGGGTGATGGTGTCGTAGACTCATCCTCCTCCGAAGAAAATTCGGGTATCGGTTCGACTGTGATTTGTGTGTGGGCATTCCATTCTTTCAGCAAGTCGAGTGCCGTATTTTTAGCGATGCCGGAGATCCATGTCGAGACCTTTCCTTTGATAGGATCGTAGGTAGGATGAACGAATATTTTAATCATGGTCTGTGAGAAAAGTTCCTCAACAAATTGTTCTTTATTCCAGCGGACCATTTTTCTTCCTGCTTCGCAGCATAAGGACCAGGTTAATTGTGCATATCGGTCATATAACACACGATATGCCGCATGTGCAAGATCATCCTTAGCGGCAATCAGTGCAAACAATTGACTGTCGCTTATATTTTTAAGGGTTGGAACATATTCTCCATCTGCAATCATGCAGTCATTCTGTTTATAAAATGTACTGAGATCCGTGACACTTCTCACAAAGATAGTATTTTGTCACGCTTTTCTGTATACTGAAATAAAAAAGCATGAGTAAAACACCAATATCAGTGAAAAATCAAAACCTCCTTTGGGCAATATCAGGAGGACGTTGTGAGTATGAGGGTTGCAATACACCCCTATACATGGATATACTCACGAAAAAGAAGTACAACAAAGCATACATAGCACATATTGTGGCGGATAGCCCCGACGGACCTCGAGGAGATCCCGAACGCTCTGAAAAATTGGCCAATGAAATAAGTAACCTGATGTTGCTTTGCGGTCCGCATCACACCTTAATTGACAAGGATGTTGCCAATCATCCCGAAGATCGGTTGGTTGAGATGAAGCGCAAACACGAAGAACGTATCGCCCGTATTACAGCTATAGCTCCGGAAAAAGAGTCGGAGATCATCCTTTACGGAGCGAATATCGGGAAACACGCTTCACCGTTGAGCTATGCCGAGGCATGTCGGACTTTTATGCCGAACTTTTATCCGGCCAGTAGTACGGCAATTGAAATAGGATTGAAGAATTCATCCATGACCGATTGCTCCGACGCCTATTGGAATGCTGAAGAAACCAATTTGTGTGAGCAGGTGAAAGAACAGATCCTGCCACGGATGCGCAGAGGCGAAGCGAAGCATTATTCGGTGTTTGCATTGGCTCCTCTGCCACTGCTGATCAAGTTGGGTACCATGATCAATGATCTGCAAAATGTACAGGTCTATCAGAAGCACAGAGAACCCAATACGTGGAAATGGCTTGATGATGGGCAGGTCTGGCAAATTGAACTGATCGAGCCTTCAAGGCGTAACGGAATCCCGGCATTAGTGATCGGATTAAGCGCTACGGTGCAAGATGAACGAATCATCAGGGTGTTGGGGGACGAAGTGAGTATATGGCGCATCACGATTCCTGACCCCAACAATGATTGCCTCAGAAACGAGGCGTCGCTATCCCGGTTTCGGCAATGTGTCCGACGGGCCTTGGACATTATCAAAGCTCGCCATGGTCTTACGGAACTGCATGTATTTCCGGTTATGCCCGTTGCTGCCGCAGTCGAATTTGGCCGAGTTTGGATGCCTAAGGCTGATATGCCCTTGATCATCTATGACCAGAATAAGGAACGTGGCGGTTTTTATAAAACGATTCAAATTAATTAATATGAATACAGAACAGATAAAACAATTCGACAGCATTTTTAATGCCCTTAGTGAGTCTTTGGATATTACGGAGACTCAGTATGAAGCCGCGGTTCGCAGTTATCGGGCCGTTGGCGAGTGGTTGGCAAAGGCGGACTCGGCTTTGGCCCCCTATAACCCGATCATCAGAGCCCAAGGATCATTTATGCTGGGCACGATGATTCGACCCTTGAATGAGCAGGATGATCTGGATATAGACCTTGTCTGCGAACTCACAGGAAAAGGCGCATCGTGGACACAATATGATCTGAAGCATAAGGTGGGTAATAGGCTTAAAGATCATGAAACATATAAGAGGATGCTTGATGAAGAGGGGCGTAGATGCTGGACCTTGAAATATGCTCAAGAGTCCAACTACCATATGGACATCCTTCCTTGTCTGGTTGCGAAAGATTATAAGACCGTGATGGAACGCTCGTTTTCAGCTTCATTGGGGGCAATACGAGAATTGGATAATCTTGCCATTCGCATTACCGACAAGGAGAGTGCAAATTACAGGTATGATCCTTCACCCGAAAACTGGATGAAGAGCAATCCGTTTGGATATGGAATCTGGTTTATGCAACGGGCAACAGCAGGTGATCGGCAAAAAATGATGTTGCTGGCGGAATCGGTACGAGCGGTTCCGAAATATCAGTCCAACAAAACTCCATTGCAAAGGGCCGTACAGATTCTCAAGCGACATCGGGATATCATGTTTGCCGGAGATGAAGATAAACCCGTCTCTATCATCATCACAACGCTTGCAGCAAAAGCATATCAGGGAGAAGATTCGATTACCGAAGCCTTGCAAACGATTCTCATGCATATGGATAAGTATATACTCAATGTGTTTGATCCACAAAGCGGCAAAACGATCAAGAAAGTGGAAAATCCCGTAAATCCAGAGGAAAACTTTGCTGACAAATGGATCGAACACCCTAAGCGTCAAGACAATTTTTATAAGTGGCTGGAAAAGGTCAGAAAAGATATGTCGCTGATTCAGCAGCAGCGTGGCATGCATGTGATAGCAGAATCCATGACGCCCTGTTTTGGACGACAAGTTGTCTCTCAAGGATTTGATTCCCTGGCCGAGAAGGCAAGATCCTTGAGAGAGTCCGGAACGATGAAGATGGCTGCGGGTAGCGGTATCTTGGGCACTACCGGTAGTGTGTCGGCCAAGGCTCACCATTTTTTCGGGAATCATGAGTAATCGGGCTATTCCATTGAGTGTCCAGTTGGGAAAGTTGAAACATTACTTTCCCAACTCTACGAATTATATGGATATCTATACGAATCGATTGATATGGAGAACTACGCTGCAACCTTCAGAGTTAAGCTTGGTTTACGAGATAAAAATTGTATACACCTTGGGTCAGAGCCCCAAGGTGTACGTCGTATCTCCCCAACCGTTGGCATTGGCAGACGGTGCGCATTGTCTACCTCATGTCTACGATCACGTCAAGCAACAACTTTGTCTTTATTATGGACCAGCGCGAGAATGGAGCCCCGACAAAATGATTGCTGACACCATTGTCCCGTGGGCCTCGGAGTGGTTGCTTCATTATGAATATTGGTTAGTAACAGGCATATGGCATGGCGGAGGAATACATCCTCATTAGGGATTGAACTGCCGCAAGATTTTAGTCGTTTATAGACAGTATCGGTCGATTGGTGGATCGCCATTTGGGGGCTAGGTATTCTCTAAAGCCAGAGTATCTCTGGCTCTTTTTCCGGTAAAATTCCTCCAGATTCTCCTACCCCAACCGGCAGCCATTTGATGCTGCCTGCAGATACCATGCAGCCGCGGTATTCGGATCGGGAGACGAGATCAGCCTCTCCTCGTACATGTATCCGACGTTGTTCTGGGCCGTTGGGTGCCCTTGTCGTGCTGCAAGCAGATACCAGACCATCGCCTTTGCGTAGTCACGCGGAACCCCTTTGCCCTCCAGGTAACAGGTTCCCAATGCAAACCGGGCCTCGCGGTCACCCTGCTCCGCAAGCTCCTGCAGCAAACCGATCAACTCCTCGTCGTAACACTCCAACGCCTGTAGGGATCCGATCAGCAGATACATGGCTTCGTCCATTCCGGCGGCGTACATTCTCCGGGCCCAATATGCCGCCTTTTCGGAGTTGCGCACGGTGTAAAAGTGTTCGGCCAGAAGGGACATTGCATCCCGGCTTCCCAGATCGGCTGCCTGTGAGAGAAAGTGCTCCATACGCTCTTCGTTGCCAGTCTCGCCGTAGCAGATGCCCAGTCGACCACAGCGGAGACGGTCTTTGAAACGAATGGTGCCCGTATAGTAGAGAAGGGCCCGGTCATACTGCTTCCGCTTGAAAAAGCGATCACCGATCCGGCGGTACAGTCCCTTGGGAACATAAGGTTTGCAGCGGCTCAATGCCTCTGAGACAAAAGTTGCGGGGATGGTGTCGTTTTTCATTTTTGAAAGGTTTTAATGTGTTTTTCGAAATCTGAAAGGGAGAGCGTAAACCCGGCCGCGGAAGCGTGTCCGCCCCCGCCGAACCGCTGTGCAATCCGGGCAGCATTGATACCGAATCCGTTGGTGGTGTAAAGCGACAGCTTCCAGCGCAGGGGCGGAACGAGTTGCCCGACGAGATACCCGTCGACGTTGATCTCCGGATGGCTGCGATGCCATGCGGCCAACGTCTGCGAATCGCGCAGCGACGAGTTGAGAAACAGCAGCCGGTAACTGTGACCGTCAAGCGACAGGACAACCGACTGCACGGCACCTGCCTCCCGACGGCGCAAGTGCTGTTCGTAGGCGAACATCGGTCGTCCGTAGCAGCGGAGATAGGTTTCTAGCAGCCGTTCATCGGAGAAGACGCGCAGGTCATAACGCTCCAGAGTGGAAAACCGACACGTAACAACCAACTGCCAGGGGCAGGTCCGAGTCTTCCATTCGGCATCCTGCTGCCACAGGTCGTATTTGTCGGCCCACGTCACGGCAAGCGGCGCCGGTGCGGCGAAGAGGTGGTACCAGGTGAGCCATGCGGCCGAGTGAGCCGTGTCGCGAATCCCGGCCGGATGCTCCCAACCGGTAGCCCGCCACGCTTCGAGTGCGGAGATGTGGTGGTCTATCCAGACGAAATCAGGTCCGAATGCACATTGCAGACGGCGGGTGATCTCCGGGTGGAAAGAGATGTCGACGGCCCAGATTTGCGTATGGCCGTCGGGGCGCAACTCCTGCAGGCGCCGGTCTTCGCCGAGGTAGCCGTGACGGATGTATTCGAACCGAACGTCGGTATACCGCTGCTGCAAAGCATGGCGGACGATGGCCAACGCCGTGATTCCGTCCGTATCCGGATGATAGAAGATCAGAACTTTCATCTTGCATCAAATGGGTTTATGCGGCAAAGAAAAACCCCGTCTGCGCAAAAAAGATGTGCAGACGGGGGTGAATTTTGCAAAAAAATCGGTCAGACCGGATGCTCGGCCCATACCGTAAGGGCCTCGGCAAATCGTCGGGCAATGGGGTCGTCATCGTAGCGCGGCAGATTGAGCATCTCGATCAATGTCTTGAAGCCGATGCTCCGGTGTTCATACTGTTCGCTCCGGATGGGTTGCAGCGTGGGGAGGATGTAGACAACCTCGACCGAGCGGATTTTCGCGATGGCATCCTCTTTCAGCCGGCAGCGCTCCTTGACAAGCCGTGCGTCCGTGTATTCAATCCACCGGTCGAGTTTCTCGATCAGATGCCGGTATTTGGCGCGGGCCGTGGTCGTTTCGTAAATAGAGATAATGTCCGAAAAGACCTCGGAGAGCTTTTTCTGCTGGTTTTTGTGGAGGTAGAGGGCCTGTTCCGTACGAATGGAATGGTTGTCGGTCTTCAACTCGACATAGACCATCTTGTCATCCGAAGCGACCAGGTAGTCGATCCGATCCGAGAGGTTCATGTGCTCCTGCTTGGCCGGGAACTCCGGGATGACCGTCAGCCGATCCCTTGCGGCGAAGTAGCCACAGTAGATGAGCAGATCTTCCAGATAGAGGGCAAAGAAGATGTCGGCCCGGCGTTCCAACTGATAGGCGGGGAGCTACCGCCAGTCGGTCAGCAGATCGAACAGAGTGTTCAGGTTTTTCATGATAGGGGCTATTTATTATAGTATTCGGCTATTTTATCGGCGGTCTCTTTCAGCCGTTGCCCGATCCAGCGAGGTGACAGCACCTTGACGTAGACTCCGCAGGCAAGCAGTTCGCCGAGAAAGCGGCTCGTCGGACGCAGCGTGAAGGTGAATTCCGCCCATCCCGTGTCGGTTTTCGTCTCCTGCTGGCTCGGATGGAGTGGTAACGTGCGCAGGCGATCGGCCATCAGCCCGTATGCTCTCACTACGACCTCCGACTCGGGGATGGCTTCGTACTGTCCGATGCCGTGCTGTTGGAGGTACTCCCCGGCGGAGAAGGTCTCGGGAAAGACGAAGGTCTCCTCCGTAGGCTCGCACGCCTGGACCCGGTCCAACGCATAGGCTTTCAACGTTGCTTCGTCCTCCCGCAATCCAAACACATACCAGCGGCGGTCGCTCATCTGCACGAAGTCGGGGGACAGGAACAACGAAAATGCCTCCCTGCCGAACGGGCGGTAGGAGATTTGCAGCCGCTGATTTTCACGCAGGGCGGAGAGGATCGGATGGAGCCAGCGGTCGGCTGAAGGAATCTCTTCGGTGATGATCCGCTCATTGAGTTCCCGGCTTTCCGCAAGCATCAACCGCAACGAGAGGGTTTGCTACATCCAGGCCCCCAGCGGATTGTGGTCGTCGAGGCGGACCGAATAGTAGCGATTACCCGTGCAGACGATCTCCACGCCGAAATCCATGGCATTGATCGCCTCCTTGTGTTGCTGAAAGGTGCGGCGCGAGAGGGGAGCCCCGTCGGGATTCAGCGTCTCCTCCTGTCGCCACCGACGGTCGATCTCCTGTAACGTACAGCGGTCATGCCGACGAATTGTGTCGATCAGCCACATATAACGGGCGTATTTGTCTTTGCGGCGAAGTGTTGTGGAACTCATGTCCTGATTTTTTTCACAAAGATAAGCGGATGCTGTGCAAAAAGAGGGTGCAGTTGCTGGAAAATTCGTTTTTTGAAAATTCCTGTATTCTTTTTCCGGGCTCGTTCGTATAGTATAATATGGAACGATTTATTTTTCTGGATTTCGATGGCGTTCTCAATACGGGACGCTATCAACGGGAGTTGCAGGCTCGGGGCGAAACGCTCCGGGATGCCTTAGGTCCCCGGTTTGATCCGCAGGCGGTCGATGCTCTGCGGATGCTGCTGGAACGAAGCGGTGCACAGCTCGTGATCACCTCTTCGTGGCGCACGGCTGGGCTTGCGGCCATGCGCCACCTCTGGCGCAGCCGTTCGCTGCCGGGCGAGGTGACCGACATAACTCCATTTTACATGTTTAGCGCCTATCGCACCTCGCCACAAGAAGAACCCTTTATGGGCTTTACGCCGGGTTGCCGGGGCCTTGAAATTGCCGAGTGGCTGACCCGACATGCCGAGCCGGATGCATCTTATGTCATTTTGGATGATGAGGAGGACTTTCTGCTGCAGCAGGCCTCCCGCCTGGTCCACATAAATCCGGAAACAGGCCTTACGCCGGCGGATGCTCGAAAAGCGGGCTATAAAAATAGCTCAAAATGATTTCCTCTGATACGGACTTTCCGCACTACCACCTAAATAAAGATCGATCGCAATTTTATCCAATTTGTTCAGGGGGTAAAATAGCGATCGATTGTGGTGTCAGAAGTTTGATTGAACCTTTGAGAAAATAAATTAAAGTTTCACGATTCAGGGCATAAAAATTGGGTGTAAATCTCGTAACTACTTGATTTACACCTTTGTTTGCGGTGCGTAGGGGAAATGAACATTTGCCCACACCAGAAAGATTATCAGCAAGATACGCGATTACAAAATGTTGTCCACCGATTAGGTGTCTTCACAATCGCATCGAATTACATCTTGCTTGCCTTGTGCTCTTTTACGACATAAAAGTAATCGTTTTTTCGGAAAAATGCAAATGCGTTTTTTTGCCTTGCATACTTGCGACTTTTCACTTGAACATCCTATTTTCACAGGCACATATCGAATATATATTAACGGATATTTGTCCCGCCATTAGCGATTTTCAAGAACCGGGAATTATCCTAATACCTGATTAATCGTCTCCAGTTTATTCGAAAAATCTGGGGATTCCAACTTATGGTAGGTTGTGGTTGTCCGACCGCTTTCCTCTGGACAGAGGCCATGTGGCTTATAACGATGTTCGGATTATCCCCGTTCTCTACGGCTTTACGAAGCACACGTACAACCTCTCTCTTATCGGTATATTGGGCAAAAACCTAAACTCGTTCATCTTTTTCAGCACAAAGGAGATATTGCTGGTGTAGCCTACAAATGTATTGTCGGCCCAGTAGTTCACATTCTTGAGCGTACAGTTCCCGGCGAAAAGGACGACGTTGAAGATCGGCAAGTGTGCAAATTGTTCCGACTGCTCCCGAAGCGCTTTTATGTGCCCGGCATTCTGCATAATCGGATTGTAGAAACGATACTTTTCCTTGCCATAATTCAGAACCTGAGTCCAATAACGCTGCTTCTCATTGCCGAACAGCCATCCGCTATAATCTTTTATCTCTATGGCAAGTAATCCATGCGGGGTAGCAACCACAATGTCAATCTGCGAAAACACCCCATTCCTCTTTTGCAGGTAAAGGTCATGGAATATCGCTTTGGGATGCACTCCTCGCCGCAGCATTTTGATTACCAGTCTGCGTTCTGCCCTCGTTCCTCTATCAGGAGAAGAGACGGAGCATAGTAATTTCATATTTTGCCGATGATGCAAATATGAAATTACTAAACAAGCCAGTATCAGGATGATGACTATATTTTCCATAACGTATGGGGGCTACCTTTTATTTATAGATCGCTTTTTGCTATATTGTCCTCTTAAAACTAAGTGTAGAACCATCTTGTATAGCTATTTTCCTAAATGTAGCCGGGGTATTATTCGGTGGTTCTTTGGCATATTCTGTTGGATCTTTTATAATAGATGGGCCTTGATATAACAAAACATAATGGGGGCTTCTCTGTTTGAAAAAGGCATTCTTAGATAATAACTCTTGAAATATCTTATCTGCATAAGATATTGAACAATTATCAGATGTAAATTTCTGCCGACATTCCTCAACTAACTCTTCATTCACATCTTTACGTGATTTCATTTCGATGAATACGAGATCAATGTCAGTTACTATTAGATAATCAGAATGTTTATTAAACCCCCATGCTTTCTTATCGATTAGTAGATTTGAGAATTTTGTTCCGTCCATTTTGATGATTAAACTTCCCGTAGGTATGTCACATATATTAACCTGTCTTAATGTTGCATGTGGATCCGTCTCCTCTAAAAGATAATTTCCTGAATCACATTCTGCAACTTTACAAATTGAATGTTTAAGCGTCACGATGTCCATACCCACTAAACATTATAGATTCTTGGATTGAATTCATTTCTCTTATTGTATTGTCAAAACTTCGAGCTTCTATTCCAAAATATGGATCAATACGAGTCTGTATTAAACTTTGACATTTGACCCTGCGAGTATGGCCCGGCAATAATACATTTGTTTTGTCTGATATATATACTTTAATTTGTTCTGAGCTCAACAACTCTTGGACTTCATAACCTTTATCTTGCATAAGCTGTTTTATCTGATCAATATCCTTCCGAGCATTAAGCATTAACAGGGTGTTAAGTTCCTTAATGATATAATCACTATGCGTCGTAATAAATACTTTTACACCTACATTCACTAATCTTGCAATTAATCTTGCCAGTTTCCGTTGACTTTCCGGATGGAGATTCAGTTCTGGTTCATCTATCATCAATATTTGATTAGGACGAGCCATATATCTAAGATAGAAATTAATATCAAGCAAAGATCTGACAGAACTAGCACTTTCACCTATAGTCAGTTTTGTTGCTCTTGCTGAGGCTGGTGAATAAAATATACCATCTTTAGATACCTTGTATGTTCCGCCTACGATTTCATTAAATATATCCAATAATTCAGGATGTTGCTGGCATAATTCTCCTTCTCCTTTTGAAATTGAATCTAAATTTCGAATAAAATCGATATTTCGCCTTACAGGCAAAGCATAGTTTGTAGTATATATTTTATCTACAATATCCTCGATATTAATCTCTTCTGCGTTTGCAACTTCTCGAAGAAGAGTATTTTTTTGAAAATTTAATTCATCCTTAAATATTACGGCACCCGTTCGTTCGGCACTTGCTATAAAACATTCTCTAAGAACATTATCGAATAGAATGTTCTTCATCACATCTCCTATAATTTTTGCCAGACTCGTCTTTAACGATGCCGTCTCTTCCGATTCATCATCTTTTAACAACAAACTAATTACCAGTTCATTTTTACCCTCTGTCTTTACAATTTGTAGAAAATCCTTTCTGTTAGTTCTGTAACTATTTTCGAACTTATCAGGTATGACAATCTCAGAGACATCGATTTTAACTCGGAATCGGGCATTTTCAAAATATCGTTTTTGTGCAGCGAATACTTTAGAAAGGAACTTTGTATATAATTCGCATGCTGAATTTAAGTGTTTATCAATAGCCTCTTGTGTTGTATCTATAGGGATTGTTGTTGACCCTTGATCTAATAATTGAGTAATAAATTTGGGCTGAATTTTAATATAAAATCCATGTCGAAAAAAGTCAAGGAATCCAAACAATGCATATGTTGCATAAGTTTTCCCGGTATTATTCTTTCCACAAATAATAGTTAAATCAGAAAGTTCGTACTCGGCCCATCTGAATACGCCTAAGTTTTCAATTATGATTTTCATATCGCTTATTTTTAATTAATTTTCATACTCTTCGCGGGTGATCGGGGTTTGAGGATCGACAATCAACACTTCATCGTAGGTTAAGCCATAAAGATGATAAACCAAAAGGTCGATTTGACGTTCTTCCAACGAAGTGTCGGCATTGGGATCTGTGCGTTTGGCGGCTAATATCGTGTCCACAAGATTTATAATCGGACGTTGCAGCTCCTTGGTTGCCCGAGCAATAGGTATATTGCGAAGATGTTCAGGGCCAATATTAATATCTCCGCCTCGTATATCTTTCAATAAAATAGTTCCATAGGAAGAATTGAGTATTCCAAGAATAACACGTAAATCAATCTGTTTTGAGAGATGATTCATCTCCATACGACTTAACGTGGAATATTTTTTTATACTTGAGTCGATGCTTTTATTAGAGACATCTTTTAAATCTTCCCACAATAAAGCCATCCTTATTTTCTGTTCACAATAAAACTCCCCATTGAGATCTATGGACGCTTTCATCTGTCCCAACGCATTTATAAGCAGTTTCTTATTTGTATATAATTCCTCAAATGTAGCTCGCCTTAATTCATCAGGGCATCGCTTTGTCCCCCACTCTAAATATCTGTATCTTTTTATATTATACCGGTCGATGTCTTTGCCCTCAATATATTTTTTACAGTGAATATTGTCCTGTACAATGCTTATTAAGTCTTCTTTTTTAAATTGACCTTTTGCTTTTTTCTCATCAGCGTTAAGAACCATTCCTACACTTATATAGCAAAAATCCCCCAAAACATTCATATCTGAATGTCTGTTAGCATTGCGATCTTCCAGAGTGAAATTCCACACATAAGTATTCTGATCCTGAATCAAATGCCCAAATGATTTAGAATAGCTATGAGTTATGATTTTGCTTTTATCAGCATGAGAAATTACAACTTCTTTTTCTGAATGGGATTTTCGTACAAAAGGAATACAATTAGTTACAGTCGCATTCTCAAATACTTTCACATCAAACAAATCCACAACTTCCAGCAGATCATAGTCATTTATAATCATCTTACGCATTTCTTTTGCATATAGTTGATTACTTATAGGGTATGGTACAATCATGGAGCATATGCCACTTTCTTTACAGAAATACCTAATGCTAATTTCTAAAAACGCAATATACAGATCCCATTTCTGATATAATGTTTTATATCGCCTATTTTTAGATAAGGCTTCTCTTTGTAATTTGAGATCTTCTTTTTTTAATTGCTCCTTTGCGTCAACATACGGCGGATTACCGATGACAATATCGAATCCCTCCTTTACATCGAACATCCATTCGGGATCGAAGAAGGGCGAAGAGGCATTTTGGTCGAACATATCCCAGGAGGCCAGCACCGTAGCTTCGCTTTCACCGATGGCGCCCAGCGAGCGGAGCAATTCGGCAATCTCCTGCCGGATGCGATTGACCGCCTCCTTGTATTTCCGTTTGGTTTTCACGGTTTTGGCCCCGAAAATCTTGTGCTTGGCAACCTTCAGCTCCTCCTTCTTGGCAAGAATCTCCGGCGTGTCGAACAGCGAGGAGTCTTTCTTGTCCAGTCCAATCAGCGTATTGGCAGCCACAAACTTCGCTTCGAGGTTCGGGAGCGGGCGGATACCGAAATTCTCGGCCGGATTGTCGTTGGCCTTCTGATCGACCACCAACGAGATAAAGAAACGCAGCTTGCTGATTTGAATGGCAATAGGCTGGATGTCAACTCCGTAGATGCAATTCTCAATGAGATAGAGTTTGCGGGCATAGTCGGGGCGGTTGACACTTTCGTCGAAACTTCGCTCAATGTCGGCAACCATCTCCCGACGCTCTTCGGACGATGCCGTGCGGTAAGCCTCCGAGGTCTCGTCGATAGCTACCTTAAGCATCATCTCCTTCCACATCTCGTTGTCGGGGTCGATGCGGTTGAGGATATGCACCATCTGTTGCAGCATACCCATGGGGAAGGCCCCCGAACCGCAGGCGGGATCAAGGACCTTGCAGTGGTAGAGCGATTGCATGATTTGTTTGCGCTGTGTGTCGGTCAGGAGAACCTCTTCGTCGGTATAGCGCATCAACTGGCGGTATTGTTCCTCGAGTTCGTCGCCCACGGTGCGTTTGAGGTGGGCCACCAGGCTCTCGTCGACCATGTATTGCACAATCTCGCGCGGCGTATAGAACGAGCCGGTCTGTTTGCGGGCCGTGGTCTGCGTCTCCGGGTTGTAGGATGCCAGCAGGTTCTCGAAAACCTTGCCCAGCAGTTCCGGGTCGAGCGACACCTCCTGATCGAACGGCGTATTCTCCTCGACAGTGAAGTTGTAGCGTTTCAGGATGTTTATGATACCGTCAATCTTTACCGTACTTTTCCTTCTGTCATTGTACCATAGTGAAAGATCGGCAACGTGTCCCTCGATAAAGAAGAGATAGTCCGGAACAAGCAGCGATTTCTGTACCTTTTCCCGGTCGGAAAAGCCATCGATATAAATTCCGTTGTCCTTGTCATCAAGGCAGTCGAAAAGTCCTCCATTCAGGAAAGGAACGGTTCGGTTAGCCAAATCGACAAATAATTGCGGTTCTTTGAAACATGACTCGTAGCGCATGAGCTTGTTGTTGTCATAATCGCTACGCCCATTTCTGAAATGCCTCTCTGAAAGATCCGTGCTTCCTTCCGGCGTAATCGGGCTGTTCAGCATGGCAAAGAACAGGTTCTGGAGAATCACTTTATAATAGACACTTTCCCCTTTCTGGTACAACAAGTCGGAAACCGTATTTGGGGAGAAACCCTTGATGAGTTTGCCGATAGTCTCTTTATCAAAAAATTCTTCGGGAATCAGGTGCTTCTGTTTGAGGAACCATACGAAAATCAGTCGGGTAACCAGTCGGATGGTGCTTTCGGCATTGAACTTGTCGTCGTCGGTCGGGTCGTTCAGTTTATTAGGGAAACGGACCACCTTGACAGCCCAGGCGTACCAGTCGGACAACTCCTGGTAGAAGGCCTTGGTCAGTACTTCGACCGAGAACCGACCAATCAGATCCTTTTCATCCTTGACACGTCCTGCCTCGTTCAGATACTTGTTGGGGGTATACCAGGCGATGCCCTCGCCCAGATAGTAGGAATAACGCCGCGGGTTGGAGTAGCGTTTCAGAGTTTTCCCCTCTTCTGTCATATCCAGGTCGATGGTAATCAGCGAAAAACGATAATTGGCATCGTTATTCTCGGGGACAAACAGCACCAAAGCTCGTCCTTCCCACTCGTTGGCCAGAAAACGGAACGCCTCTTTTGACAGCCCGACACGGGCATCGTTCACGGAATTATGCCGCATCTCATAGACCAGCAGGTCGAGCGATTGGCACCGCCCCAGGCGGGTTACCTGACGGATGTAGGTTGTCTTGTGGTCGAAATGGACCTCTTCGATCTTTTCGGTAAAATCCTCCGGAAGGAAGGAACCCAAAAAACGAAGGAACTCGTGTCTGTCGTATCTCTTGTCAAAATTCATGGTATCAACTAATTAAATTGTTCGGCGAGAATCAGCGTTTCATCGCCCTCTTCCACTTTGTTCATTTTGTTTACCACCCGATTAAGGTACTCTTCGGGGATTCGTTCCAGCAGGTGGTTGACGTTTTTAGGTGTCAACTTGTTGATGAAGCGAATCTCCTCGCCGGTCAGACCGTCATTCTGGATGATTCGCAGCAAATCCTCCAGATAGTCCTGCGGCAGGACTTTCCCCTTCTTCCAGAATTTCAGTTTGTCGACGGCTTCGAGACGCGACTTCTCTTTTTCGTCGGTTGTCCCATTTCTGAAGAGGTGTTTCTTGACGTGCTGATAGATTTTGTCGAACTGGTCGTTTACGGCGACCGAGGCCTCCTCAAGCGTAGCCTCAAACAGATTGAGTGCCTCTTCAGAGGTCAACATGATTGGTTCACTAACCGTGTCGCTCCCCATCTTGAAGACAAAGTCGTTTCCTTTTTTGCCGAAGAGCAGAACTCCCGATTTCGGCTTCTCGACGGAGCGTCCGATGCGAGCCCGATGCGGGATTTGCAGCGCCTCGGCATAAACCTCCGTTCCTTTCAGTTCGTTCAGCAGATTCCGGTATCGGGTATCCCAGGAGCGCTCTTCGCTTTTAGCCAGTTCGGCCTGGTATCGCTCCTTGAAGTAGGCGTGCAATTGCTCATCGCTCGTCAGCGCCTTCGTATCCTCACCCATGATGGCGTGAATCATCGCCATCTTGAGGGTGGAAATCTGTTTGGTCCGCGTTTCAGCCTCTCCGACATCCGTCGGGAAGTAGTTGTAGATATACAACTTGTCGAACATCTTCTTGTTGATTCGGTTGATACGCCCGATACGCTGGATGACGCGGGTGGGATTGTAGGGAATATCATAATTGATAATCGTTCCGGCCCGATGCAGATTGTACCCCTCGGATATGGCGTCCGTCGCAATCAGAATCTGATAATCGTCCCGTTGGTATTGAGGTTTCAATCCGGCGTCAAAGTTGGCGCGGATTGTCTCTTTGTTGGCCGAAGAGGCCTCCTTGGAGGTGTATTTGAAAACGCCAAGATTGTCATTCTGTAACGCCGTGCCCAGATAATTGGCCGTATCGGCAAACTCGGTGAAGACAATGATTTTGCGCTTCGGATCCTCTGTGCGCAACTTCTCCAGCAACTTGCGGAACGCATCCAGTTTATAATCGAATCGGATTTGAGGCTCCTTCCCAAACCATTCGGTTTGAATGTCTTTCAGCAACTGCAGATCCGATTGAATATCCGCCATGAACTTTTCGCGTTGAATGTACTTCATGTCGATTTCGAAAAATCCTCGTTCCTGGTATTTTTCGAACATGGCGGTTATCTCCTCGGTCAAATCATCGTCCGAGGTCTCATAAAAGTCCTCTACATCGGGCAGGATGCCTCTTTTGTATACCGGCACCTTGTCGCGCTTCTCAATCCAGGCCTGGATGCGCTCAAATGATTCAATCATCATCTTTAGAGACTCTTGGAATGCGGCAACTGAACTTTCAAACCGACGTACCAACAACCGACGCATGAAATCGGATACGACACCCTGTCGTCCAGCCAGCATATACAGTCCGGTTCCCATCTTTTCATTGAGCTCCTTATCGAGTTCCTTCCGCAATTTCTCGTCGGGAACGATGTATTCAGTCGGTTTGTATCGAGAGGCTTTGAAATACCGGAATGCAGGATCCGCCTTGTGCTTCTCTTTGTCCTCGTCCGAAGGTGAGATCAGGTCGAGTGTCCGCAAGTAGAGATCCTTGACCTCGTTCAGGTTGTACCCCAGTTCGATGGGTGCTTCCGGGATGGTCGGATAAATATGCTGTCGTTTCAGATCTTCCCGATATTCCGGAATATCCTCCAGGTCCAACCGCGAACGGCGAACCACCAGCGGCGATATGATCGAGCGTATGCTTTTGGCTATTGCCTCCGCCTCCGCTTTGATCTCGGCCTGAGACAACTTCTTTTTGCGTTGCGAATCGGACAGTTCCTTATATCTCGCAATCAGCTCCTTGAATGCCGTGCCCAGATTCTCTACGGTCTTAAGAGTCGATTTGCTCGGAATCTGGAAGAGCTTCAGCATGGAGTAAATATCCTCGGGGCGATTGTTGAAGGGTGTAGCAGTCAGCAGCATGACCTTGTTACCCATACAGAGGTTGTGCAGTATACTGTAATCGAGGATATACTCATTCTTGTACTTGTGGGCTTCATCCACAATAATCAGAAATTTTTCATCCGGTTTGGCAATCATCTGATAATGCTTCAAAGCCTCTTCAATCTTTCCCGAGCTGAAAACGGAAGCGGTAAAACCGAACTGATCCTTATACTCCTCCCATTGCTGTTTCAGGTGAGGCGGGCAAACGATGATTGTACGCAATCGTAAATTGCGGGCGACGGTTGATGCAATAACGCTTTTTCCGAGTCCTACGACGTCGGAGATGATGACTCCCTCATGATTTTTGATCGAGTTCAGTGCCAGTTGCACCGCGTCGGTTTGGTATTTCAGATTGGAATAGGTGCCTTCTGTAATATCCGCCGGGGTCAGTATATTTTCATCTGTCGGGATGTTGAAGTATTCGTGCAGAACCCGCACAAACATTTTGTACGGTGCGTATAGTTTTTCAAACCAGATGTGTTTGATAACACGATCCTTGAACGTATCAATCGTATCGCCATCCACAACCGATATGGCTGTATCCCACAACTCGTCGAACACGTTCTTCCCGGCTTCATAATCCGTTTTGTTACGCAAGATAACATTCAGTTCCAGGCGATTCCGCAAGCCTGTTACGGATAAATTGCTGGAGCCGGTAATCATGGTGCCAGGGAAGGTACCCATGATGGTTTCGGACTCCATGTTCTGGAACAGATACATTTTGGCATGATTGGGCTCTGCGGTTTTCTTGATCTCCAGCGTCCCGTTGTCCAGCTTTTCTAAAAAAAGCTTGAATTTTTCTATCTGCTCTTCCGAGTCAAAGAAGTCCGTATTGTTATATATATCAACGAAGCTATTGTAAAATTCTTCTCGAATTTGTCCTCGTGACTTCTTTTCACTGACAAAATTTTCTACCTCTTTTATGCCGTTGATGATATTTCGTTCCACCTCCAGCCCTACAAGGATTCTCAACTTGATATCCTTCAATTGTTCGCATAATTCGGCAAAGCCGGAGAAATAAAAATATCCGACCAGGAAGTAGGCATGATCGCACTTGGGCAGAATCGCGTTGATGATGTCCGAGAGTACGTTCTCTTTATTGGTTATGAATTGACTATCCATATTGTTTATTCGCGCTCGTCTTTGTCTGTTATTAAATCTTTCAAATCAACCTGCAGGATGGCTGCAATCTGTAGCAGAACGTCCAAACTTGGTTGGGTTCTGTTGCAGACATAGGCGTTGACCATGCCATAACTTTTGCCCAGACGTTTGGAAAGCCACATTTGAGAAATGCCGCGCTCTTCAAGCACCTCTTTAATCTTATTCAATTTCATGAATATGCAGTGTTATTTTACAAAGTTAATCAATTTGGCTGAATATCGAGGATTTTCAATCTCAAAGATCATATCCCATATCACCTTTTTTTCGTCTGCTACGCCCCCCCCGAAATACCTTACTCCCTGTGTGATGATTTTTCTAAAGCACATTCCAAGAGAAAGGCTATTGGGCGGTAAAGTCTCAAATTAAAACCTTACCGCCCAACACCTTCGAAGAACCTGCTTGAACAAACAGAAGTTAAAACATCCGGCGACAGTTCTTCTTTTCGTGAAGATCGTTCAATTCATCACCATACAGATCAAGTACGAAGCACAGCATATTATCCACGAGTGCCGTCAACCTCGCGCCGTCCCCACCCAGCAGGTGGAGGACCTCCATCACCCGTCGTCTGGTCGAAAGGCTGACATAGATAGCCGAACGTTCACAACCACATCGAACCGGTTTGAAAAAGGTTTCCTGGAAATAGGGAAGCTGGACCCGCTTCCGACGGGTGACCGTTGGCACCGTATCCGGCCCGGAGGCGGCGGTCTTCTCTCCGTGGGGCAAAGTTGCCGAAGAGGGCTGAGCCTCCGGGAAGTTCAGAAGCACATCATCCGGAGCGACCTTTGCCGGCACAGCGTCTACCGTTACGGGAAGGAGATTCGGGAGAAGCTGCGCAAAGGTCTCATCAATAGAAGTTTTCTTATGCGCACGTTGTTTGGATATTGGCTTTGAAGTTTGCTTGGTTCGGTTCATGAGTACAAATATTAAAGGTGAAACGACAAATTGACTACATCCATTCATAGACGATTGATTTCATGTGCGGATCTTCTCAAAACACCATTCTCGCATGTTTTCATTTCGGCCTCTTCACATGAATAAACGAACTGATGGAGAGTTTCCGCCACAAGATACGACAAGACTCCTAATTCCCGCCCCGGTGTCCTCTGGAGACCTCGCGTGGCCGACAAGAGCGCTTTTTAATCCCTGAAGATCCTCGTAATATTGCAACGAAGAATCCGCCCGAGATTTTTTCGTTTCGGAGCTGCTCTTTCAAGAGCGGAGACGCTCTTTTTGGATGCCGGAACTGTACCCATCGCCTGACGGGAGCGAGCTGTGTTTTTGTCCGACAACCGGCGGTTTGTCCGACAAAAACGCTCGCTCTGCGAGGCGGGCGGTGTTCTCCCAAGTCGAACCCCAAATCTTCCATCGAATGACTCGTCAGCGAAAACACAACCCCCAATCTCAAACTCCGAGTTACAAATACTCGTTCCGTCTCAACGAGGAGCAGGAGATCCGCTTCCGGCAGATGCTTGCAGCCGCCGGATTGGAGCACAATCGCAGCCGGTTCATCGTCAAACGATTCTTTGCCGATCGCTTCGAAGTCATACGCCGCGACCCTTCGAAGGTGGATTTTCTGACACGACTCAATGACCTTTACTTCCAGTTCCAGCGCGTCGGGAACAACTATAATCAGGTGGTCCGAGCCATCAACAGCCACTTTTCCAATGTCTCGATTCCCCACCAGATCGCTGCGTTGGAACAGCATACCCGCGAACTGAAAGCGTTGAGTATAGAGATTCTGAGTCTTACCAAACAGGCCGAAGGATGGTTGCGAATATAAGAACGGGAGCAACCGTCGGCGGCGCCATACGCTACAACGAGGAGAAGGTCAACCGGGGGCAGGCCGAGGTGCTCTTCTGGAATCGGATGCTCGATCCGTTCAATACCACGGGTCGCATGAGCCACGAACGGTGTATGGCCAGCTTCGAACCCTTCCTGCAGGCTAACCGACGGACGACCAACACGGTTTTCCACGTCTCGCTGAACCCCTCGCCCGAGGACCGTCTGACCGATGAGCAACTGGGCGAGATCGCCCACGAATACATGGAGCGGATGGGCTACGGCGAGCAGCCCTACATTGTCTTCAAGCACGGAGACATCGCACGCGAACACCTGCACATTGTCTCATTACGAGTTGATTCGTCGGGCCGGAAGATCTCCGACTCGCACGAGTATAATCGTTCGATGTCGATCCTGCGGGACCTCGAGCAAAAATACGGGCTACACCCGAGCATCAAAGGACAGGAACTGCAGGACCGGGAGGAATTGCACAAGGTGGATTATCAGAAGGGAGATGTCAAGCAGCAGGTTTCATCCACCGTAAGGTCGTGCCTGCGGCATTATCGCTGCGCCTCTTTTGGTGAGTGGCGGACGCTGCTGGAAGCCTTCAACGTTTCGGCCGAGGAGCGAACCGGATCTATCGACGGGCGCGATTATGCCGGAATGATCTACGGGGCGCTGACTGATGATGGTTATGGCATCGGGGCGCCGTTCAAGTCGAGCCGGATCGGGAAGGATGTCGGATATGAGGCTCTGCAACGATACTACGAACGGTCGAAAACGGCCTTGAAGGAGCCCGGAGCACTTGATGAGTTGCGGGGAAAGATTGCGGATGAACTGGTGCGGTACTCAAGCCGGGCGGAGTTCTGTGAGCGGCTGCATGATAAGGGAATTGATGCTATATTCCGCCTCAATGCTGCGGGACGAATCTACGGCGTAACCTTTATCGACCATGAGCAGGGAATCGTAGCCAACGGTTCCCTGTTGGGCCGAAACTTCTCGGCCAATGTTTTCGAGCAGCAGTTTCATGCCGAAGAGAAGGGTGGGCGCGTTTCCCAGGAATCCTCGGGGCAGACGCAATCTTCCTCAAAAGAATCTTTCCGGTCGGGTCAGTCGTTCCATCCGTTGGACGCTGTTCTGGGATTAGCCGATGTACAAACCTACGAAGAGCAACAACAGCAGATTCGGAAAAGGAAGAAAAGGTCCATGAATCGGCACTGATCCAACCTCATTTTATACTACACAAGTACAATGAACACCCGTCACTGCCGCCCGGTCCAGCAAGATAGCCACCCCATGCAAAGATGCCAAGAGAACTGCTCTTGTCCTCGTTTGCACAGGACGGCCTTGTCTCTTTTGCTGTCCGGGCGTTCCGAAAATTCCTCAAATATTCCGACGGGTTACAACGCCATATTTTCAGCAACGACCTCCATGTCGCGCATGATCGACGAGTCAAGAACCTTCGCATAGCGGCGCGTCATGTTGACGTTGGCATGGCCGAGCATCTTGGCGACGTTGTCGATCGTCGCGCCGCTGGCCAGCGTCAGGGTTGCGAACGTGTGGCGCGCGCAATGCGTCGAGAGATTCTTGCGGATGCCGCAGATGTCGGCCAGCTCCTTCAAGTAGGAGTTCATCTTCTGGTTGCTGCATACGGGAAGCAGCACACCGCGCGTCTGGCAGTAGGGGTGTTCCCTGTAACGGTCGATAATTTTTTGCGCCTCGTCGAGCAGCGGGATGTTGCACATGTTCTTGGTCTTCTGCCGCGCCTTGCGAATCCAGATCTTGCCGTGGATGTCCGCCACCAGATGCTCCGCCTTGAGCTGTTGCACGTCCGTAAAGGCCAGCCCCGTCAGACAACAGAAACAGAAGATGTCGCGGATCTGTGCCAATCGAGGGATCGAGATCTCCTTGTGGAGCATCGACAAAAACTCCTGTTTCTCCAAAAAAGGTCGGTCGACCGGCTCCATGTGGATATGTTTGCCGTGAAACGGGTCCTTCGGAACCCAGCCGTTGCTTTGCGCAATGCGGATGATCTTTTTGAAGTTTTTCAGATTCTTCATCACCGTATTGTGAACACATCTCCTTACGGTCTTCATGTAGAACTCATAATCCTCGACCAAATGGACCGGCAATTCGTCCAGATAGAGATCCTCGGAGCCATACTCCTTTAGCAGAAACTCCCCCGTGATGCGCATCAGACTCTCATAACGCTGTACGGTCGATGCGGTGAAGTCGATTCCGATCAAAGCCCGGCACCGTTTGTTGTGTTCCCGAAAGACCTCCATCAGAGTATGGCGTTCGGGAAGGTCCTTGCCCAGGTAGCGATCCATAATCCCCGTAGCCGTAATCTCTTTCCCTTCTGCCTCCAGCGTGCATCGCGTTTGCGCAATATTGAACGAGATGGCCTCCAGCAGCCGGTTAATCTCACGGCCTTCCCGGTTATTTTCCACAGCCTTGCCTCGGGATTGAATCCAATACCGGGGCAAGATGCGGGCCCGGGCACAAACTTCGGCACGTTGACCGTTGACTGTGAGGCGTACATAAATCGGCGCTTTCCCTTCCTTGTCGATCCGGGTTTTGCGCAGGTAGTAAATCAGCGTGCAGGTTGTCCTTTCCATAACATCGTATTTACAGGTTGCAAAATTACTTTCAAGAGCCTTTTGCGTCAAGATGAAATACGATGCAAATCAATGAGTTAAATGCTTATTCGGTGGACGATTCGGCCCTCGGAAAAAGTCCACCGATTTGGACACCCGCAACCGGTTGTTTTTTGCTTTATCATGCAGATAATCCAAAAACAAAAAGCCTTGTAAACTATTCGTTTACAAGGCTTTTACTTTTATAGGACCTTCTTTGGCCCTCTCTCTGGCGGTGCGTAGGGGACTCGAACCCCTGACCCCGTGCGTGACAGGCACGTATTCTAACCAGCTGAACTAACGCACCATTGCTGGGCGACCTTCTTTACGAGCGGAGGGGCGGTCGCTTTTCCCTCTCTCGGCTGGCGGTGCGTAGGGGACTCGAACCCCTGACCCCGTGCGTGACAGGCACGTATTCTAACCAGCTGAACTAACGCACCGTTTTTCGGTATTGCGAGTGCAAAGATAGTATAAATTTTTGAAACGGCAAGGCTTTTCACCCTTTTTTGAAAAAAGAAAATTGCACGCTGCCGTAACTTCTTAATTGCCAAAACTCCGCGCAGGAGGAAAAATCCATCTTCTTCGAGTGCTCGAAGATAAGCATGCCGCCCGGGCGCAGCAGATCGCCCTTCAGCACCAGGTCGACGACCGCCTCGCTGCCCTCCAGATCGTAGGGCGCATCCGAAAAGACGATGTCGAACTGCTTGGTGCAGTTTTTCAGGTAGAGAAAGACATTCGCCTTGACCGCATGGAGCTGTTCGATACCGAGCTGCGCCGCGGTCTGCCGGATGAAATTGTAGTGCACCGGGTTGATCTCCACCGACGTGACGCTCCGGGCCCCCCGCGAGGCGAACTCGTAGCTGATCGAACCCGTCCCGGCAAAGAGGTCCAGCACGTCGCACTCCTCGAAATCGACCAGGTTGCCCAACACGTTGAAGAGGTTCTCCTTGGCGAAGTCCGTCGTCGGACGGGCCCGCAGGTTGCGGGGCGGATTGATCGCCCGGCCCTTGTATTTGCCGCTGACTATTCGCATGTCGCCTCACTGAAAAGGGGTCCCAGCAGCTTCATGAGGGCCCGGGGATCGTCCCCCGCGGCCCGCAGCGCGTAGTGCTTGAGCTCAAAGCTGCCGGAGAGCCGTTCGATGAAATAGAGGATGTCGGCCTCGTCGGGTGCGGGAATCACCTCGGCGAGCTGCAACGCCGGATCGCAGATCCGGACATAGAGAAGTCCGGAACGAAGGCAGAGCCACACGACGGGCGTTGTCGTCGCCACGGCATGCAGCAGCGGCGACGTATAGAAGAGCCGCTCGCCGAAGCGCTCCGTCACGGGCTGCAGCGCCGCTGCCGGAACGGCCATCAGGGCGACGGTCTCCTGTGCCGGATCGCTGCATACGACGCACTCGTCACCCGAGGGAGCCATGCCGTTTGCCGCAAGCAGTTCGGCTCCGCGCTCCTCGTCGAAGAGCTCCGCCGGCACCAGCATCGTTTTGGGAGTCAGCAGTTCGACCTCCACGGGCTCCTCCCCCGCCGCCGCAGGGAGCGGGGTGGAAAAAGAGTGTCCATCCAACGCGAGCTGAATGGACACCTTATGGATCGGATTCGGAGTCTTACTCCCAGTTGCCTGCTTCATTGTTGGCAGCATCCATCGAACCGAACTTCACGCCGGGGTAGCGGTTAAAGTTGTTCACCTCGTCGTCGATCAGGTTGATGATGTCCTGACGGAAAGCAACCGTGTCGAGGAAGAGCTTGTAGGGAGCGCGGCACTCGACGATGGGCACCGTCACACCCGAAGCCGTCGTGAAGCCGGCCTCCAGGATGAACTGCGCCTTGTCATCGGTTCCGGGGATGAAGCGGAACTGCTCGACCTCGGCCGCCGAAAGCTTCTTGGGCGAGAAGATCGTATCGATGACCGCCACGGTGAACTGCTCGACATTCTTTCTGCCCGACTTCTTCAGCATGGCCATGGCCACCGAATCGTCCTCGTCGACGATCTTGCGCTCGAGTACCAGCGAATCATTCAGCACGAACGAAACCAGGGTATCGAAGCTGCCGGTAAAGCGCTGATACTTGGTTCTGAAGGCGCGCTCGGCGGTACGGATGTCCTTGATCCGATCGATAACCAGCGCCTTTTTGTCCTTCAGCTCCTGTTCAAAACGGATAGGAGTCGAGATCTGATCGTAGATGATGTAGACCAATCCTACGATGACTACAGCAAGAATGATTTGGATGAGTTTTTTCATTTTATTAATTAATATTTGTTGTTATTTTTGTGCTGACTAAATCCGACACGATGTTTAGTACACGTATTGCGACCCAAATTTACGCCAAAATTTGTTTTGAAACAACCCCTGGGCAAAAAAAAATCATAGAAAAATTGTCCGAATACATCGCCGACGACGATTTTTCCCGGATTTTCGTCCTGAACGGATACGCCGGAACGGGCAAAACGACCCTGATCGCGGCACTGGTCGGAGCGCTCAAGGAGCTGGGGATCAAGCCCGTGCTGCTGGCCCCGACGGGTCGTGCGGCCAAGGTGCTGGCGCAATACGCCCACGAGAAGGCTCTCACGATCCACAAGCGCATTTACCGCCAGCGCACGAATGCCGACTACGAGTCGAAGTTCTCGCTCAATATCAACCCCGAGCGCGATGCGGTCTTCATCGTCGACGAGGCCTCGATGCTCTCCGACGGAGCCTCCGACGGCGCGCTCTTCGGCAGCGGATCGCTACTGCAGGACCTCGTGCAGTATGTCCGCAGCGGCCGTGCCTGTCGCCTCATCCTGGTCGGCGACAGCGCCCAGCTGCCGCCCGTGGGGGCGGATTTCAGCCCGGCGCTCGACGAAGCGACCATGCGCACGTATGGCGACGTGGTCTACGGCACGATGGACGAGGTCGTGCGGCAGGAGGCGCAGTCGGGCATTCTGTTCAACGCCACGCTCGTGCGTTGCATGCTCGAACGGGGCATCCACGAGATTCCGCACTTCGAGATGGGGTTCGCGGACTTCGAGGCGGTCGAGGGCGGCGACTTTCTCGAGAAGCTCCAGGAGTGCTACGACCGCTACGGACGCGACGAGACGATCGTCATCACGCGCTCGAACAAGCGCGCCAACCGCTACAACGAGGGCATCCGCCGCAACGTGCTCTGCGCCGAAGAGGAGATCGAGAGCGGCGACATGCTCATGGTCGTAAAGAACAACTACTACTACCCGGAGCACACCGAAGGGTGCCCGATGAACTTCATCGCCAACGGCGACATCGCCCGCCTGAAGCGGCTGCGGCGCTTCGAGGAGTTCTACGGCTTCCGCTTCGCCAATGCCGTGCTGGAGTTTCCGGACTACGACGATGCGGAGCTCGAATGCAGGATCCTGCTCGACACGATCGCATCGGAATCGCCGTCGCTCACGCGCGAGGAGTCCTCGCGGCTCTTCTACGAGGTCGAGAAGGACTACCTCGACATCCGGAGCCGCATCAAGCGCTACAAGGAGATCCGCGAGAACCCCCATTTCAACGCCGTGCAGGTGAAGTTCTCCTACGCCGTCACGTGTCACAAGGCGCAGGGCGGACAGTGGAAGGCGGTCTTCGTGGACCGCTGCCTGTTCGGCGACGAGCCGATGACGCGCGACATGCTCCGCTGGCTCTATACGGCGCTGACGCGCGCCACCGAGCGGCTCTATCTGGTCAATTTCGACAAGGCCTTTTACGAATAGTATTAAAATATGGAGAGCGAACGACACCCGCTCCGGCCCTTTCTGCCGGAGAACGCCCGGCTGCTGATGCTGGGCAGCTTCCCGCCGCAGCGCAAGCGCTGGTCGATGGAGTTCTTCTACCCCAACCTCCAGAACGACATGTGGCGCATCGTGGGGCTGCTGGCCACGGGCGACAAGACCCATTTCCTCACGGCGGACGGCCGCCGCTTCGACCGGCCGCGCATCGAGGCCTTCTGCCGCGAACGGGGCATCGCGCTCTACGACACGGCCGAGGAGGTCATCCGGCTGAAGGACAACGCCTCGGACAATTTTCTTCAGGTCGTGCGCGAGGTGGACCTCGGGGCTCTGCTCCGCGCCATTCCGGCGTGCTGGACGATCGTCACCACGGGACAGAAGGCCACCGATACGCTGTGCCGCACGACGGGCTGCGACGAGCTGCCCGTCGGGGGCCGCGTGACGTTCCGCCTTGCCGGACGCGAGCTGACCCTGTGGCGCATGCCCTCCTCCTCGCGCGCCTATCCGCGTTCGGTGGAGTGGAAGGCCGCATACTACCGGCAGGTCTTCACCGAAGCGGGAATCATCTGACAGATCAGCCAACACCACACGCGCGAATCCACTTGTCTGAACATTTTTCAGAAAAAAGCACATGGCTGTTGCTATTTTGGAACACATTTATCAACTTTGCGATGGGTTAGTTTGTTAGGAATGAGACAGGTGAAGGAGCCGTATGCCTGCCGGCAGGCTGGCATGGCGTCCGTGGCCATGTTCTCCGATATTACCACCATCAAAAAACAACAGCTATGAAGTACACGGACAAATTACGTGCGATGTGCCGGCCCGCAGCGGCGGTCATCGCGGCATCGCTCCTATTCGCGGCGTGCGACAACGACGAGGAGACGGAGAAGCGCGGCCCGGGACCCGATCCGGAGCCCGAAACCGAACTTTCGTTCGCCTGCGACGTGACGGACATCACGGCGTCGTCGGCCAGGGTCATCGTTTCGCCGACCGACGGCTACACCGGCTACTACTACTTCGACGTCATGGAAAAGACGGAATTCGAGACGCAGTACGCCGACAACCTGCAGGTGCTCGCCGACCGCTTCGAGGCCATGGTTCAGGAGACGGCCGACCGCTACATCGAGGCAGGACAGGTCTCCTCGATCGAGGAGCTGATGGAGAGCGCCATTGCCAGCCAGGGCATCGCCGACTACGAGTACCAGACGCTCAATCCGCTGACGGATTACTGCGTATGGGCCTGCGGCGTCGACCTGCAGGGCAAGGTCACGTCCGACATCTCGGTCATCAAGGAGTTCACGACACTCGACGTGGAGCACTCGGGCATGACGTTCGACATCGCCTACGATCCCGACACCTACCAGCTCACGCTTACGCCGTCGGGTGACGAAAACTACGTCTGGGGGCTTCTTTCGGCCGAGGACTACCAGCAGTACTACAACAACTCGGCCGAGGAGTGCATCAAGGACCTCGTGGACACCTATGTCGAAGGCGGCGTGCTGGAGGCGAATCTCCACACGGGAACCGTTTCGGCAAGCATGATCCTCCAGGCTACGGTCGGCGAGAATGTCGTCGTGGCCGCCGGATACGAGGACGGCATCACGACCAGCGTGGCGGAATACCGTTTCGAGTTCGCAGGCAATCCTTCGGCCACGATCACCGAGGATGTCGAGACGACGCTGGGCGCCATGACCTCGGCCTTCTACTCGAACTGGGGCGAGACGCCCGAGGGATCGGGTCTCGATCAGGCCACGGTGATGCTCAGCGACTACGAATCGATGAAGCAGCTCTACATCGACGTCTGGTACCCCCACGGGGAGGCCATCTCCGGAACCTACGAGATCAACAACTCGAACGAGGCCCGCACGGCCATCGCCGGACGCATCACCTCGACGCTCAACACCTCGTTCTATGCCGTGCTGAACGCGGAGACGCTGGAGTTCGAGCAGTACGCCCTGCTCGAATCGGGCACGATCACGATCATGGGCGACGACATGTCGATGTTCTACAGCGTGACGGTCGATGCCAAATCGGGCGACTACTCGGTCAAGGTCGACTACACGGGCATGATGTTCTCCGCCTCGTCGGCCGGAGCCTCCCTGTCGCCTGTAGCCCCCGCAGCGAAGGTCGGGGCACTGAAGCTGTCGCAGCACACCGCCGCGGCCTTCGGTCCAGGTCCCGAGCGGGTGAATCCCCGCGTGAAAGCGCTCTGCGCGCTGGCGAGGTAGCCTAACACGACGCCGGCATCACAGGCGGGCCATGTTTGCACATGGCCCGCCTTGCTTTTCGGAGGAGGGGAAGCCCCGACCTCCGATTTTTTTGATTCGGGGACGGCACGACTTGCGAAATATTCCGCTATCTTTGTAGGGATGAAACAACACGATCAGACGGTGACTCCGGAAAAGAAGACCGACACCAAAAAATATGTCGAGACGCCGCTCATGAAGCAGTATTACGCCATCAAGGCGGTGCATCCCGACGCCATCCTGCTCTTCCGCGTGGGCGACTTCTACGAGACGTTCGGCGACGACGCGATCAAGGCCAGCGGCATTCTGGGCATCACGCTCACGCGCCGCGCCAACGGCGCCGCCTCCTTCGTCGAGCTGGCGGGATTCCCCTATCATGCCATCGACACCTACCTGCCCAAGCTGGTGCGGGCGGGCGAACGCGTGGCCATCTGCGAGCAGCTTGAGGACCCGAAGCTCGTCAAGGGGCTCGTCAAGCGCGGCGTCATCGAGCTGGTGACCCCGGGCATCGTCCTGGGTGACAACATCCTCACCAACAAGGAGAACACCTACCTCGGCTCGGTCTACTTCGGCCGCAGGTCGACGGGCGTGGCCTTTCTGGACATCTCCACGGGCGAGTTCTACGTGGCCGAAGGGTCGGACGCCTACGTCGACAAGCTCATCTCGAACCTCGCGCCCAAGGAGATCATCTACCAGCGCGGCTGCGAGGAGCGCTTCACCGAAGCCTTCGGATCGAAGCACTACACCTACCGGCTCGACGAATGGGTCTTCTCGGAGGAGGTCAACCGCGAGAAGCTCTGCAAGCAGTTCGGCACCTCATCGCTCAAGGGATTCGGCGTCGACCACATGACGAGCGGCATCTCGGCCGCCGGCGCCATCCTCCACTACCTCGAATTTACCGAGCACCGCGACACGGGCCACATCCGCTCGATCGCACGCCTCGACCAGAACGACTACGTCTGGGTCGACAAGTTCACGATCCGCAACCTGGAGCTCTTCGCCTCGAACGGCGCGCAGGAGAAGAGCAGCTTCGCCGAGGTGATCGACCGCACGCTCACGCCGATGGGCGGGCGGCTGCTCAAGCGCTGGATCGCCATGCCGATCATGGATACGGCGCGAATCAACCGGCGGCTGGATGTCGTCGAGCGGCTCGTCGGCGATGCGGAGCTGGCCGACACGCTGCGCGAGCAGGTGGCGATGATCGGCGACCTGGAGCGCATCTCCTCGCGCATCGCGGCCTCGCGCGTGACGCCCCGCGAGCTGGTGCAGCTCAAGAACTCGCTCGCGGCGCTCGAACTGCTCAAGGCGGCGATGGAATCCACCGATTGCGAGCGGCTGCACGAGCTGGCCGACGGGATCGACCCCCTGGAGGAGGTGCGCGAGCGCATCGCCCGCGAGATCTACCCCGACCCGCAGAACAACCAGATACAGAAGGGCGGCGTCATCGCCGACGGCGTCGATCCCGAACTGGACGACCTGCGCCGCATCGCCCTGCACGGCAAGGACTACCTCGCGCGCATCCAGCAGCGCGAGAGCGAGGCGACGGGCATCCCGTCGCTGAAAATCAGCTACAACAACGTCTTCGGCTACTACATCGAGGTGCGCAATGCCCACAAGGAGAAGGTGCCCGCCACGTGGATCCGCAAGCAGACACTCACCAACGCCGAACGCTACATCACCGAGGAGCTCAAGGAGTACGAGGAGAAGATCCTGGGCGCCGAGGAGAAGATGCTCGTCATCGAGCAGCGCATCTACGCCGCGTTGATGGCCCACATCTGCGGGTCGCTCACCGTGCTGCTGCGCGACGCCGCGGCCGTGGCGCGCATCGACTGCCTGCAGTCCTTCGCACGCATCGCCTGCGAGCGGCGCTACGTGCGCCCGGAGCTCGACGAGGGCAGCCTCATCGACATCCGCGCCGGGCGGCACCCGGTCATCGAGACGCTGATGCCCGTCGGCGAGGAGTACATCCCCAACGACGTGATGCTCGACGACAAGCAGCAGCAGATCATGATGATCACGGGTCCCAACATGTCGGGTAAATCGGCCCTGCTGCGGCAGACGGCCCTCATCGTCCTCATGGCGCAGATGGGCTCGTTCGTCCCGGCCAAATCGGCACACATCGGCGTCGTGGACAAGATTTTCACGCGCGTCGGGGCATCGGACAACATCTCGCAGGGCGAGTCGACCTTCATGGTCGAGATGCTCGAGTCGGCCAGCATCCTGAACAACATCTCGGACCGCAGCATCGTGCTGCTCGACGAGATCGGGCGCGGCACGTCGACCTACGACGGCATCTCGATCGCCTGGGCCATGGTCGAATACCTGCACAACCACCCCACGGCCCATGCCAAGACGCTCTTCGCCACGCACTACCACGAGCTCAACGAGATGGAGCAGATGTGTCCGCGCGTGAAGAACTACCACGTCACGGTCCGCGAGGTGGGCAACCAGATCGTCTTCCTGCGCAAGCTCGAGCGCGGCGGCACGGAGCACTCGTTCGGCATCCACGTCGCGCGCATGGCGGGCATGCCGGCCTCGGTCGTGGCGCGGGCCGAGGAGATCCTGCGCAACCTCGAGCAGGTCTACGGCAACAACGAGATCGTCCCGAGCCGCAGCCTGAAGGAGCGGGGGCGCAAGCACCCGGCACAGGTCGTCAAGGAGGCCGCCGAGAGCGCCGCGCCGCAGAACATGCAGCTGTCGATGTTCCAGCTGGACGACCCCGTGCTGGTGCAGATCCGCGACCAGATCAAGGGCATCGACATCAACACGCTGACGCCGATCGAGGCGCTCAACAAGCTCAACGAAATCAAGAAGATCACCGGCATCTGACCCGCTGCCGGCCCCGCCGTCCGGTCCCGTTTTAGCGGGAACGAGGCGCCGGGGCCCGCATTTTGCAGCGTCACCGCCGCAACCCCATACGAACCAAAGCCATGCAGGAGGAAGACATGCAGCAGGAGGAACTCCGTCTCGAAATCATCACGCCCGACACCTCGACGCAGGCGGACGTGCCGCTCGCCGCGAGCGGTGTCTCGGCGGGCTTTCCCTCGCCGGCCGAGGATTTTCTCGAGCCGTCGATCGACCTGAACCGCACGCTCATCCGCAATGCGGCGTCGACCTTCTTCGTGCGCGTGAGCGGCGACTCGATGAAGGACGACCGCATCGACGACGGCGACCTGCTGGTCGTCGACAAGTCGCTCGAACCCAGCGACGGCTGCGTGGCCGTCTGCTTCCTCGACGGGGAGTTCACGCTCAAGCGCGTGCGCATGGGCCGCGACCGCCTGACGCTCATGCCGGCCAACCCCCGCTACCGCCCCATCGAGGTGAGCCGCGACAACCACTTCGCCATCTGGGGCGTGGTGACCTACGCCATCAAGAAAATCTGAACGCCCGATGCGGGCCACGGCCATGTACGGACTCTGCGACTGCAACAACTTCTTCGCCTCGTGCGAAAGGGTCTTCCGTCCCGAACTGAACGGACGCCCCGTGATCGTGCTCTCGAACAACGACGGCTGCGTCATCGCCCGCTCGAACGAGGCCAAGGCGCTCGGCATCCGCATGGGCCAGCCCTACTACCAGCTGCGGGAGCTTGTCCGGCGGTACGACGTAGCGACCTTCTCGACAAACTTCGTGCTCTACGGCGACATGTCGCGCCGTGTGATCTGGACGCTGCGGCAGCTGGTGCCCGCCGCCGAGGTCTACTCCATCGACGAGGCGTTTCTTGACCTGCGGGGCATCGCCACGGAGGAGCTCGACGCACTTGGCCATCGCATCAGCCGCACCGTCCAGCGCAACACGGGCATCCCCGTGAGCATCGGCATCGCCCCGACCAAGACACTGGCCAAGATCGCCTCGAAGCTCTGCAAGCGCTACCCGCAGCTCGAGGGCAGCTGCCTGATGTACCGCCCGGCGGACATCGAGAAGGTGCTGCGCCGCTTTCCGATCGGTGACATTTGGGGCGTCGGACGGCGGCACCTGCGCATGCTCGAGCAGGCGGGCATCGCCACGGCCTACGACTTCGTACAGCGGCCCGAGAGGTGGGTGCGCACGCGGATGAACCTCCCGGGCGTGCGCACGTGGCGCGAGTTGCAGGGCGAGGCGTGCATCGACTTCGAGAACGCCCCACGGCAGCGGCAGCAGATCTCCGTCTCGCGCAGCTTCGCCCACGAACTGACCGAATACGACGACCTGCACAGCTCGGTGGCGACCTTCGCTGCGATGTGCGCCGAGAAGCTGCGGCGGCAGGGCAGCCTCTGCGGCGAAGTCACCGTCTACATCTACACGAACCGCCACCGCGAGGAGCTGCCCCAGTATTTCGAGAGCCGCACCGTGCGCCCGGCCGTCGCCACGGACGACACGCTGGAGCTCGTGCCGCTGGCCACCGGGGCCCTGCGGCAGATCTTCCGCCGCGGCTACGGCTACAAGAAGGCCGGCGTGATCTTTTCGGAGTTGAGCGACCGCGTCGGCACCCAGACCGACCTGTTCGACCCGGTGGACCGGGCGCGCCACAGCCGGCTGATGGCGGCCGTCGACGCCGCCAACCGGCAGTTCGGCCGCGGACGCATCGTCGTGGCGTCGCAGGGCCTTGCGCCGCTGAAGATGAACCGCGGGCACCTCTCGAAGAACTACACCACCGACCTCGACGACATCCTCACGGTCAAGGTCTGACCTCCCGCGCCGACACCGCTTTGCCGCCCGCGGCCCGCCCGGCTCCGTGCCAGGGCCCCCTCCGGCAACAGCCGGGCCCGCACCACCCTGCCGCCCGGCGGTTTTTCCCTTTTCCGGCCCGACGTCCCCTCCGCCAACAGCCGGGATCGCACGGCCCAGCCCGGCTCCGCGCCGACACCCCTTCCGGCGACAACCGGGGTTGCACTACCCCGCTCCGCATCTACCCTACCGCCACGTCCGGAGCGCATCTTCCACCGCCCCCCCGACACCGCTGCGCACAAAAAAAGCGGGTCTCCGGCAACCGGAGACCCGCATGAACACAATCGGCCCGCACAGGGCCGCACGCAGGTGCGTCATGCCACAAACTCCTCGCCGCGCAGGAAGGTCCGCGCGATGAGCGGCGTCTGGTAGGCGTAGGTGAAGAACTCGAACGACGGCATCGGCTCCGTGAGGAAGAAGTTGGCGACCTTGCCCACGGTGATCGACCCGAAGTCGCGGCTCAGGTCCAGGGCGCAGGCACTGTTGAGCGTCGCGGCATGGAGCGCCTCGGTCGGGGTCATGCGCATGCGGATCGAGGCGAGCGCCATCACCATGCGCATGTTGCCCGAGGGCGACGAGCCGGGGTTGTAGTCCGAGGCGAGGGCCACACCCAGCCCCGCGCGGATCATCTCGCGGGCCGGCGGGTAGCTCATGCCGAGGAAGAAGGCCGCGCCGGGCAGCATCGTCGGCACGGTGTCGCTGCCGCGCAGCGCCTCGATCTCGGCGGCTCCGATGCGTTCGAGGTGGTCGACCGAGAGGGCGCCGCAGCGCACGCCGAGCTGCACGCCGCCCGAGACGGCCAGCTCGTTGGCATGGATCTTCGGGCGCAGCCCGTAGCGGGCAGCCTCCCCGAGGATGCGGGCCGTCTCCTCCACCGTGAAGAAGCCCTCGTCGCAGAAGACGTCGACGAAGTCGGCCAGCCCCTCGCGTGCCACGGCGGGCAGCATCTCGCGGCAGACCAGGTCGACATACTCCGCCTGCCGCCCCGCATAGGCGCGGGCCACGGCATGCGCCCCGAGGAACGTCGCGCGCACCTCGAGCGGCACCGTCTCGCGGATGCGGCGGATGACGCGCAGCATCTTCAGCTCGTCCTCCGTCGAGAGGCCGTAGCCGCTCTTGATCTCGACGCAGCCCGTGCCCATCGCGGCGATCTCGCGCACGCGCCGCATCGCCGCGTCGTAGAGCTCCTCCTCGGAGGCGGCGTGCAGGCGGTCGGCCGAATTGAGGATGCCGCCGCCGCGCCGCGCGATCTCTTCGTAGCTCAAGCCGTGAATCTTGTCCAGAAACTCCTGCTCGCGGCTCCCGGCATAGACCAGATGGGTATGCGAGTCGCAGAACGACGGGAAGAGCATCCCGCCCGCGGCATCCACCACACGGTCGGCCGCAGGCCGCTCCTCCGTCATGCGTCCGAAGGCGGCGATGCGACCGTCGACGGCCAGCAGCCAGGCGTCGTCGAGCGACTCCATGCGGTCCATCTCCTCACCGCAGAGCCGCAGCCGGCCCCGGCTCTCCATCCCGACGATGCGGGCGATGTTGTCAACGCGCAGTCTCATCTTGCAGGAAGCGGATCGAGGCGGCAATATACGGATACATCACCGTATCGTTGTCGATGAACGGAACGTGGCGGCGGTAGTCGGCAACCAGCCCCTCGAGCAGCGGCGAGGTGCGGGCCGGGCGGCGGAACTCGATCGCCTGCGCGGCGTTGAAGAGCTCGATGGCCAGCACGCGCTCCGTGTTGCAGACCACGCGGTAGAGCTTCGTCGCGGCGTTCGAGCCCATGCTGACGTGGTCCTCCTGCCCCTGCGACGAGGGGATCGAGTCGACCGACGCGGGCATGCAGAGCCCCTTGGTCTGGCTGACGATCGACGCCGCGGTGTACTGCGGAATCATGAAGCCGCTGTTCAGGCCCGGCTTCGCCACCAGGAACGACGGCAGGCCGCGCGTCCCGGAGATCAGCTTGTAGATGCGCCGCTCGGAGATGTTGCCCAGCTCGGCCAGCGCGATGGCCAGAAAATCCATCGCCAGCGCAATGGGCTGCCCGTGGAAGTTGCCGGCCGAGACGACCATGTCCTCGTCGGGGAAGACCGTCGGGTTGTCCGTCGCGCTGTTGATCTCGGTCGTCAGCACGCTCTCGACGTAGTCGATCGTATCCTTCGAGGCGCCGTGCACCTGCGGGATGCAGCGGAACGAATAGGGGTCCTGCACGTGGGTCTTCTCGCGCGTGATGAGCTCGCTGCCCTCGAGCAGGCGGCGGAAGTTGCGCGCCGTCGTGAGCTGGCCCTTGTGCGGGCGGATCAGGTGCACCTCGTCGCAGAAGGGTTCGATGCGCCCGTCGAAGGCGTCGAGCGACAGCGCGCCGATGCAGTCGGCCCACTCGCTCAACTGCCGCGCCCGGATCACGGACCACACACCGAAGGCGCTCATCACCTGCGTGCCGTTGAGCAGTGCCAGGCCCTCCTTCGACTTGAGCTCGATGGGCTCCCAGCCCATCTCGCGCAGCACGTCGGCCGCCGGGCGCACCTCGCCGCGGAACTCGACCTCGCCCAGCCCCAGCAGCGGCAGGCTCATGTGGGCCAGCGGCGCCAGGTCACCCGATGCGCCGAGCGATCCCTGCTGATAGACGACGGGCAGGATGTCGTGGTTGTAGAACTCCACGAGCCGCTCGACCGTCGCCAGCTGCACGCCCGAATGGCCGTAGGCGAGCGACTGGATCTTCAGCAGCAGGATCAGCCGCACGACCTCCGAGGGGACGCGCTCACCCGTGCCGCAGGCATGCGACATGACCAGGTTGCGCTGCAGCTGCGCCAGCGAGTCGTGGTCGATCGAGATGTTGCAGAGCGAGCCGAAGCCCGTGGTGATGCCGTAGATCGGCCGGTCGGAGTGCTCCATCTTGCGGTCGAGGTACTCGCGGCAGCGGACGATGCGCTGCCGGGCGTCGTCGCTCAATGCAAGCGGGAGGCGGCGTTCGATGATTTCGCGGACACGCTCCATGGAGAGGTGCTCCGAACTGATATGGTGGTATTCCATGGGAAACAGTTTGTTTTATAAGGTTATTCGTTGAGTGCCTTGCGGATCAGCTCCTCGTCGGCCAGGTTGGGCATCGTGACCTGCAGGCCGGGCGTGCGCTCCATCTCGCGGCGGATGGCCGACATGGCCCCTTCGTTGCGGGCCCAGCTGCGGCGTGCGATGCCGTTGTTCACGTCCCAGAAGAGCATCTCGCGGATGTGCCGCTCGGAGTCCTCCGAGCCGTCGATCAGCATGCCGAAGCCGCCGTTGATGACCTCGCCCCAGCCCACGCCGCCGCCGTTGTGGATCGAGACCCACGTCGCGCCGCGGAACGAGTCGCCGATGACGTTCTGCACGGCCATGTCCGCCGTGCGGTTCGAGCCGTCGTAGATGTTCGACGTCTCGCGGTAGGGCGAGTCGGTGCCCGAGACGTCGTGGTGGTCGCGTCCCAGCACCACGGGGGCCGAGAGGCGCCCGTCGGCGATCGCCCGATTGAAGGCCAGCGCGATCTTCGTGCGGCCCTCGCAGTCGGCATAGAGGATGCGGGCCTGCGAACCCACGACCAGGTGGTTGCGCCCCGCCTCGCGGATCCAGTGGATGTTGTCGTCGAGCTGTCCGCAGATCTCCGCGGGTGCCGTGCTGCGGATCTCCTCCAGCACCTCTGCGGCCAGACGGTCGGTCATCTCGAGGTCCTCGGGCTTGCCCGACGTGCAGACCCAGCGGAAGGGACCGAAGCCGTAGTCGAAGAACATCGGGCCCATGATGTCCTGCACGTAGGAGGGATAGCGGAAACGTCCGCCCTCGCCCATCACCGCGGCCCCGGCGCGCGAGGCCTCCAAGAGAAAGGCGTTGCCGTAGTCGAAGAAGTACATGCCGCGGGCCGTCAGCCTGTTGATGGCGTCGACCTGGCGGCGCAGCGACTCCTGCACGCACTCGCGGAAGCGGGCCGGCTCCTCGGCCATCATCTTGTTCGACGCCTCGTAGCTCAACCCCACGGGGTAGTAGCCGCCCGCCCACGGATTGTGCAGCGAGGTCTGGTCCGAGCCGAGGTCCACGGGAATCTGCTCGTCGGCAAGCCGCTCCCAGAGGTCGACAATGTTGCCCACGTAGGCCAGCGAGACGATCTCCCGGTCGGCCACCGCGCGGCGGATGCGCGGAATCAGCTCGTCGAGCGAGTCGTGCAGCTCGTCGACCCAGCCCTGGTCGTAGCGCTTCTGCGCCGCCTTGGGGTTGATCTCGGCGATGACGCTCACCACGCCCGAAATGTTGCCTGCCTTGGGCTGGGCACCCGACATGCCGCCCAGACCCGACGAGACGAAGAGCATGCCGCGCGTGTCGGTGCGCCCCGCGGTGAAGCGCTTGCGTGCGGCGTTGAGCACCGTGATGGTCGTGCCGTGGACGATGCCCTGCGGGCCGATGTACATGTACGACCCGGCGGTCATCTGCCCGTACTGCGAGACGCCGAGGGCGTTGAAGCGCTCCCAGTCGTCGGGCTTCGAGTAGTTGGGGATCACCATGCCGTTGGTCACCACGACGCGCGGCGCGTCGGGATGCGACGGGAAGAGCCCCAGCGGATGGCCCGAGTACATGACCAGCGTCTGGTGGTCGGTCATCTCCGAGAGGTACTTCATCGTCAGGCGGTACTGCGCCCAGTTCTGGAAAACGGCGCCGTTGCCGCCGTAGGTGATCAGCTCGTGCGGATGCTGCGCCACGGCCTTGTCCAGGTTGTTCTGGATCATCATCATGATGGCCGCAGCCTGCCGGCAGCGGGCCGGATATTCGTCGATCGGCCGCGCATACATCTCGTAGTCGGGACGCAGGCGGTACATGTAGATGCGGCCGTAGCGGTGCAGCTCCTCGGCAAACTCCTTCGCCAGCACGGCGTGGTGCTTGGCCGGGAAGTAGCGCAGGGCGTTCTTCAGCGCCAGCACCTGCTCCTCGGCCGAAAGGATCTCCTTGCGCTTGGGCGCATGGTTGATCTGTCTGTCATAGGGTTTCGCGGCGGGCAGCCGGTCGGGAATGCCCGCGCGGATATCGTTCTGGAATTCTTCGCGTGTCATGGTTTATCCGATTTTCTGTTCTACGATCGTGAGGACCTCCTTCTCGAGACGCTCGGCCTCGGCGGCCAGCTGCTCGGCCTCGGCAACGAGGGCATCGGCCACGGTCCGGTCCTTGAGGCCCGCGGCGTTGATCTTCACGTTGAGCCGCGCGCCGAGCACCGCACTGCGGGCCGCCAGGGCACCGACTCCGGCATCCGAGACCGAATTGGGATTGCCCTCGGCCGCCATCGCGCGCACGATGTCGAAGATGCGCACGGCCGTGCGCATCGTCCGCAACGGCACCTGCGTGGCGTAGAGCGTCGCCTCCTGCAGGGCTGCGCTGCGCGCCGCCTTCTCCTCGTCGGTCGACTTGGGCATGGCAAAGACGTTCATGATGCGGTTGAAGGCGTCGGTATCCTCGTCGACCAGGTGCAGCAGCTCGGTCAGAAGCGCCTGTCCCCGCTCGGCCCAGTCGGAGAACTCCTCCCAGCGGTCGTCCCAGCCGGCCTTGTGCGACGAGAGGTTCGCCACCATCGTGCCGAGCGCCGCGCCCAGCGCCCCCATGTAGGCCGAGATCGAACCGCCGCCCGGAGCCGGCGACTCGCTGGCCGTCTCCTCGGCAAAGCCCGTGCAGGTCATGTCGACGAGGCGCTTTCTGCGCTCGTCGGCCTCGAGCAGGTACTCGATCACCTTCTCCTCGGGATGGAACGGCTTCAGATCGTCCAGCCCCATCGACTTGATGGCGATGCGCACGATCTCCTGCTCCGAGATGCCCACCGAGCGGTGCTGCTTGCGCAGGAAATACTTGCCCGCCTCGACCAGCGCCCGCTTCGGCACGAGACCCACGATCTCGGTGCCCGTCACGCGCACGCCGCGCGCATCGGCCTTGCGGCACACCTCGTCGAAGGCGACATGCAGGGGCGTCGTGGAGATATTCGTGATGTTCATCGAGACCTGTGCAATGCCGTACTCCTCGATGAACCACCCGATGGCCTTCGTGGCCTTGAGCGTGCCGGGCTGCATGACGGGATTGCCCTCGGCATCCTTCACGATCTTGCCCGTGATGGGATTGCCCTCGCGCACGGGGCGTCCCTTCTCGCGCACGTCGAACGCGATGGCGTTGGCACGGCGCGTGGAGGTCGTATTGAGGTTGAAGTTCACGGCAATCAGGAAATCACGCGCACCGACGGTCGTGGCACCCGTGCGTGCGACACCCTCGTCGTAGGGACGCGCCCCGAAGTCGGGCGCCGACTCCTTGTGTGCCAGCTTTTCGGGCAGTGCCTCGTACTCGCCGGCACGGCAGACGGCCAGGTTGCGCCGCTCGGGCGTGAAGGCGGCCGCCTCGTAGCAATAGGTCGGGATGTGCAGTTCGTCGGCGATGCGCTCGGCCAGCTTGCGCGACAGCGCGGCGCACTCCTCGAGCGTGATGCCCGCGATGGGGATCAGCGGCAGCACGTCGGTGGCGCCCATGCGGGGGTGCGCTCCCTTGTGTTTGCGCATGTCGATCAGCTCGGCGGCCCGCTTCACGCCCTGGAACGCCGCCTCGACGACCGCCTCGGGCGACCCGACGAAGGTCACGACCGTGCGGTTGGTCGCCTCGCCCGGATCGACGTCGAGCAGCTTGACCCCTCCGGCGGCCTCGATCGCCTCGGTAATCTGCGCAATGACATGCTTGTCGCGGCCCTCACTGAAGTTGGGGACACACTCTACGATTCGTTTTTCCATAGGATTGGTCGGTTATTGGATTTCACTGCTTCAAATATAGCGAAAATCCGCAACAAAACATAAAAAACCGTAACGAAAAAACGCGCTTGACACTCAAAACAGAAAGCCCGCCGCACGAAGCGGCGGGCCGGGATGCAGCCGGAGGCGGGACGGGTCACCTGCCGATGGTCAGGACCATGCCGCCCGTCACCCAGAGACCCGGCAGGCGGATGCCTCCCAGGTCGAAGTGGCGCGAGTCGGTGATGTTCGTGGCGTCGACATAGAGCCGGCAGATACCCTTCTCCCACTGCAGACGTCCGTCGAGCAGGAAGCAGGGCTCGAAGTCGCGCGTCTCCGTAACCGACGAGTCGTTCACGACGGGATAGTACGTGTAGCTGCCGTTGCGGTCGGCGAGCGTACCCGTGAGCGAGAGCGTCACGCGCCGCAAGAGGCGCAGCTCGACGAGTGCCGACGCCTTGTGGCGCAGGTAGTCCATGGCGCTTTTGGCGATGATGTCCGTGTTGCGGTCGGTCGTCACCCAGGCATACGAGAGCGTGACGCGGCGCAGGAAGCCCTCCGCGGCCGCATAGCCGCCCGTCACTTCGATGCCGTAGGTATCGAGCTTGCTCGTCTGCTCCGAATGCCACTTGTTGCCCATGTCCTCGCGCCAGACCCAGTCGATGATGTCGCGCCCGGCACGGTAGTAGCCGTTGAGCGAGGCGCTCCAGCGTCCGCGGGCGTATTCGGCCCCGACGCGGCACGTGACGGCCCGCTCGGGCGTCAGGTCGAGGTTGTTGATCTGTGCGGGCGACGAGTAGTAGAGGTCCGTGAAGGTCGGCAGGCGCATCGACTGCCACGCCCCGGCGCTTATGCGCCACGCGTCGCCGGGCCGGTAACCCGCCGAGAGGCTCCACAGCGCCGACCGCCCGTAGGGCGTCAGGCTCACGCCGCCCGAGAGCGCCGCATCGAAACGCGCCCACTGCTTCGCGTGCCGCACGTAGAGGTTGCCCGTGTGGCGTGCCGTGGCGTGGGTGTACTCGCCGTGGGGATGCCGCAGCTCCTCGCCGAGGTTCGTGCTGTAGATGTGGTTGTAGGCATAGTCGCCGCCAAGTGTCGTCACGCCGCCCGCCCACGCGCAGTCGGCCGAGAACCGGGCGCCCGCGTTGTCCGTGTTGTGACGGTTCAGCGCCGTACCCCGCGTCCAGTCGTAGCGGTCGAAATTCTTGCGGTAGCTCGCCGCGGCCGTGAGCGAGAAGCGCCCCAGACGCTTCAGCCAGCGCAGCGATGCCAGCGCCGTGGAGGTCGCCTCCCACTGGTCGGGGTTGTAGGCGGCATAAAAGCCGTTCGACCCGAAGGCACGGTTCTGATAGCCGGCCTGAAAGTCGAAAAAGCCCGCATGCTCGGCCTCGTAGGTGGCCCGCACATAGGCGTTGTAGGTATCGAAATCGGTATTGTGGCGGTAGCCGTCGCTGCGGCGGTACGACGCGGCGCCGAGCACCGCGAGGCGGCCCGACGTCACGGCCCCCGAGAGGTTGGCATAGGCGTAGCCGTACTGCCCGCCCGCCCCCTCGAAACGCAGGTAGGTCGGGTGCAGCGGCGCCGTGCGGATGTTCACCGCCCCGGCGTAGGCGCCGACACCCGGCACACCGTCGAGAAGCTCGATACCCGCCACACAGTCGAGGTCGACGGGCAGCGAGTGGGACTGGTGGCCCGTGCGGGCGTCCGTAAAGTCAATACCGTTCAGGAGGACCATGGTCTGGTCGAAAGAGCCTCCCCGGATGGAGATGTCGGCCTGCATGCCCTTGCTTCCGCGCTCGCGCAGATCGACCGACGGTGCAAGGCGCAGGGCGGCCTCCAGTGTCTGGAGGGGCGCCGCGGCCTGGGTCTTCCGGTCGAAAAGCGGAGTTTGCATCTGCACGGTCCGCGTCGGGGCGGCTTGTCGCCCCGAGATGCCGACCTCACGTATGCGCAGCGTCTTCATGACGGCGGACGTGTCGGCCGGTTGCGCGGATGCACCGCACGGTGCAAGCAGCAGGATCGACATCCCGACGCAGAGCACCCCGATGGTCACGCAGCGGTGCATGCTCGCAAAGGCCGACCAGCCCTTGCGGTCCCAGCGCCGCCAGCGCCCGCCTGCGGGGAGCCGTTTTGTCTGGATGTGTTCCATAGTGTTTGAAATTTGGGTTAGGTAAAAAATTCAGCGGTTCGGAACACGTCCGGCTGCACGCCGCGTTCCAAACCGCTGCAAAGATAGCACTTTCAACGAAGAGACCAAGCGTCTCCCCGGAAATCGGGCCCCCGCTATGCGAACAGGGCGCTCACGCGGGCCGCCACATCGTCCGGATCGGGCTCCAGCGGGAAGACATGGCTCGGCTGGAGGTACCACAGCTCCTTCTCGGCCTTGAAGTGCTCCTCGCCGCCGCCCGTGATGTTGAGCATCACCGTGGCATCCTTCTCGACCTTGCCGTCGGCCACGGCCTTGATGAGCGAAGCCAGCGCCACACCCGCCGCCGAGTAGATGTCGACCCCCTCCAGCTCCTTGAAGAGCTTGCGGGCCTTGCGGGCCTGGGCATTCGTCGCCACGAACATCTCGCCGTTCGTGGCCTTCAGCGCGTCGTAGAGGCCTCCGGCCAGTCCGTAGGGGGGCCGGCGGTTCGAGAGCACCTTGGCGTCGATGATCTCCGCGTCGCGGCGCGCCTTGTCGTCGTCATAGGGCAGCATCTTGCGCGAATCGGCGCGCCAGGCGTCGTACATCGGCACGAACGGGGCATTCTGCGACACCATCAGCTTCATCGTGTTGCTGCCGAAACGGCCGTCCTCGATGAGGCGCATGTTGGCCTCCCAGGCAGCAATGGCACCCGTGCCGCTGCCCACGGCCTGGAAATAGTAGTCCGGAATGCGGCCGATCGTCGTCACGGCCGAGAGCACCGTGCAGGCCATGCCGTCGCGGCGCGCGATGTTCTTCGCTCCGCCCTCGGCATAGAAGCCCGGCGTCTTGAGGGCGATGTCGCTCAGGTGGATGGCATCGAAGTAGTCGCCGCCCTTCTCGCACGAGATGAGCTTCACGCAGGGGTCCAGCGGCTCCTCGAACCACAGGGCGCCGATATTGTCATAGGGCACCGACAGCAGCAGCTTGATATGGTTGTCGGAGCAGACCTTGGCGAAGGCTCGTGCCGTATTGCCGGCCGACGCAACCACCAGCACGCGCTGCTCGTCCTCGGCCGTGCGACCGCAGACCGTGTAGGCCTCGGTCTCCTTGAACGAGCAGGTCGTCATCGTCGCCCCGATGGCCGGATAGTAGCCGTTGAAGGTGATCCACAGATTCTCCAGTCCGAGGTGTGCGGCCAGCCCCTTGCTGCGGTAGGTCACGGGGGCCGACGACCCCTTCAGGATGCGACGCACGGGCATCCAGTCGCAGAAGCGGTAGAGGCCCCACTCGGCGGGTTTCACTTCGAGCTGCCTGCGGGCATAGCGTGCGCGCACGAGCGACG
>ERZ825670.139-NODE-139-length-101396-cov-8.398723_pt1 | contig 101396 bp, 121 predicted proteins | sample MGYA00519929_ERZ825670 | MGnify/ENA primary metagenome ERZ825670 (study PRJEB31778, sample SAMEA3449207) | human gut metagenome | biome: human gut; feature: human-associated habitat; material: faeces | place: United Kingdom | collected 2010/2012 ...
TTCTCTTGAACTCCGGCGTATATCGTTTGTTTGGTACTCCTTTTGGCATAGCAAAACACCCCACTTGTTAGATAGTATACCATACTGTCTAACAAATGGGGTGCAGTTCACATCATCAGTGCAACTATCTTTTTAACCTTTTTAAGCATTTTTTTCATTTCCTTGCAGATTGTTAAATAGTGCCTTCACATCATCTATAAGCATTGGATTAACAGTTGCCATACTGTTATAATAAGGTTCACTTCCGTCAATAGAGAAAAGCATCTGATAACTACTTCTCCCTTGGAGAAAATACAAATCCACCCCATCATATTCAGTACCACCACGGTATTTTGCAATGAATCGCATATGTAGCGGATCTGAAACGAGGCTTGCATCCGATGCGTCCGTCACCTGATGTCTATATACAATATAGAGACAGATTGTCTTATCTGACGGCAATTCAATACATTGCCCATAAATATCAGGTCCTATCGTTTTGCATTCATCAATCCACTCATTAATTGCCGAATATTTTTTTAGTTGTATAGCAGGAACAGAATAAAAAGCTTTATGTTGATAATTTTCTCTTAGAACAAACCCACTTGCAAGTATAGCAACTACTGCCAGTATGGCAAGCCCAATAAAGCATATTCCGCCGAGAAGAATCTTCATCGGTGAATCTGTCTTCTTTCCCCTTACTTCCTGCACTACAATAGCAACTAATATTAGGACAACCGATATTGCAGGGATAAAAAACAATGCCACAATTCCAATAGAAAAAAAACAGAGAAATGCTATCCCAACATATACTGCCCAAAGTTCAATCAACAATCTCTTTGTTAATCTCTTTTTACAAATAGTTCTTGCATTGCCTTCATCTTCGGTAGACGATTTATTCTCCATTTCCTGTAGGCCTAGAATATCTATCAGTCTATGTGCATTTGTAACACTGGGTGTTGAAATTTCTTGTTCCCATTTTGCAATCGTTTGTCTCGATACTCCAAGTTCTGCCGCCAAGGCCTCTTGCGTTAGTCCTTTTCGCTTTCTTGCCTCGGCAATTTGTTTTCCCGACAACATGCACTACACATCTCCTTTCTATTATCTTCTTCTAATACTGATTAAATCAAATTCGTCGCATACTTTCAAGCACTTTTATGACTACTTTATGTTAACTCCTTGATTTTTTGCTTATTATCTTAATATAGTTTCCTGCATTCTCCACAATAGTCTGATAGCATCCGCGCTAATTTTGCTCTGCCCTTTTTGGTTTTCGCTTACTCTCGCCACGATGTACGAACACGACACTGCTGCCATCAACTGCTACAATGCCACCTTGACCACAGACGGCAACTTTGCAACGGGCAGGGCCTCGGCTGGTGCCGACCGATAATGCGCAGAAATATCGCCTGTTTGAATTCATCACAAACGGAGAAAGAATTTGGATGTGTTAGACACATGTGCGTTGCGGATTTTTCTGAATCGGTGAACAACAACAATCCCCAATGTAAGGCGCTGCGGGGTGTTTTTTATACAATTTTTTCTGTCGACTTGTACAAAAAACGCCCCGACGGTTTGTCGGGGCGTTGGGGTTATTCTGTGGGGCTTTCGGGGTCGGTCTCCTCCTCGGGGGACGTGGTCGGCTCCGGGGTGGGTGTCGGTTCGGGGGTATCGGGGGCGAAGTAGGCGCGGATGTCGCCGTCGCTGCGCTGGGTCGAGATGTCGAGCACGCCCTTATCACCGGCGGCCAGACCCTTTTCCGGGTCGGTCAGCGCGGCAGCGGCCAGTCGCAGCTTGTAGGCGAGGTTCGTCTCACTGCCCAGCAGCACCTGAACGCGGTTTTGGTAGGTGAACTCAATATCACTCAGATCCTGGATGTTCAGCGCCGTCGTGCCGTCAAACAGGTTGTTCTCCTGCAGGCCGTCCCGCATTTCGGTCAGCGTTTGCAGTGCGCTGGCCTGCAGGCCCGCTGTCTCCGCTGTGGCCTGCTGGGTCTCGCTCAGGAGTGAGTTATAGCTCTTTGGCTCGATGTTCTGCCCCACCACGGGGGAGAAATCTGTGGGCAGCGACATGGTCAGCAGAATCAGGCCGTCCGGCTGGCTGACGTCGGTGCGCAGAATTTTGAGGGAGTCGCTCAAGACCATCCACCCGCCTGGGTACATACAGGCGAACCGCTCCGTGGCGGGTTCGACCTTGATGATGACCGCGGCGGGCAGTTGGATCTCCACAGCGACATGCTCCAAATACGGGAACTGAAGCGCCAGCTGCTGGGTCTTTTCCGCGGTGGAGAAGGCGAACAGGTTGGAGTTTTTCTCGATGCCCAGCGCCTCGATCAGCTCGTCGGACGTGTAGATGCCGGTATCGACGGGCTGGGTGCGGTCATAGTTCTCTACCCGGAAGATCGTGACCTTGAACAGAAGGTTGATCGACACAAACGCACCCACGGCCAGCACGGCCAGCACGCCGAGCGCCCCCAGCAGACGGCGGCGGCGCTTTGCCCGTATGATCTCCGCCTGTGTGACGCGGCGCGTGCGCCTTGGCGTGCCGGGGCGGTAGCCTGCCTTCTGGGGATTGATCTCCTGCGCAGGGCGCTGCCGCGGGGGCGCATGGGGAGCAGGCGCGCCCTTTTCAGGCGGCGCTTTGGGGCGCGGGGCGTTCCTTTTTTCAAGGCCCAAGCGGCTGCCCATACTGCGGCGGGGCTGTTGGGCGTAGGAGCCGTTTGCGGATTTTTGCCTGCGGCTGCGCTGGTTGCGGTCCATAAGCGGCTCCTTTCCGGTGAATTTTGGGGCGGCTGCCCGTGGGTGGATGGTACGTTGGGCGGGCGCATATAGAATGCGCCCCTACGAGGTGTGGCCCGGCGACGCTCGTCGCAGCGGGCGGGCGAACGATGTTCGCCCCTACAGGGTATATGCAGCCTTGCTTAGCCGTTGACCAACTTCAGCAGCTTTTCGGTAATCAAATCAAGGCTGTGCGGGTTGCCGAGGGTCTTGGCGTTGGCGCCCATCTCGGCCAGCTTGCCGGGGGTGGTCAGCAAGGTCTCGACAGTTTTGACAAGACCGTCACCGGTCAGGTTCTTTTCCTCGATGACGACTGCCGCACCGGCCTTTTGCAGCTCAAGGGCATTGTAATACTGGTGGTTTTCGGCCACGTTCGGGCTGGGGATCAGCACCGATGCGCGGCCCACGGCCTCGAGCTCGGCCAGCGTCAGTGCGCCGGAGCGGGCAATGACGAGATCTGCCGCGGCCAGCAGCTGGGGCATGTTGTTGATATACTCCGTCACGACGAGGTTCTCGCCGGGGGCAAAGCCCTTTTCCTTTTCCAGTCCTTCAAACAGCTTGACGCCGCGGCTGCCGGTGGCGTGCAGGTGAAGCACGTTCCGGTGCGTCTGCTTTTCCCAGGCGCAGAGGTCGGCCACGACCTGATTGATGCGGTCCGCACCGAGACTGCCGCCGAAGCTCAAAATCACGGTGCGGTTTCCGGCGTTCAGCTTGGCGCGCGCTGCTGCGCGGTCCGCGGTCAGCACCTCGGGGCGGACAGGGTTGCCCACGACGGTGGTTTTTCCCGGCGCGCCGAGCTTTTCAACCGCGTCCGCGCTGGCGGCCAGCACAATGTTGACCTCCTTCGCCAGCAGCTTGTTGGTCACGCCCGGGAAGGCGTTCTGCTCATGGATGGCTGTCTTGATGCCGCGCCGGGCTGCCGCGCGGACGATGGGCCCGCTGACGTAGCCGCCGCAGCCGATGACAAGGTCGGGCTTGACCTCGTTCAAAATCTTCCGGGTGCGCGGGCCGGACAGCGCCAGATGCCAGATGGCTACGATGTTGCGGCCAATGTTTTCCAGGCTCAAATGGCGCTGGAAGCCGTTGATCTCAATGTGATGGAAGGGGTAGCCTGCCTTGGTGACAAGGCCGTACTCCATCCCCTCGCGGCGGCCCGCAAAGTGGATCTCCGCCGTCGGGTCCGCGGCCTTCAGGGCACCGGCAATCGCCAGCGCCGGGTTGATGTGACCGGCTGTACCGCCGGCAGCAATTAAAACGCGCATGATGGACCTCCATGAGAATAAAATATAGGCTGTGCCCGCCGTGCCGCGGGTGCCGGGCGTCCCCCTTACCGCGCGGCTCTGCTGCGGTAGCGGGTGCGCTGCAGCATCCGTTCTGTCTCGGCGCGGTGCTGCTCTGCCAGGCGCTGTTCCCGGGCATTTCCGGCGCGCGAGATACTCAACAGCACGCCCATCTCGCTCAGCAGCAGCAGCAGACTGGTGCCGCCGGAGGAGAAGAACGGCAGGCTGATGCCGGTGTTGGGGATCAGTGCCGTGCCGACGGCGATATGCAGAAACACCTGCCAGGCAATCTGCGAGATGATGCCGATGCCCAGCACCGTGCCGTACAGGTCGGGCGCGCGCAGGGCGATCATAACGCCCATGATCAGCAGCACCGCAAACGCACCGATGAGGATAACACAGCCGAAGAAGCCCAGCTCCTCACCGATGACGCCGAAGATAAAGTCGTTTTCGGCGTAGGGCAGCCACTGGTGCTTCTGCACGCTCGCGCCGATGCCCACGCCGAACATGCCGCCTGTGGAGATAGCATAGATGCTCTGGCGGGTCTGCCACAGCATACCGGCGGTATCCAGCGGCGCAAGGCCCCAGGCAGCGTCCATACGGCCCGCGGCGTAGCCTTCCCCGCTGGCCAGCCCCTTCAGGAAGTACGCGCCGACTACTACACCCGCCGGAATGAGTAGCAGCAGCCAGCGGCCGGGCGAGAGGGTGCAGACGAGCATCGTGGCAAAAATCAGGCAGAGCAGGATCATGCCGGAGTTGTGCGACTCCTTGTGCAGCAAATACAGGATGAGCAGCAGCGGCAGCGCAGGCTTTATCGCGCCGTACCACAGCCTGTTCTTCTTGTCATAGTCGCGGTCCAGCATATCTGCCGTCCAGAGCATGAGCGAGAATTTTGCCAGCTCAGACGGCTGGAAGGAGGCACCGCCCGGCAGATACACCCAGCGGTAGGTGCCGTTGGTGTCCTCCGGGCTGAGCAGCGTCAGGATCAGCAGCACAACGGTGATGATGTACAGACTCTCACTCATCAGACGCAGCGCGCGGTAGTTGATGTTGGACAGGACCCACATAAAGAACAGCCCTACAATTGCAATCATGACCTGCGGTTTAATGATACTGTACAGTTTACCGCTGGTGGCGTAGGCGCTGGAATAGCTGGCCGAGAACAGCATCGTCAGCCCGAAGAACAAAATGCCCAGCAGCAGGGCAAGAAAGCCCCGGGAGACCGGCCCCCGCTCCAGCTTGGGCAGGCGTATGATGGGTATCATGCGCACAATATTTCCGATGGTATGGTCAAACAAAAGGCCCAGCAGTGTACGCACAATGCTCATGGCAGTGCTCATGGGCGGTCACCTCCCTTAGGGGCAGAAACAGGCAGAGGCCGGGTAGGCCCGGCCCCGCTGCTTATGCCACACAGATGTAAAAAATTCCCATTGCCACACCGATGACGGCAATCAGCGCAAAGAAGCCGTCGATCTTGACCTCGCGCCAGCCGCGCATCTCAAAGGCGTGGTGGATCGGCGTCATGCGGAAGATGCGCTTGCCGTGGGTCGCCTTAAAATACGTGCGCTGGATGACAACGGTCATCGCGTCCCAGATGTAGACAATGCCGAAAAAGAGCACCAGCTCGGGGCGCTGCATCACAAAGGCCAGCGCCGTAACGATGCCGCCGAAGAACATGCTGCCAGTGTCGCCCATAAAGACCTTGGCCGGGTAGAAGTTCCAGACCAGAAAGCCCGCGCAGGCACCCGCCGTGGCAGCGGCGATCAGCGAAACATGTACAAAGCCCAGCAGACTGCCGGCCAGCAGATAGCCGATCATCGACACGAAGGTCACGCCGGTGCACAGGCCGTCCAGACCGTCTGTCAGGTTGACAGCGTTGACAAGGAAGATGATGCCGAAGAAAGCGATGGGATAGTAGAGCAAGCCCATGTCCACCAGCCCAAAAATCGGGAACTGGACCTGCGTGGTCAGCAGCCCGAGGCTGTGCAGGCCGAACATGAACCCGAAGGTCAGCGCGATCTGCAAAATCATCTTCTGCGCCTCGGTCAGGCCGAGGTTGCGATGCCTGACGACCTTAATGAAGTCATCCAGAAAGCCGATGAGGCCCGAGCCGAACGCGAGAAACAGCACCAGCATACCGGCCTGCAGCTGCGGCATACCAAGCACCTCCGGCAGCTTAGGGCTGTACATGACCCAGACGATGCCCAGTGTGGCCAGAATGCCCAGAATAAAGCAGAGGCCGCCCATGGTAGGGGTGCCGTTTTTCTTGCTGTGCCATGTGGGGCCCTCCTCGCGGATGGTCTGGCCAAAGTGCAGCCGGTGCAGCGCCGGGATCATGAATTTGCCCGCCACCGCCGTGATGGCAAAGCCGCCGACGGCTGCCGCCGCCAACAGGGATGAGATTTGCTCCATGCCGTTGATTCCTCCAAACGTGTGTTGGGGTGCTTACCCCTGCGGCAATTCCTTATAGTATTCCTGCAGCAGCTGCTCCAGGCCCATGCTGTGGCTGGCCTTGACCAGCACAGCGTCACCGGGGCGCACGAATTGCCGTACATATTGTAGCACTTCTTCCGCCGTTTGGCAATGCACCGCCGCAACCCCGCGCGCTTTTGCGGCCTCGGCCATGGCGGCGCTGCGCGGGCCGTAGGCGATGAGTGCATCAACGCCCGCGTCAGCAACCCACTCGCCGGTATGGCGGTGCCCTTCCTCGCTCGCACCGCCCAGCTCAAGCATATCGCCGAGCAGCGCGATCTTCCGGGCATTGGGCAGTGCCTTGAGGACAGAGAGCGCAGCCTTCATGCTGTCGGGGCTTGCGTTGTAGCAGTCCTCAATGAAGGTGATGCCGCCCTTTTCCACGATATGCTGGCGCATGCCCGTCGTCCGGTAGGTCGCCAGCGCGGCAGCGCAGCGGGCAGCGTCCAGACCCAGGCGGGTCGCGGCGGCGTAGGCAGCCAGCGCGTCGTAGACCGTGTGGATGCCCGCTGTCGGGATGGCGGCATCGAACGTACCGTACTGCGTATCGACGATTTTGAAGGTCGTGCCGTTTGCGCCGGTGACGACATCCACCGCGCGGACATCGGCATTCGCGGCGTCAATGCCGAACCAGACCGGCCGCAGGCGGCTGGGGATGCTTGCCGTGGGCAGCAGGTCGTTGTCCGCGTTCAAGGCCAGCGGTGCGCCGTCGGGCAGGCCGGTGCAGATCTCCAGCTTTGCCTTCAGTATATTCTCGCGCGTGCCAAGATTTTCCAGATGCGAAACACCGATCATCGTAATGATGCCCGCGCTGGGCCGGGCACAGCGGGTCAAGCGCTCGATCTCGCCCGCGTGGTCCATGCCCATCTCGACAACGGCGTACTCGGTGTCGTCGGTCAGGCGGAACAGCGTGTTGGGCACGCCGATGTCATTGTTCTGGTTGCCCTCGGTCTTGAGGGTCTTGCCGAAGGCGGAGAGCACCGCGTAGCAGAACTCCTTCGTCGTCGTCTTGCCGACACTGCCCGTGACGCCGATCATTCTGGGGTTGAACAGCATCCGGTAGTTGGACGCCATGCGGATCATGGCCTTGCCGCTGTCCGGCACAATGACCGTGCGGTCCGCAGGCACGCCCTCGACGGGATGGTTGGCAATGATATATTCTGCGCCGCTCCGGTAGGCACCGGCGGCGTAGTCATGGCCGTCAACACGCTCGCCGGGGAAGCAGACAAAAACGCAGCCCGGCTCGACCTTGCGGCTGTCGGTCACAACGGCGCGGATGGTGACCGGCTCGGCCAGCGTCAGTCCGGCCAGCAGTTGATTGGCAGGAATGGTTTGCATGAAAAAGACCTCCTATACAGAAATGCAGCGTTTTGCAAAAGCCCGGGTGCCCCTGCGGGGATGCTTACCCCTCCTCGTTTGCCGGGTCGATCTCCTCGGTCACCGTCGGGGCGTCATTGGTGGTATCCTCTCCGCTGTCCATCGTCAGCGTTATGATCGTGCCGTAGGCAGCGGAGGTCCCGGCCTCGACGTCCTGCGCCACGACCTTGCCGCCGCTGTCGCCGGCGAACTGCACGTTCAGGTTGGCGGCCTTGAGCATCTGCTCGGCAAAGGTGCCGGTCTTGCCGACGACGTCGGGCGTTGTGGTCATCGAGTTCTGGTCGGTGGCCGTGTACAGGTAAATGGTGGAGCCCGCGGGCACCACGCTGCCGCCGACGGGGTACTGGTAGACGATATTGCCGCTGCTGGGACCGATCAGCTTATGTTTGAGGCCCAGGCGGTTCAGCGTGACCTGCGCGTTCGTCCAAGTGTAGTCCAGGCAGGTCTGCACGGTCACAGTGCCGGTGGGGTTGTAGTCAGCGTCCTGCTCGATGCCCAGATAGGGCGCGATCTCGCTGATGATGTTGCCGACTACGGGAGCCACGACCTGGCTGGCATAGTCCTTGACCCAGCGCGGGTCATCCAGCAGGACGAAAACCTCGATCTCGGGATCATCGATGGGCAGCACAGCGGCAAAGCTCATCATTTTATAATAGTCGCCGTCGCCGCGCAGATGGCGGTCCGTGCGCTCTGCCGTACCGGACTTGCCGCCGATGCGGTAGCCCGCCACGTAGGCGTTGGCGCAGGAGTGGTAGTTCCCTGCCCCGTGGACGTTGTTTTCCATCATGGCCAGCAGCTGCCGGCTGACTTCTTCGGAGATGACCTGGCGGCGGATGTTCGTCTCGGTCTGGGAGATAATGTTGCCGTCCTTGTCAGAGATGGAATCCACGACATAGGGCGTAACAAGGTAGCCGCCGTTGGCAATAGCCGCTACGGCGGTGGCCATCTGCATCGGGGTGATGGACTCGTTCTGGCCGAAGGCCGCCGTGTACAGGTTTGTATCGACCTCTGCCATCTGCTCTGCGTTGTAGACGCTGGTCCAGCGGGTCTCGTTGGGCAGGTCGATGCCGGTGGGCTGGGTGAAGCCGAACGCCTGGATATAGTCGTAGAAGATCTGCGGCTTGAGCGTCTCTGCCGCCTGAATGAACCAGAGGTTGCAGCTGTGGTTCAGCGCACCTGCCATATCCAGCAGGCCGTGGACCTCGCCGTTGGCACAGCGGTAGGTATGCTCCCACAGCTCGCTGCCCTCGTTGACGGTCAGGCTGCCGTTGCAGTAGAAGGACTGCTCCGCACTCATAACACCGGAGTCCAGCCCTGCCGAGGCCGTGATGAGCTTGAACACCGAGCCGGGCATATACAGCTCGGTAATGTTCTTATTCTTCCACTGGGCCTCGCGCATCATACCCTGCAGCTGGGTAGCCTCGCTGGAAACCTCCTCGCCCTTCTCGTTCGTCGTCTTTTCATGGCCGATGATTCCGTCTGCAATGATGTCCTTGACAGCCTTCTCGCCCAGACGGCTTTCCAGCCAGTCAATGTCCTCCGCGTCGATTTCTGTTTTGGCCAGGATCTCGTTCATCTTGGGGTCGGTGATCGTCTTGGGGTCGTTGGGGTCAAACTGCTCAAGGGACGCCATCGCCAGGATCGCGCCGGTCTTGACGTTCATGACAATGGCGCTTCCGCGGCCATGGACCGTAAAGGTGCTCATCGCCTCGGTCAGGTACTCCTCGACGATGGACTGTACGTTCTCGTCGATGGTCAGGTTCAGGTTGCTGCCGTCGATGGCTTCATGCACGTCGGCCTGACCGCTGGCCAGCGGGTCACCGTAGGCGTCCGTTTCGGCCACGCTGCGGCCCGGCGTACCGGCCAGCGTCTCGTCGTAATATTTTTCCAGTCCGTAGGCACCCGAGCCGTCCTCGTTGCAAAAGCCCAGCACCGAGGCCAGGAACTCCCCATAGGGGTAAGTGCGGGAGGCTGCCTGTTCGCTGGTCAGGTAGAGGATACGGGTTGCCTTGCCGGTTTTGCCCTCGCCGTCCTTCTTGTCCTCCTTGTCCTCCTTTTCCTCAGTCTGCAGGCTCGTGTCCACCGCAGCGCCGTCCTTGAGGCGGTAGCTGTCTGCATAGGCCAGAATGGCATCCGCCACGGGCTTTTCGACACCCTTTTTCACCACACGGTACTGGTACGGCTCACCGGTATCCTTGTTGGACGCCGTCAGCGCCTTGTACACAGTATCCGCCGTTGTGCCGTCGTCCAGCAGCTCGGCAATGTGCTCTGCCGCTGTGCGGATCTGGTCCTCCGTCGCCCCGCTCTTTAAAATGGAGGACGGGTCGGCCACGATGTTCCATACCGTGCTGCTCTTGGCCAGCAGCTTGCCGTTGGCGCTGTAGATCGAGCCGCGCACAGCGGGCAGCGTTGTGTCCTTCAGCTGCTGGGTCACAGCCTCGGCGCGGTAGCTCTCGGCATCACGCACCTGCCACACATACAGCTGGTAGACCAGCACGCCGTAGCAGACGAGGATAAATGCTATCATGCAAACCAGCGTCCAGTATTTTATGCCCTTGCTTGCCCGGGGACGATGCCCGGGGGAATGGTTGGGTCGTTGCTCTGTCATGGATACACCTTGTTATTTCAAAAGCCTTTTTGCCGACGGCAGCAAGGCCGTGCAGCAAAAAGGCTCGTAGCTGCATATTTTTGGTTGTTTTACGGGTTCAGGCTGTCCAGCAGGCTCAGCGCTGCCGTGCGTACCTCATCCAACAGGCGGCCCGCGGCGCCGGTGTTCCGCTCAATGATGCTCTGGTCCTCCAGCTGGACGTAGGTGATCTGGCTGGGATCGGCCTTGACCAGTCCCAGCTCACCCTCGGCCACCTGCTGCAGACTGGCGCGGCTCGTGATGTCGTTCATCCGGGTGTTCAGGTAGTCGTATTCGCTCTGGGCCTCGGCCAGCTGGACGCTGACCTCATCGACCTGTGCGTTCAGTTCCATCAGCGTTGCACCGCTCATCAGGCTGCTGATTGCCAGCCCGCCAAACACGGCAAAGATCAACACGATCACGGCAGTCCGCATCACATGGCGGACGCGGTTCAGGCCGTGGTTGCCGCCGCGCACCGCACGCACCTGCGGGCGCGGCAGGGGCTCCAGTTTCGGTGCTGCAGAGCCCTCGTGCAGCAAAACAGTTGTCATGAATAATGCCTCTTATGCTTTCTCCAACACTCTCAATTTGGCGCTGCGGCTGCGACGGTTGGTCTCCAGCTCCGCGGCGTCAGCCTCAATGGGCTTGCGGGTAATCAGCTTGGCCTTGGCCACACCTCCGCAGGTGCAGATGGGCTGCTCCGGCGGGCAGGTGCAACGCTGTGCCCAGCGGCGGAACTTGTTCTTGACGAGCCTATCCTCCAGGCTGTGGAAGGTGATGACGCAGAGCCGCCCGCCCGGGGCCAGGCAGTCAAAGATGGCGTCGAGCCCCTCGTTCAGGGCGTCCAGCTCGGAGTTGACCGCAATGCGGATGGCCTGGAAGGTGCGGCGCGCCGGGTTCTTCGCCTTGCGGCGCTCTGCCGGGGGCACGGCGGCGGCGACGATCTCAGCCAGCTGCAGCGTGGTCAGGATGGGCTGCTCCGCCCGCGCGGCGACAATTTTGCCCGCGATCTGCCAGGCATACGGCTCCTCACCGTAGTCACGCAGGATGCGGGTCAGCTCCTCACGATCCAGCGTGTTGACCAGATCCGCGGCGGTGGGGCCCTGCTGGCTCATGCGCATATCGAGCGGCGCGTCGGCATGGTAAGAGAAGCCGCGGGCCGCGTCGTCCAGCTGGTGGCTGGACACGCCGAGATCGAGCAGGGCCCCGTTGACCGCCGGGATGCCAAGCTCCGCAAGGACGCGGGCGGCCTCACGGAAATTGACCTGCACCACCTGCGCCGGCAGACCCTTGAGCCTTTCGGTGGCGACTGCCACCGCATCCGGGTCCTGATCGAGCGAGATCAGACGTCCTGTGGTCAGGCGTTTGGCGATTTCTCTGCTGTGACCGGCGCCGCCGGCGGTGCCATCCAGATAGATACCGGCAGGGTCGATGTTCAGCCCGTCCAGACAAGGCTGCAGCAGTACGGGGATATGTGAAAATTCCATGTGTTATCGTCCTGTTTTGTTAAAAGTCAAGGTCTTCCATCGCAGCGGTGAAATCCTCATCGCTCGTTTCCTGGTTGGCGTTCCACGCCTCGGTGTTCCAGATCTCGGCAAAGCTGCGGCTGCCGATGATGGTCACATCGTGGTCGAGGCCCGCGTACTCCCGCAGCTTGGCGGGCAGCTGAATGCGGCCCTGCTTGTCCGGGGTGACCTCGACGGCGGAGGCATAGAGCATACGGCTGACCTTGCGGCCCTTGACGAGGCCCTTTTCCTCAATTTTGGCGGCGACCTTTTCGAACTCCTCCGCCGGGAAGGCGGCCAGGCAGTGATCCAGCCACCGGGTCACGATGAAGGTCTCCCCCATCGCATCCCGGAAGCGGGCGGGAAAGTTCAGACGCCCTTTTGCATCGATTGCGTAATCATACTGACCGACGAGCATCCGGTTTTCCCTCCCTTCGTCATACTGCACAAATCTTCGGCAAGATTTTTTACGTCGCTGCGTTCAGTTTGTTAATAACTCTGTGGAGAACGTGGAAAACTACCCATTCTTCCCCACTCTTGTTGTTATTCACACCACATTTACCCACCTGTGGTAAAATAATAGTACCATTTTATTCAGCAAAAAGCAAGGGCAGGCAGGGAAAAACTGCGCCATGAATTGATTTTTCACAGTTTGTACAAAGGGATCGGGATGCAGGTCAGCAGTTTGCAGCAAATGCGCACGCGGCAAAATTCCTGCCCTCGGGCAAAGAAAAGCGCCGCACCATATTGCACGGTGCGGCGTTGTTTTTTTGCATATTGTGTTGCCATAAGCAGAAATGTGCCGTGAATAACAACACCTCTGCATTTTTTACTTGGGCATGTTATTCTTGGGGCGGGCGGCGCTGCGCAGATTCATGCGGGTGTTCTTGATGTCCGCCATGCTTCGGCCCAGCACCTCCTCGGAGTTTTTCAGGATCGTCTCGCAGTACAGGGTCGCCTTGCGGGTCAGTTCCTTGGCGCTCTTCTGGGCAGCGGACAGGATCTCCGCCGCGTGCTGCTGACTGCGCTTGACGATCTCCTGCTCGCTGGTCAGGACGCGGGCGCGCTCCTCTGCCTGCTGAATGATGCTTTCGGACTCAATGCGGGCGTTCTGCATGATTTGCTCGCGGTCATTCACGATTTTTTTGCTCTCGCGGATCTCGTCAGGCAGGTTGTTGCGCACCTCATCGATAATATCGCGCATACGGTCCACATCGACCATGCGCTTGGAAGCGGAGAACGGAACTATCGTCCCGGCCTCCAGCGTTTCCTCCATCATCTCCAACAGTTCTTCAACGTTCATACCTCTTCCCCTCTCTCATAGCGGCTGACCTTGATCTTGCCGTAGTTGTACTGCTTCACCAGCGTCAGAGCGCCCGCCTGCTCGGGCAGGTCGGCCTCGCGCTCGGTCTCGCAGAGCACGACCCCGCCGGGGGCCATCTTAGCGGCCAGCAGCGGCAGCACGGCAGCCACGGTGTCATGGTGGAACGGCGGATCCAGCAGAGCCAAGTCAAACGGCCCGCGGATGTTGGCGAGAAAGCTCTCGGCCTCGCCCTGACGTATATCACTCTGGCGGTCCACCCCTGCCGTTTTGCAGTTGGCCTTCACAACGGCGAGCGCCTCGGCGGAGCGGTCCACAAAGAGGCAGCTTTTGGCACCGCGGGACAGAGCCTCGATGCCCAGCTGGCCGCTGCCTGCGAACAGGTCCAGCACCCGTGCCCCCGGCACCAGGAACTGCACGCTGGAGAACATAGCCTCCTTCACACGGTTGATGGTCGGGCGGGTAATGTCCTCGCCCGGCAGGGCCTGCAGATTTTTGCCGCGAGCTGTTCCGGCAATCACGCGCATGGTGCCGCACCTCTTTCCTCTCAAAATTTCGTTTATACAGATTCAGTATTTATTATGGTGCTTTGGCGTAGGATTGTCAAGGGTGCAAAATGTAAAATAAAATGGCAAAAGGGTAACAGAGGCAGGAAAACACGGCCCGGTGGGCTTGACAAACACCCCCGCAGATGGGTATAATAGATACTGTTGTTATGCGGCTGTCGTACAACGGCTAGTACATCAGCCTTCCAAGCTGAGGACGTGGGTTCGACTCCCATCAGCCGCTCCAATAAAAAATCCCTGTGTCACATTCAGACGCAGGGATTTTTTTATTGCAGAACGCAGCCGGGGCGAACAACATTCGCCCGCTGGGCCGGTTTCCGATTACAGCTTCACCAATTCCGCCTTCAGGTTCTTCAGTTCCTTCTCCAGGCGGTCCTTGTCCTTGTTGTAGTCCTGGTAGGCCTGCAGGCGGGCTTCGACGTTGGGGTCCTCGGCGGAGAGATAGCCGCTGTTCATCGAGGCTGTGTAGCTGAACTTCTTCAGCGTGCCGTTGAAGTCGATGACCATGAACTGGCCCTCGGCGGGCCGGACCGTGCCCGCGCCGAACATTTTATGATTGATTTTACAGCCGGTCAGGTCGGGCAGCGCAGCAGGGTTTGCCAGCAGCTCCTGCAGCTCCTGCTCACACTCGCCGATGCGGATGCAGAGCTCGGCGCGGTCCGCCTTCTCCTTCACAGCCTTTGCGCGCTCCCTGCTCGTCGAGCCGCGGGTGTAGCCCTTCGGGTAGAACTGCTCGGTGTAGGCCGTGTGCAGGATGTCGTACACAAGCAGGTGCAGCGCGTCGTCGATGCCGCCCAGCTCCTGCTCCGCGTAGGCCTTGTGCAGGGCGATGATCTCCGGGTAGTTCTCCAGCGCGTGCAGCAGGTCGTTGCACATCGTGTAGTAACGCGGCAGGTCCAGCGCCGTGCCGCCGCCAAAGTCTGCCTCATACCCAAAGTAATCTGCCCACGCCTTCGCCTCGCTGGCCTGATAGAAGTAGTTCGCGTGCGGCTCCCACAGGTTCAGGAAGAACACCGCGTTGGCCGTGTTCATCGTATACTTGCTCATGCGCGGGAACACGCGGCGGAACCGCCCGTTGATCTGGTCAGCGAACAGTTCGGCGCGGCCCCGGCGCTTGGAAATATCACCGCCGTCCTCATTGTACAGCCAGCGGAAGCACTCGCGGACGAGTTCGACCTCGCTGTCGCGCAGCATCAGGTTCTGCAGGCCGCCGATGGGCTGCAGGGCCGGGTTGTCCAGCGTCGGCTGGGCCTGCTGCATCGCATCGGCAAACATGGCTGGAAAGTCGCTGTCCTCGATGTCCCAGTTCACGCCAAAGCAGTCTACCGCGCGCCAGACCGTTCCCTCATCGGCTGCCGCGCGGGCTTTGCAGTGCTGAACGTATTGTGCAAGGATCCCATTCAAATTCTCAGTATTCAAACCAATTCCTCCTAAAAAAATCAGCCTTCCCATTATAAAAGACCCTGCGCGGAGCGTCAAGACCGCAAAACGACAAAAAGCCCCCTCTTTCGAGGGGGCAAAATCGTCAGAAAATTTACAGGCTCGAGTAGCCGAAGCTGTTGACAAGCGCATCAATTTTCTTGCCCTGCCTGCACCACGGGCAGCTGTGGGAGTCGTAGGTTTCGTAGTCGGGAAGGTCGTGGGTGTCAAAGATGCTGGCCACGGGGTAGCCTGCGCACTCCTTGACAGACGCAAAGATCGACGCGATGCCGACGGGATCGCCGCCGTAGTAGCGGATGGCCTCGACAGCGCCCTGCACGGTGAAGCCGGTGGTGACAGACGCCGCCAGCACCAGTACATGCTTACCGGCGATCATCGGGGCGGTGTTTTCGCGGAAAAGCAGCTGGCTGCCGGTGGTATGCTCCGGCGTGACGACGTAGATCGTCTGGTGGGCATTCATATTCGTATAGCCGGCCTTTGTCAGCTCACTGGCCATGCAGGCGCCGATGACCTCGGTGCCGTCCAGGCAGAGGATCGTGTCCACAATGGTCGTCGACTTGTACTCTCGCACCAGCTCGGCGGCGGCAGCGCGTGCCTCCGACAGGCGGAACTTTGTCAGGGTGACATCAATGTAGTAGTTGATATGGCTGTGGCTGGTGGCATAGTGCCCCTTGCTGACGCGCAGCTGCAAATTCGATTTGCCGGTGGGCAGTTTTACAAGATTCATCGCCATGGTGGTCTCCCCCTTAATACTTTAACTGTTTATGGTACTATTGTACAAATTTGTGTATCAAAATACAAGGAACGCATTGCCCAAAATCCGGCGCTGATTTTTGGGCAGTTTTTCTTCAAGATTGACCAAACGGCACTTTTGTGGTATAATAAACCAACAATTTATAGTGGGGAGGTTTGCGGATATGGGCTACAAATTAGCGGCAAGCAACGGCGACACGCTGGCTGTACCGCAACTGGTCCTGACCCATCTGACCCAGACCGACGGCGATACGATCCGGGCCGCACTCTACATTTTGCAGACCCACGACACCGACCCGCGCACGATGGCCCGCGCACTGGCACTGCCCAGCATCGAGGCTGCCAAGCGCACCCTGCAATACTGGGCCGGTGCCGGGCTGCTGGTCAGTGAGCGCGGGGCCGCCCCTGCCCCGGCAGCCGAGCCTGCGCGGGTCGATCTGGCCAGCGTGGCCAACGACCCCTATGTTGCCGTTCTGTGCCAGGAGGCGCAAAGCATCTTCGGCAAAACGCTGAGCCGCAGCGAGATGCAGCGGCTTGTGGGGCTGTACTTAAACGACGGCTGGCAGCCCGATGTCATTCTGCTCTGCTGCGCCGAGGTCACCCGTCTGGGGCGGCGCACCATCGCCGCCGTGACCCACCTGCTGGCCCGCTGGCGGGAGGACGGCGTCGAGACCGGCGAGGACGCCGAGCGCTGGCTGCAGCGCGCCAAGCAGCGCGAGGCCTGGTGCCAGGATGCCGCCGCACAGTTTGGCATTGAGCCGCGTGCACTGACGAACTGGGAGCGCCGCACGATTGCCCGCTGGCACGAGGAAATGGGCATCGGGCGCGAGATGATCGACGAGGCACTGCTGCGTGCCAACGGTAAAAACACCGTGCGGTACGTGGACGGCATTCTGCGGGCCTGGCGTGCCCAGGGCATCACGACGATCGACGCTGCGCGCCGTCAGGGCCAGCTGGAGGGCAGCAACATCGTGATGACCGAGCGCCCCAACGCCCAGCCGCCCGCCGCCAGCGCCCAGAAGGACCTGTTCAACCGCAACTGGGCGGCCATGTTTGACGAGGAGGGGTAATCTATGCGCACAAAAGACGAACTGTTCCGCGCCGCGCAGCGCGAGGTGGCAGCCTACCGCCAGCAGGCCGTAATGCAGGCCGAGACTGCCCGCCGCGCCGCCTACGCCGCTCACCCGGCGCTGGCCGAGGCGGACAGCGCCCACCTGCGTGCGGGGCTGGGCCTTGCGAAGGCCGCAGCCCTTGGCGGAAACATGGATACAGCCCGCGCCGCGCTGACCCGCGCAGAGGAAGCGCTGGCCGCTGCGGTCAGGGAGGCTGGGTTCAGCGCGGACGATTTTAAGCCCGCCTACCGCTGCCCGCTGTGTGAGGATACCGGTATGCGCGGCGGTGTCCCCTGCCGCTGCGTGGCAGACGCCGCCCGCCGTCTGCGCCGGGACGAGATCAATGCCGCCAGCCCGCTGGGCCTGTGCCAGTTTGCCAGCTTTGAGGTCGAGCGCTACAGCGACGCCGTGGAGCCGGAGCTGGGCATCTCCCCGCGGGAGTACATGGGCAAGCTGCTGAACTACTGCCGCGGCTACGCCGCCAAATTCAGCCAGAACAGCCCGAACCTGCTGTTCATGGGCCACACCGGCCTGGGCAAGACACATCTGGCGCTGGCGATTGCCGACGCCGTGCTGGAGGGCGGCCACGACGTACTGTACACAAGCGCCGCCGCGCTGGCCGCGCAGCTGGGGCGCGAGCACTTCAACTACACGACCAACGACGAGTGGCTGGCCGCCTGTCAGGAGGCCGACCTGCTGATTTTGGACGACCTGGGCACCGAGTACATCACGCCGCTGACCATCAGCGTGCTGTATGAGCTGATCAACACCCGGATGCTGACCCACCGTCCCACGATCTACACGACGAACATCACCGACCAGAGCGTTTTTGTGGCCCGCTACACCGAGAAGGTCGCCAGCCGTATGCTGGGCGGGTGCAAGATGTTCAAGTTTTTTGGAACGGACCAGAGGTTGAAATAACTTCATAAAAAACAGACCCGGCGTGTGCCTGCCGATGGGCACACGCCGGGTTTGTTGTATCATGTTGCAGGGGCCGCCCGCGGCCTTCCGCAGGCTGCCCTGTATGGGTAACGGGCGGGCCAGGCATGCACGACCCCTACAGGCGGCAAAATTATCAGTACCTCGCATACAGGAAGCTGCCGCCGCCGAGGAAGCGGCCCATGAACAGGAAAACAAAAATGCAAAGCTCATAGACGGCCCAGCGGGCGGGCGTGGGCAGGGCGGCGATTTTGGTGCGCAGCGAGACACCGCGCTCATGGGCGGCGTCCACGGCCAGCAGAATCGCAATGCCCGCGTAGAGCAGAATTTCCTCCTGCAGGCTCGTCAGGCCAAGCTCCCAATAGTTGGAGAACACGGCGTGCCCGCCATTGCAGAGAATACCCTTAAAAAGCTCTGCCGCGTTGGCAAGGCTGCTGGCGCGGAAAATCACGAACGCACCCGCCAGAATGCAGAATGTGCCCGCCACGCGCAGCGCATGGCGGAGCTTACCCGGGCGGCGGGGCGGCAGGTGGTTTTCCGCCGCCTGGCACAGGCCGTGCAGGCCGCCCCAGACGAGGTAGGTCAGCCCCGCGCCGTGCCACAGGCCGCTGACGAGGAAGGTTATAATCAGGTTTCCGTCCTTGCGCGCCTTGCTGCACCGGCTGCCGCCCAGCGGAATATAGATGTAATCCCGCAGCCATTGCGACAGGCTGATGTGCCACCGCGCCCAGATGTCCTTGACAGAGTCGGCAAAGAACGGCTGGCGGAAGTTTTCCGGCAGGTGCAGACCCAGCACCTCGCCGACGCCCAGCACAATGTCGGTGTAGCCGGAGAAATCGGCGTAGAGCTGCACGGTGAACAGCACGCCGCCCAGCAGCAGCTGGGTGCGGTCAAAGGCGGCGGGGTTGGCAAAGACTGTATCCACAACGACGGCGGCGCGGTCCGCCACGGCCAGCTTTTTAAAGTAGCCCCACGCGCTGCGCTGTACACCGCGCCAGGCCCGGTCCGTATCCCAGACAGTGGGCCGGTCCAGCTGCGGCATCAGGGCGTCATAGCGGTTGAAGGGGCCCTGCGTGATGGAGAGAAAGAACGACGCATAGCACAAAAGGCGGGCGTATTTTTCCTCAGGCAAAATCCTGCCCCGGCGCACGTCACACAGATAGCTGACGAGCTGCAGCGTAAAATAGCCGATGCCCAGAGCGTTCGCCAGCGTGCCCTGCCAGCCCAGCGCAGCGGGCAGATACTTGAGCAGGGCCAGCGGCAGCAGTGCCGCCGCAAGCCCCGCAAGGAACACGGGCTTTTTCGCGGTGCGCCGCCCGCACCACCAAACCAGAAAGCTGCTGCCCGCCAGCACCGGCAGTGCTGCCGGGCAGAGCACCGCGTAAAATAGTAAGTTTGCCCCCAGCAGCAGCTGCCAGCGGCGCGGCGGCGGGCAGGCATACCAAAGCCCCGCCAGCAGCGCCGCGAACAGCACAAAGCCGGGTGATGTCACGGCGATCATGGCAGGGCCTCCTTCTTATTCGTCTTGCAGCTTTGCATAATAGGCCATCAGGACGGAGTCGTCCGGGGTGAGGGTCAGCTTTTCCTCCACCGTCTGATAGAAAAGATCGTCAACGCTCTCCCCCGCCGCACGGCGTTGGATCGTCTTGCAGAGAATGGCGGTGAACTTTTCCGCCCCCGCGCCGTTCAGGTGGTGCGCGTCGGAGAAGTCCTCGATCTTCAGGTTGATCTCGCTTTGCAGCTTGTACAGCGAGAAATCCCAGTATTCCAGCCCGTCATGCGCGGCGCAGAAGTTCCGCAGCGCATCGACGTAGGACTGATAGTTTTCGGTGTTGTACAGGTAGCCGCTGGGCAGCGGGGCCGTGAACAGCACAAGCCGGATGCCGTTTTCCGCGCAGAAATCAGTGATTTTGTTGAGGTATTCCCAGCCAAAATCCGACAATGGCGCGTCGGCATCTACGTTCAGCAGCGTGGCAAAGCCGTCCTGCGGGATGCCGGTGGTATAGACAAAGCCGCGGCCCCGGTACGCCTCACCGCTGTCCGGGTAGGTCACATAGCCGTAGCTGTCCGGCGTGTAGCCGTCAGTCAGCTTGGCCTTCCAGAGGGCGGGCATGGAGGACGGCGACGCAATGCCATGGCGCGCGGGCAGCAGCAGGTCGGCATAGGCCGCCAGACCGCCCATCTCCGACAGGTAGGCGTATCGGTTGGGTGAGCGCCAGTCCATGTGGTCGGCCAGCAGATAGCAGGCCAGCGGAATGTTGGCGGACGCGCTCTCATTGTAGCCGGTGTAGAACATTTCGAGATAGACGGTTTTCAGCGGGTTCTGCGCAGCAGCTTCTTTCAGCATATAATAGGAGCCGTCCGGCAGCTGCTGGGACGACCCGGCGTTGAAGCTGTGGGTGCCCAGCGCCGCGTCCACCTGCGCGGGGTCAACGCTGCGGTAGCAGTGGGACGAGCCCAAAAACAGCGTATCTATGTTTCCGGCGTCGGCATACAGCTCCTGCAGCATGACGCGGGAGTAGGAGTGTACATCATCCACCAGCAGAAAATCCGCAACCGCCAGCAGTGCCGCCGTGAGCAGCACAAACAGTGCGGCGGCTGCCGCTTTTTGCAGGATGGTTCGTTTCATACGGTTTCCTATCTGTCAGCGTTCGATCTTCATGTGGGGGTGCTTCGGCGTGTAGGCGGCGACGTCCAGCGTCCACTCGGTATTGCCGTCGGCATCCTCCGCCGTTTTGGCAAAGTCATATTGCGCGTAAAACTCGCGCACCATGGCGTTTTTGGCTGTCGGATAATAATGGCCTACGATGGTTTTGACCCCGCGGGCGGCGGCCTCGGCCACGACGGTGTCCATCATGGCGTCCTCCATGCCGCGCTTGAGCACGCGGCAGCTCATGAGCCAGAGCGTCAGGTCGAGCACATCGCCCTGCTGCCGGCCCGCCACAACGGTGACAATGCCGTTATCACCGAATTTATCCACGAGCTTGCCGCAAAGGCAGAGGTCGTTTTTGTCCCCGGCCATGGCGCGGATGTCATCCTCGGAGCAGCGCAGCGTCGTCAGGTTGAACTGGTTGGACTTGTTCGTCAGCTGGGCAATGCGCTGGATGTAGAGCGGCTCAAAGCCCTTGATCGTGGCCGTCATTTCAAGGCTGTCGAGATACTGGCCGTAGTCGGCAAACGCCGCCTGTGCCTTGGCGCGCTCGGCGTTCTGGTGGTAAAGCTCGGTCTTTTTCAGATCCTCTTTGGAAAGGGCCGTGACCTCAAAATAGCCGCCGTGGTCGAGGGTCTTGATGTAGTTTTCGGCCCCGTCCAGCGCGGGCACAGCGACGCCGGGCACCTGCGCGGCCACGATGGCGCGCTCCGCCGGGTTGTCGTCGGCAAAGACAAAGCTGTCCGCGCCCAAATTCAGCTCGGACGCGATGGCCTTCAGGTTCAGGTCCTTCGGGTCCCAGTTGGCCTTGATGGCGACGAAATCATCGGGGCGCAGCACGCCGTCCGGGTGGTTTAGGCCCGCCAGCGCGTTGGCCTCGTCGTTTTTGGAGTCAACGGCCAGGATGACGCCGATGGATTTCAGCGCCTTGCAGTAGCTCTGGAACTCGGCGTAGACCTGACCCTCGGGCACCTCGGGGCCGATGGCCAGGCCATCCACGCCGTCGTCGCCGACGATGCCGCCCCAGAGCGTATTGTCCAGGTCGAGCACAAGCGCCTTTTTGTTGCGCCCGTACAGGGACTTGATGATATTGGCCACGCTGTTGGCCAGCGACGGGATCGCGTCGAGGCAGATGGCATATTTGTACATGTGCCAGAAGAAGGCGTCGCCCCACGCCGTCAGGCCGTAATCCGCCGACAGGTAATCGATGTCGTTGATGTAAAAGTGCTCATGGGACGCGGCGTAGGCATAAAATTTCTGGTTCAGGCGGCTGATGAAGTTGGAGCGGCCATGGGGGTCCCAGATGTCGCGGTTGCCCATGAGGCGGAAGTTCGGGCGGTCAAAGTTGTTCTGGATGACCGGGCAGGCGAATTTTTGCTCCAACGCCTGCCACATCGTCTCAAAATGGGCGTACTGCTCGTCGAGCATCGCGTCGATGGCAGCCTCGCTGTCGGCTGTCGTGGGCAGGGCGGTCAGGTTGCGCCAGTTTGTGTGGATGTAGATGACGTCGGGGTGGAAGTCGTCCAGCTCCGGCGTGCCGAACATGGCGTCCTGCCAATACTGGGCGTACTCGCTCTGGTAGAACTCCGCCTCGATGCCGTATTGCAGCAGAAACAGCCCCAGCTGGTCGGCCACTTCGTTTGTGGTGGACCCGCCGAGGATGGCAATTTTTTTGTGCAGCGGGTGCGGGTTCTGGGCCAGCAGCTCACGCCGCAGCTTACGCTTTTTGCGCAGCAGCGTTTCGGTATCGAGAGGGTAATGGAAGCAGTCCATGGGAAGCTCCTTTTATAGTAATAAGCCTTGTGGGCAAAATGTAGGGGCGCATTCTATATGCGCCCGCAAGGTGTGCGGCTGCCGCAGACGGCCCGGGCGGATATGGAATCCGCCCCTACGGACCTTTATCATCCCATCTCCGCCAGTGCGCCCTTGAGTGCCTGGGCGATCTGGTCGGGGCAGCTGGTGGGCTTGCGGCCACAGGTCGTGCCCTCCATGCGGGCGATGGCGTCCTCGGCCTTCATGCCGGGCAGCAGCTTGGCGATGCCCTTCAGGTTGCCGTCGCAGCCGCCCAGGACCTGCACGCTCTTGATGGTATGGTCGTCGTTCAGTTCCACGACGGTGCGGACGGAACAGGTGCCTTTATTGTTGTAGGTGTATGTCATTTTATTTGCTCCTTATTTTTGTCTCTTGTAGGTCGATTTGCGCGCCTTGGCTATGTCGCCGATGCGCGCGATCATCTCGTCGCTGGTCGTAAATGCTCCCACCGGGCGCGGCGTCACGGTGTTGATGCCGTGGTAATCGGTGCCGCCCGTGACGATCAGTCCGTTTTCCTTGGCTAAGCGGGTCAGCTCGGCTCTGTCCTCCGGCGTGTTGCGGGGATGGTCGATCTCGACACCGTCCAGCCGCCCGGCGGCGATCAGCTCGCGCGCCAACTCCATGCTGTGGTAAACGCTGGGGTGCGCCAGCACGACCACTGCGCGGCTTGCCTTGATGACATCCAGCACGGTGTCCACCGGCTCATACCGCGGCGTGTGCAGGATGCGCCCGCGCACGGGCTTGAGCCCGAACAGTGATTTGTATACGGTATTATACATGCCGTCGGCCAGACCGTACTGCCACAGCACCCGCATGACCTGCGCCTTGAACAGCGTGCCGCTGTCTTTGGCAAGCTCGAGCGCCTCCTCGGTGCGGAACTGGGGGCAGATGGCTTCCAGCTCCTTGCAGCTCTGCAGCATGGCCGTCAGGCGGCGCTCGGCCATCATGGCGGAGAAGTCCGCCAGCGCGGCGCAGTCGTCGGGCCAGTAGCAGAGCAGATGCACGCGATGGGCGCGCTCGTAGTCGTAGGCGGTCAGCTCGGTGGCCGGGATGAGGTGGACACCGTTCTGCACGGGATGGGCATAAGCGTAGCGCACGCTCTGGATCGAATCGTGGTCGGAGATGGCCAGATGGGTCATCCCCGCGCAGGCCGCCAGAAACGGCAGCTTGTCCGCCGGGGTCGAACCGTCGGAGAAGGTCGTATGGGTATGCAGATCACCGGGCATGGGCGTCACCTCACTTGCGAATGTGGATACTATGGGACATATTATTATACTACAAGTCGAGGGAGAATTGCAAGTAGGGGCGAGCAATGCCCGCCCCTACAAATTTTACGCTATTTTCTCTCTTTTTTCAGTTTCTCCAAGTATTCCGCCAGCTCGTCTATGTCGGCGTCGGTTAGAGTGTCGGTTTCGGCAAGGGCGGCTACGAAGTTGCGGGGGCTGCCGCCGAAAAGGCGGCCCCACAGGCTGCGGCTTTCGGCGGGCAGGTACGCGGCCCGGGTCAGGGCGGCGGTGTAGAAGTAGCCCCTCCCCTGCTTTTCACGGGTGACGCAGCCCTTTTCTTCCAGCCGGGCCAGCAGGGTCAGCAGCGTTGTGCGGGCGCGGGGCGGGCCGGGCAGCGCCGTTTCCAGCTCGGCGGCGGTCAGCGGCGCGTCGGCATCCCACAGGGCGTTCATGATTTCTAATTCTGCGTCGGGCAGACGTTTGATTTTGGACATGGGATGTCTCCTTTTTAAGACAAGCTCTGGCCCTGTACACAGATGGTGCGGGCGTCAAATTTCAGGCTGGCGTTGCCGTTATGAACGTAGAAGGTGTAGCGCTCCACACCGGGCCATTCGGCAGTAATATACAAGCCATCGCGCGTGAAGGTCCAGACGCCCGGGTCGTCGCTTTCGAGACTTTCCGGCGGGGTGTAGCCCGGGAGTGCGGCGGTCTTGGGCGCTGAGAAATCCAGCGCGTTCACTTCGTCGTAGGTCAGGTAGAGCAGCTGTTGGTTCCAATTATTTGCAGGAGTGAAATCAACGTTCAGCATCATCAGGGCATCGGCCCCGCCGTAAAAATACCGGTTGCGGTAATAGAGGTAGGTTTCCAGCTCGTCCTGCGGCCAATCGCCGGGGTTAAAAAAGTTCTGCGCCCCCGCTTGGGCCAGCGTGTTGCACTGGTGCAGCAGCATACGGTACTGGTTGTTGGTCAGATCCAGCTCCCGCGCCATCGGCAGAATCTCAAAATGCGCCGATTGGTTCGGGTCGTCGGCAGACTGCCAGCCGCTGATGACCTCACAGGGCTGCGATTCGTCGAACGGTGCAATCAGATAGACATGAAAGCGTCCCTCGCCGTATTGTGTGCCCAGATACCAGGCTTCGGGTGTCAGCTCGGCTTCAAAGGTCGCTTTGACCAGCGCACCCTGGCCGTCGTTCAGGTAGTCGCGCCAAGTTGTGCCGTCGTCGCGCCGGGTTTCCAGCAGGGCGGAAATGTATTCCGTGTCGTAATCCTCGGGCTCCACAAGGCCGCACGCGCCGCTGTGGTAGTAGTAGCCGTTTCCGTCGGTCAGATACTCACTCCAAAGGAAGTCCGCACCGCGGCGCACGGCTGCGGCCCCCGCCTCCATTGAGACGGGCGGCGGCTCCGGGGTCACGATGGGGTTGGCGGTCTCGGACGGCGCCGGTGCGGCAGCTGCGGCGGGTTCCTGCTCGTCTTGCGGGGCCGCGTCGGCGGGCTTGCAGGCGACCAGCCCACCCGCGCAGCAGGCAGACAGGGCCAGCACCGCCAGCAGGGCGCGTCCGCGGTGCTTGGGGGCGGTGTCCCACAGGGCGGCCAGACGCTGCTTGAACTGGCGCTTGTTCAGGGCAAAGCCGCTGGTCAGCGCGGGTCCGCGGTTCTGGCGCACGGCGGTCAGCAGGGCGTCGGCGTAGGCCGCGCGGCAGTCGGCATCGCGGCCACACAGGGTCTCGGCGTCACAGGCCTCCTCAATGTCGCGGCCCGCGCGGGCGGCCAGCAGCCAGACAGCAGGGTTATACCAATGCACGGCACACGCCAGCGTAAACAGCAGCTTTTTGGCGACGTCATGCCGTTTTATGTGGGTCAGTTCATGGGCCAGCATGTAGTCTGCGCCATTGGGAGCCGTGCCCGTGGGGGTCAGAAGTACGGGATGCAGCGTGCCCGCCACCATGGGGCTGCGTACCAGCGGCGTGGCGACCATGCGCGGGCACGCCCCCTGCGGCAGGGCGCTGCGCCAGCCGGGGTCAACGGGCTGCGCGGTGCGGCGGACACGGATGCGCCAGACGGCATAGCCGCCAAATTGATAGAGCGCAACAGCCAGCACGCCGAGATTCCACGCAAGGGCCAGCAGGTTCAGCCGCGTTGCGCCGACAGCGAGGCGTTCCAGCACCGTGCGGTGTCCCGTCTGCAGCTCGGTGCGGGGCACGATGTAGCCCGTGGGCGCAGCCATGTAGGGCACACCGTCGGCGGGGCGCTCGGTGACTTCCTGCGAAAGGGCGGTCCGGCTGTACAGCGGTGTGGTATCCACGGACACCGCCGCCGGGGCCTGGGGCACAAGCGCGTGCAGCGGCACCAGAAGCAGCACCGCCAGCGTGACCCACAGGCGGCAGAGCCACTGCGGGCCGTAGCGTTTTTGCAGCCGGGGCGCCGCGGCCAGCAATGCCAGCGCGGCCAGGCCCAGCAGAATGCCCTGCACGAACAGCGAAGCAAAAAGTGTAGCGAACATGGGGGTCAGCCTCCTTTGTTCTACAGTTGTAGAAGATGTCTTTATTCTACAAGTGTAGAAGGGCGGTGTCAAGGGGGTGAGGGTGACAAAGTTTGACAGGGTTGTTTGGTGGAATTGCACAAGGGCGGCAGCGGGCAGGTGGGGGCCGGGCATGCCCGGCCCCTACAGTGCCACGCTTGTTGAACAGGCGTTGAATGCACGGTACACGGGAGGGATGAATCCCTCCCCTGCAAATCATTACCGGGTGGTTGTAGGGCGGCCAGCCCTCTGGCCGCCGCGGACGTTTGCGGTACTATATAACTTTATGGGCTGCCACTGTAGGGGGCGGCATCCTCGACGCCCCGCGGAGGGGGTCAAGACCCCTCCCTACAAATCGCTCGAAAACGGGGCTGCGCACCAAAAAAGCGCACCGTCCCCAGTCGGGAGCGGTGCGCAAAATATCTTTATGCTATGCCAGACTTACGCCAGCAGGGGCTTGCAGGCCTCGGCCAGCTTTTCCTTCTGGGCCTCGGCCTCGGCGAGGTCCTTGCCCTTGGTGGTGAAGTAGGTCTTGATCTTCGGCTCGGTGCCGGAGGGACGCACGACAACCGTCGCGCCGCTTTCCAGCGTGTAGATCAGGACGTTGGCGGCGGGCAGGCCGGTCTCCTCGGGCTTCTTGTAGTCCACGACCTTGACGACCTTGTCACCGGCAAAGTCCTTCGGCGGGTTGACGCGCAGGTTCTGCATGATGTCGGCCATCTTATCCATGCCGGACAGGCCCGGGAACTCAAAGCTGTCCACCTTGTTCAGGTAGCGGCCATATTCGGTGTAGATGCGCTCCAGCTCTTCCTTGATGGAGGAGCCCTTGGCGCGGTAGTAGGCGGCCATCTCGCAGATCAGCATCGAGCCGATGATAGCGTCCTTGTCGCGGACGTAGGGACCGGCCAGATAGCCGTAGCTTTCCTCAAAGCCGAAGATAAAGCGGTCCACCTCGCCGTCGGCCTCCAGCTTGGCGATCTGGTCGCCGATCCACTTGAAGCCGGTCAGCACGTTGCGGCACTCGACGCCGTAATGCTCAGCGACCTTGTCAGCCAGTGGCGTGGAGACGATAGACTTGCACATGACGGGGTTCTTGGGCATCGTGCCCTGCTCAATGCGGCCCGCGCAGATGTAGTCGAGCAACAGAACGCCGACCTCGTTGCCGGAGAGCAGCTCATAGCTGCCGTCCTTGCACTTGACGGCGATGCCGACGCGGTCCGCGTCGGGGTCGGTGGCCAGCATCAGGTCAGCGCCGGACTTCTCGGCCAGCTCCAGACCCAGGCGCAGCGCCTCGAAGATCTCGGGGTTGGGATACGGGCAGGTCGGGAAGTTGCCGTCCGGGTCCTTCTGCTCGGGCACAATGGTGATGTCGGTGATGCCGATGTCGCCCAGAACATGGGTAACGGGCACAAGGCCGGAGCCGTTCAGCGGGCTGTAGACGAGCTTCAGACCGGCGGTCTTGCAGATGCCCGGGCGGATGGAGCGCGCCTCGATGGCGGCATACAGCGCGTTGATGCAGTCGTCACCGACGTACTCGATCAGGCCCTGGGCCATGCCGTCCTCAAAGGAGATCAGCTTGGCGCCGGTCAGGATATCGGTTTTCTGAATTTCGGCGTAGACGATGTCGGCGGCCTCGTCGGTCATCTGGCAGCCGTCCGGGCCGTAGGCCTTGTAGCCGTTGTACTTGGCGGGGTTGTGGCTGGCCGTGACCATGATACCGGCGTTGCAGTTGTAATAGCGGGTCGCAAAGCTCAGCGCGGGCACGGGCATAAGGGCGCTGTAGATGCGGACCTTGATGCCGTTGGCGGCCAGCACCTCGGCAGCGGTTTTGGCGAACAGGTTGCTCTTGATGCGGCTGTCATAGCTGATGGCAACGGTCTGGCTGCCGCCCTGGGTCTTGACCCAGTTGGCAAGGCCCTGGGTCGCCTGACGGACAACGTAAATATTCATACGGTTGGTGCCTGCACCGATGACGCCGCGCAGGCCCGCGGTACCGAACTTCAGGGCCACAGCAAAACGGTCCTGAATGGCGGCATCGTCACCCTTGACGCTTTCCAGCTCGGGCTTGAGGTCAGCGTCGTCCAGCTCGGCAGCGAGCCAACGCTCATACATATCTTGATACATAAGTAAAACACCTTCACTTTCCATAGGAAATACTAACTTGGCTTACTCTAAATATACCAACATTCTGCAAGCCTGTCAATCGAATTTTGGTTAATTTTGCCTGATTTTTCCCGTTTCGTGCTTGTGCAAGGGCGCGCTGTGCGGTATACTGATAAAAAAGCAGGAAAGTGGGAAACAGGCCATGTATGCAAAAGTGACAAGCCTCGGTGTGACCGGTCTGGCGGGGTACATCGTGCAGGTCGAAGCCGACCTTTCGGGCGGGCTGCCGCAGTTCAATCTGGTGGGTCTGCCGGATTCCGCCGTGAAGGAGAGCAGTGAGCGGGTGCGCAGCGCCATCAAGAACCTGCACTATGAGTGGCCCGCCAGCCGCATCACCATCAATCTGGCCCCCGCCGACGTGCGCAAGACCGGGCCGGTGTACGATCTGCCGGTGTTTGTGGGCATCATGGCCGCGCAGGGCAAGCTGCCCGCCCCCGGCAGTGAGCGGGCGTTTCTGGGAGAGCTGGGGCTGGACGGCACGCTGCGCCCCGTGACCGGCGTGCTGCCAATGGCGCTGGCCGCGGTGCAGAACGGCGTGAAGGAGCTGTTTCTGCCTGCCGAAAACGCCGCCGAGGCCGCCGTGGCCGAGGGACTGACCGTCTACCCGGCCCGCAGTGCGCAGGATGTGGTGCTGCACCTCTGCGGCGCAACGCCCCTGACCCCGGCAACGCCCGAGGGGTACGACGAGGACGGCGTCTGGCTGGGGCCGGACATGGCTGACGTACGCGGCCAGAGCGAAGCCCGCCGCGCCATGGAGATCGCCGCTGCAGGCGGGCATAATTTGATCGTGATTGGAAGTCCCGGAACCGGAAAATCCATGCTTGCCAAGCGGCTGCCGGGCATTCTGCCGCCGCTGACCTATGAGGAGGCGCTCGAGACCAGCGCCATCTACTCCGTGGCCGGGCTGCTGCGCGGCGGCACGGGGCTTATCAAGCAGCGGCCCTTCCGCAGCCCGCACCACAGCGTCAGCTCGACAGCCATTGTGGGCGGCGGGTCTGTCCCCCGCCCCGGCGAGGTCAGTCTGGCGCACAACGGCGTGCTGTTTCTGGACGAGCTGCCCGAGTTTGCCCGCGATACGCTCGAGGTGCTGCGCCAGCCGCTGGAGGACGGCAGGGTCACCGTCAGCCGTGTACACGGCACAGCGTCCTACCCGTGCAGGTTCATGCTGGTGGCCGCCATGAATCCCTGCAAGTGCGGCTATTTAGGCCATCCCACGCGGGAGTGTACCTGCACGCCGAGCGCGGTGGATGCCTACCGGCGGCGCATCTCCGGCCCGCTGCTGGACCGCATTGACTTACACGTCGAGGCCCTGCCCGTGGAGTACGACGACCTTGCGTCCGAGCAGGGCGGTGAGTCCAGCGCCGACGTGCGTGCCCGGGTCATGGCAGCGCGTGCTTTGCAGCGGGAGCGGTACAAGGCCCTGCCCGGCGTGCGGTGCAACGCGCAGCTGCCGTCCGGCGTCCTGCGGCGCTACTGCCGCATGACCCCTGCCGCCGAGAAGATCCTGCGCAGCGCGTTTGAGCGGCTGGGCTACAGCGCCCGCGCCTATGACCGCATTCTGCGCGTGGCCCGGACCGTGGCCGATCTCGACGGCAGCGAGGTACTGGACACGGCGCATCTTTCCGAGACGCTGCAATACAGGACGTTGGACAGAAAGTTCGGGATGTAAAACACTGCCCGCCGTTTTCGGGTTGAAAGCGGCGGGCAGTGTTTTATTTTTCGAGAATTTGCAGCAGCCTTTCAGCGCTCTTGTCCCAGCTGTATTTTTCGAGGAGGGCGGCGGTGGGAGCCGTGGCCGGGGTGACGTCATCGACGTCGCCGGGGTTCGCGGTCAGGTCAATGTAGGCGGCGCAGGGGCCGTAGACCTCCCGCATACAAGGGGTGTCGCTGACAATGATCTGCGGCGCACCGCAGGCGGCGGCCTCCAGCGGCGGGATGCCGAAGCCCTCATAGAGCGTCGGGAAAAGAAAGGCTTTGCAGTGAGCCATCAGCGCCTTGGCTGCACCGTCGCTGACATACCCCAGATACAGCACATTGGGCAGGTCGGCCAGGCCGAGGCGCTCGGCCTCGGCGGCAAGGCTGCCGCCGCCCGCAATGGCAAACACGGCGTCGGGCTTGGCCCCGGCCGCGCGCAGCACCCACGGGAAGTTCTTGTTTTTGAGCAGGTTCGCCATGCTGAAATAGTATTGACCGGGCTTGAGCTGCGGGTGCCGGGCAAAAATGCTCTCGTCGGGCGCAATGCGCTGCATCTGCTGCCAGGCGTTGTAGACAACGTCCATTTTTGACGCAGGAACGCCGTAATATTTGGCGATTTCCGATTTGGAGAATTCCGACACCGTGATGATGCGCTCGGCCCTTTTGGCAATGCGGCGGTATTGCAGGCAGTGCCATGCAGCGCTCAGCCGCCCGCGGGGGGCGGTGTAAAAGTCCGGGCGCGCGCGGTAGCAGACATCGTGCACAACGGCAATGCCGCGGAAGCCGAACAGCGGGATGACATTGCAGGTGGCAAGTCCCCCGGCCCCGCGCTGCCGGAGGTAGCGCGGGTAGTCGAGCTGCTGCCAGACGCCGCCCCTGTGCGTGCCGAAGGAAACGACCTTTATATTGGTATAGTGCGGCGTTTCAACGCCCGGCGGGGTGACAATTTCGACAAAGCCCGGCGGGACGATGCGGTCCAGCGCGGCGAGCAGCTCGATGGAATAGCGCTGGATGCCCGAAAGGCGCTGGGCAAAAAACGAGCCGTCAACGGCCCAGATGGTGTTGGACATAGCGTACCTCTTTTGTTACGGCGCGGTTGGCGGCGGCCAGAGGACCGGCCGCCCTACGATGCAAATTGCTGCTTGTACAGCAGGATTTTATTGACGCTCCGGTCCAAGCGTTCCTCGGAGATCGTGCCGTTTTGCACAGCCTCCAGGACGGCGGCGTAGGCCTCGGGCAGGGAGTTGGGCATCAAAAGTACATCACAGCCTGCCTGAAGGGCCTGCACGGCGGCCTCGCCGGGGGTGTAGGCGGCGGTGATGGCATCCATCGCCAGCGAGTCGGTGACGATGAGGGTGTTTTCCGCGTCGGGGATCAGCGCGACAAGCTGCGGCGAAAGGGTGGCCGGGGTGTCGTCGCCGGTCACATTCGGTGCGGCGATATGCCCGACCATGACGGCGTGCAGGCCGGTGTCCGCCGCAAAGGGCAGCAGCTCGCAGGCTTGCAGCTCGTCGAGCGTTTTGTAGGTCACAGCCAGCGCGGTGTGGCTGTCCTCAGCGGTGTCACCGTGGCCGGGGAAATGCTTGAGCGTCGGCAGGATGCCGCTGGTGCGCAGGCCGTCCGCGGCGGCAGCGGCCATTTCGGCGGCGGTGGCGGCGTCCGACGAGAAGGCCCGCGTGCCGATGATGGGGTTATCCGGGTTCGTGTTCACATCGGCGTCAGGCGCAAAGTCCATGTTGAAGCCGTACTCCTTTAAATATGCGCCGATGGTCTGCCCCATGGCGCAGGCGTCCGCCGGGTCGCCGGACGCGCCCACCGCAGCGGCGCTCTCATATTGCGGCAGGTCAAAGGCTGGGTGGTTGGCCAGGCGCGCCACCGCGCCGCCCTCCTCGTCCACCGCGATAAAAAGCGGCGTGCGGCTGGCGGCCTGCAGATCGGCGTTGAACTGCGCCAGCTGCTCCGGGTCGGTGATGTTCTTGCCGAACTGGCAGATGCCGCCCACAGGGTAGGCTTGCAGGGTCTCCCGCATGGCGTCGGTCAGCATGGTCACACCGTCGGCCTTTGCGTCGTTGATGGTCTCCTGCGGGAGCGTCAGATCCAAGGCGTCGGGACGGATGATGAAAAGCTGGCCGATTTTTTCTTCCGGCGTCAGCGCGTCGGCGGGGGCGGGCGCTGCGGTTGGGGCCGGGGTGGACGCGGGAGTTGGGGTCGGCGCGGCGGCGGGCAGGGTGCCCGCCGGGGCTGCCGTACAGGCTGTGAGGGTGGTGAGGAGCAATGCGGGGAGAAGCAGGCGTTTCATAGGGGGTCACCGCCTTTCGGGTGAGGGTGAGTGGTGTGGCGAACGGCGCAGGCGGATATGAAATCCGCCCCTACGAGGGATGGGCAACAGGCATTGACCCGGGGACGAGTGCCAACGGAAGGTTGGCGGGCGAACCATGTTTGACCCTACAATTACTATTATAGTAGCATATTTGCAGAGCAAGAGCAAGACAGCAAAAAGGAGCGACCCTGCCGTAACCCATTAGTGGGTTTTCATGGCAGTGTCGCCCCTCATCCGGCCTGCGGCCACCTTCCCCCAAGGGGGAAGGCTTTTGCTCGGCTATATTTAGTCCGGCAGACTGTCGGCGTAGTCGTTCTCGCCGCCGACGGGGTACTGGGCCACAACGTCGGTGTCGGCGGCAGTCTCGGCGGTGGCGGTATCGTCGTGCAGCGACTCCTTCGTCACAGCAAAGGCGGACTTGTGGTCGGCGTTGACCTCATAGACCAGCGTCGGCGCGTCGGAGCTGGCAAGGTAGCACAGACTGTCGTCGGACGCGCTCGCCGTGCCGAACCGCACCGTCAGGCTTGTGCCGTCGGTGAAGGACAGCGTCGCGGTCACGTCGGGGGCATCCAGCCCATAGGCGCTGTCAGCATCGGGCGCGGTGATGGTCCACGCGGTCTGCATTTCCAGAATCGTACCGGCCATCTTCCTGACGCTGCTCTGGGTCAGGGCGTAGTCCGGGTCGTCGGCCAGTGTCCAGATGCCGTCGGTGCAGGTAAATGTCAGGTCGTTCACCTGCATGGCGGCCACATCGTCTGTCGTCTTGTCGGTCAGCGTCTGAGCCTTGTACAGGTCGCGGGGGGACTTGCTCAGCGTCGCCAGGTCGCTGCGCCGGACCGTGTAGGCTGCGCCGGATTCGTCGTAGACGTAGTAGACGTCTGCCACGCTGTTCAGCTGATCTACAGTCAGGTCCACGGTCTGCTTCCCTGCCCCGAGGGTGATCGTCATCTGCGGGGTGTCACTTTTAGCGGGCAGCTCGGCCAGGTCATTGCCTTCGAGCTTGCGCTGCGCCTTCAGGTTGGCGTAGTCCTCCACAAGGCTCTGCACCTTGGTCTGGTCCAGCGGCAGCGACGGGTCATCGGCCAGCAGCCAGCCGTCGCTGCCCTTGAGGAGCGAGACCTCTACATTGTTGCCCGCGTAGGACAGCGCGTCGATGTCATCCGCCGCAAGGTCACACAGCGGCAGCGTCGTGTCGGTCTTCGCCTCCCCGTGCAGCGTCAGCACGGCCAGCAGGATGCCCAGCAGCGCAACGACGCCCACAAGGATGACAAGCGGCAGAAATTTCTTGTTTTTCATGGTTCTCCTTTATCTGCGGCGGCGCACAACGCAGACCACCGCGCCCGCAATGATGCAGACGATGGGCAGCACCAGCGTGAACAGTACGCCCAGCGGGATGGCCGCCGAGGTCGGCACGCTCAGCGAGGCCGCGCTCATGCTCTTGGCGTTGATGACCGCTGTCGTCTGCTCGCCGTTCATCCAGTTGACAACGCTGCCCAGGAATTGGGCGTTGCCGCCGGAGACGGCCTGATTGATGTTGCTTTCCAGCAGGTTCGGGCAGTTGACCCAGACGACGCGCGCACCGGTGGCGGAGTTATCCGCCGCCACAGCCACGGCAAAGCAGCCCTCGGGGTCGGTATCGGCCTTCTGGGCGGTCTCGGCGGTGGCGTAGTTCTCCATCGAGTAGGCGTTATCACCGGTGGTCAGCAGGTCGGTAAAGGCGAACTCGCTGTCGTCGTTCGTCGTGATGCCCTGGGCAATGGGGGTGTAGATCATCATGCTCTGGGACACGCCCGCGGTGATGTCGTTGCCGGCCAGCTTGGGCAGCAGGTAGGTCTGCGGGTAGCCGTAGGGGTAATGGTCGGTGTCGGTCTCGATCAGCAGACCAGGCTGGCGGGCCATGCCGCAGTCGGCCAGCACACTGTCAAGATTCGGCGTCCCGGTGGTGAAGTCGGTGGTCACAAACAGCTTGCCACCGTTCGCCACGTAGTCCTTCAAAATCGTCGTCTCGGCATCGGTCAGGTCTGCGCCCGGCGCGTTGATAAGCACGGCACTCACGTCCGCCGGAATGCTGCCGGCGGTGGTCAGGTTCAGCGAGGTCACGGTCACACCGGCGTTGGACAGCGTGTCGGTAAAGTCGTCGGACAGCGCGGTCTCGCCGTGGCCGGTCAGCTCGTACAGCTGGTAGGCCGCCGTGCGGGTGACCTTGGCGATGCCGGAGGTCAGGGCGTTCTCGGCCTGGAAGCTGTAGTTGGCCGTGCCGGTGGTGTAATAGCTCTCCAGGTCCATCTCGTACATGTCGTTGTAGGAGAGCACGTCGCTGTTGTCGCCGCAGACCAGCACAACGCTGCCCGCCGACGCGCCGTCATACTGCTGGGCGAACGTCGGGTAGAGCACGGGGTCGCGCTGCTGCCATCTGAAATGGCTGCTCTCGCCCGCGTAGCGGTCCAGCAGGCGGGTAATGTTCGCGTCCTCCTGCCCGCTCTCGGCCAGATAGTAGGCCGTCACATCGGCGTTCAGCTCATGGAGCAGGTTCTCGGTGGTGTCACTTAACGTGAAAAGCGACGTCGTGGAAATATCGTACTCGGTGTATTTGGTGGGCAGTGCGCGGATGACGAGGTTGACCAGAATGATCACCGCCAGCACCACCACCGCCAGCGCACTGGCGTACATACCGCTGTGCAGGGCACGCTTGCTGCCACCCTGCGGGAGCTTTACATTCAACTTTTTCATGGCGTTTCCCTCCTCAATTCCAACGGCGGCGTTCCAACGCCTGCCCGGTCAGGAAGAGGAACAGCCCGATGACCGACAGATAGTACACGATGGCCGGGATGCTGAACATACCGCCCACAATGTCCTGGAACGGGTCAAACAGCGCCAGCGCGGACAGCACCGCGTTGAAGGCCGTCAGCAGCCACGCCGGGCGCAGCCGGAACAGAATGAACAGCACGACAGCCCCCACGCAGAACACCGTGACGCCCGCGGTCAGCCGCTTGCAGATAACGCCGACGAGAATCGACGCGATGAGCACGACGACCATAAAAGCAATGAATGCCAGCAGATTGCCGGTGGTGAACATGGTCTGGATGCCATCCATAATGTAGGCAACGAGCAGTGCGCCGAAGGTGGCGAGGTAGGCTAAGATCTGGTTCTCGGTCAGGGCCGAGATCCAGGTGCCGACGGCCAGGCAGGCGCTGCCCAGCAGCAGGTAGCCAAGCACGGCGCTGTACGCCGCAACGAGCGAGACCGTGCCGAACGCCTTTAAAATCAGCGGCATGAGCACAGCGGCGGCCAGCGGAAGGGCAAAGACCGCGACCTCGACCAGAAACTTACCGGCCACGATGGCCGGGATGCTGACCGGACTGGTCAGCAGCAGCTGGTCGGTGCGGTTCTTGCGCTCCTCCGCAAAGCTGCGCATACTGATGGCCGGCAGCAGGAAAAGCAAAATCATCGTCATGGTGTAAAGCACCGACGCAAAGTCCGACGAGGCGTAGAGCAGGTTGCGGTTGGTGTAGTACAGTCCCAGGAAGAAAAGGCTTACGGCAGCAACGACCCAGCCGATCATGCCGGTAAAGTAGCTTTTGACCTCGCGTTTAAAGATTGCTTTCATCGCTGTTCGCCTCCTTTTCGTTTGCTTCTTCTGCGGCGGCTTCCGCAGGGGGATTTTCGGCGGGGGCAGCGGCGCTTTCCGGCTTGCCGCTCTCGGGTGTCTCGGTCAATTGCAGGAATACATCCTCCAGGCTCATCGCCTCGGCGCTCAGGTTCAGCACCGGGCAGCCCGCCTGAGCCAGCGCCAGCGAGAGCGCACCGCGCAGGTCAGTACCCGCCGTGCTGACGGCGGTGAAGCTGACCTCGCCGCCCTTCTCGTCGGTGACACGCAGGTCGGTCAGGCCGGGCACCTTGCCTGCAGCGGCCACAACGGCCTCGCGGCTGCCCTGTGCCGTGGCGGTGATCGTGCCCTTGGCGGTCAGCTGGGCGGCCAGCTCCTCCGGTGTGCCCTGCGCCACGAGCCTGCCGTGGGCAATGATGAGCACCCGGTCACAGACGGTCTGGACCTCGCTCAAAATATGGCTGGACAGGATGACCGTGTGGGTCTTGCCCAGGTCGCGGATGAGGGAGCGGATCTCGATCATCTGCGCCGGGTCCAGGCCGACGGTGGGCTCATCCAGAATGATGATCTTCGGCGTGCCGAGCAGCGCAGCAGCAATACCCACACGCTGACGGTAGCCCTTGGACAGGTTGCGGATCAGGCGCTGCTCCATGCCCTGCAGGCCCGCGCGGGCCGCGGCGTGCGCCACTGCGGCGGCACGATCCGCCTTTTTGCGGGTGCCCTTCAGCTCGGCAACGAACAGCAGATACTCCTGCACGGTCATCTCCTGATACAGCGGCGGCAGCTCCGGCAGGTAGCCGATGCAGGCCTTGGCCGCGGCGGGCTCGTCGGCGATGTCATGGCCGTCGATTTTGACCGTGCCGTCCGTGGCCGAAATGTAGCCGGTAATAATGTTCATGGTGGTCGATTTGCCCGCGCCGTTGGGGCCGAGCAGGCCGTAGATGCCGCCATCCTCCACGGTGAAGCTGATGTCGTCCACCGCGGTGTGGCTGCCGTAGCGCTTTGTCAGATGCTCTACTTCGATCAAAGTGCGCACTCCCCTTTTCATTTCATAATGTCTTTTATTATAGTGATAAATTGTGATAATTTTGCGACAATGGTTTGAAGAAGTGTGAAATCGTGCACGGGGCTTTGCCAAAAAACGCCGCGGAAACAGGAGCAGCTCCCGTTTCCGCGGCGTTTCGCGGGTTTATTCTGAATCAGAAGTCCATGTCGTTGTGATAGGTATCATGCCGCACAAAGCCGCCGAGCTCGTCGGTAGTCGTCATGCCCATGGCCAGTGCCTTGCTGCGCATGGCGGCGTAAAATTCCGCGTAGGTCGCCTGCATGTACGGTTCCAAAAAGAAGCCGCCGATGCCGAAGGTGAATACGCAGAGCAGCAGCCAGCCAAAGAAGGACAGCTTGAGGATGAAGAAGTTCCACTTCTCGCCCTCCATCATCTCCTTGCTCAGTTCCATAGCGCGGGTTGCAGACATATAGGGGTTTTCGGCCAGCAGGTAGGGCACCAGCTCATAGCAATACTCCCAGTAAATGCCCGGCACAATGAGCAACAGGAAGCCCAGCGCGATTTTCAGGTCGGTAAGCAACTGCACCACGATGGGGTTGCCGTAGGGGCGGCGGAAGGTGCTGACGACGGTGGAGACGGGCGTCAGGGACTGGCGGCTCTCCATAAAATAGCGGCAGCGGCCGACGTTGAGCGGGTAGACGACAAAGAGTGCCCAGCAAAGCGCGGCAATAGAGCCGATGAGCATACCGACGAAGATCGCCCCCAGCATACTGTCGGGGATACTGTTGACAATGTCATAGGCCGTCGTGTCGTCCGTAACGGTGCTGACAGCCTGATGCGCCGCACTGCCGCTGTTGGCCCCTGCCCCGCCCAGCCCTACAAAGCTGAGCACCAGACAGATCCAGAAGGAACGCCAGTAGCGTCCCTGCAGGGCCTGCTTGGCGTTGGTTTTTAAAAGTTTGCGTGTCCACATAGTGGGTCACCTCCATAATTCATGCTTTAGGGATGGGCAAAGCTCCGATTTGTTCTCGAGGGCGTACAGCATATAATTGTGTTCGGCTTGTCTTTCATCTGTATACTGCATTTTGATTTCGCAAAACATGCGTTTTGCTCACGGTTGCATGCTTTTGCTATATGCTTTTATTATAACAGCTTATGGCGTAAATGCAAGTTTTGGCGCGGCGCGTTTTGACGTTTTTGCGCATTTTTTACTCATGTTCATAAAAATATAAAAAAGTTTGGCATTTTTTGCGGAAAACGCTTGACATTTGTTTGCGGTTTGGCTATAATAATACACGTCGTCAGGGCCACGGCCCACGGCGAAAAGAATATGCGGATGTGGCGGAACTGGCAGACGCGCTAGATTCAGGTTCTAGTTCCCTTAAAAGAGTGTGGGTTCAAATCCCTTCATCCGCACCAAACGAGAGCAAAACGAACACAAGACAACCATTAAAATGGTCGGTAATGTGTTCGTTTTGTTTTGTTCTATTCCCTCACTGACTCATTGACAACAAAAAGAGGGGCAATCGCAACAGGTGGAAAAGCTGCGATTGCCCCTCTTTTTTTGTTGTATAAATTGTGAAATTTTTGCGTTAGAATATACCGTTTCCACGCCAAATTCTACCATATTCCTTACAAACCCGTGAGGATTTGATAGAATACGACGTAAAGGAGATAGGTTCTATGATTAGAATTTTACTGTCCACCCGCCTTGGCGAAAGGAAGTGGACGCAAGCGGATCTCGTCCGAGAGACAGGAATCAGGGCTTCTACTATCAACGACCTGTACCACGAAATGACGGACCGGGTCAGTCTGGAGCAGCTCGACCAAATATGCAAAGCGCTGGACTGTGACATCAACGAGATTCTTGTGCGCGAGGAAAAGATAGACGAACGCACACGGCAGCGAATGGGCCCCGCCCCGGAGCGCCGCAAATAACCCTATCCCTTGCCCGGACTGCAATGCGGTTCGGGCTTTTCCTTTACTCCTCCGCGCCGTCCACCTGCGGCGCATCCAGCATGATTTGCGAACCGTCTGGGCAGATGATGGCGACCCTGCACCCGCAGAAGTCAGCAGCACGGACAAGGTCTTTCCCCGACCAGCGCTCGTTCTTCATTTTGTTTGCCATGCTCTGCTTGCTCATGCCAAAATACTCTCCGAGATCACCCTGCAACTTCCCGCAGGTCTGAAGCATGGCCTTTACTGCACTTGATAATGTCATTGTACGACACTCCTTTCTTTCTTATAGGGTACACCAATTTGATAAACTTGTCAATAGAAAAAGTGAATTATTTCATCAAAACCTATTGACAAGTACACGAAAAAGGTGTACTATATAACTGTAAGGCAGAGATACAAAAACCTCTTACAAAAGGAAGTGAGGACATGAACGACATGAACGTAACAAAGGCGCTCTTAAACGCAATTCTCGAACTGATTGAGAAATGCGACACGCTCGAAGAACTTCGAGAGAGCGTCAAGCGCATCATGGCAGACTAAAAAAATAGAGTGGCCGCCCCGCTAAGAACGCCACTCCGCACCGCAAATCAATAACGGCGAGCCGGGAGCCTTACCCCGGCCGCCCTCTATTTTATCAGAGTAAGGCAGAAAAGACAAGAGGGAAACAAAATGAAGTACATCGATATCAACCAGAAATTCACCGCTAAAGTCGCCGAGTATATCGCCAAGGGCTACACCATCAACACCGCCACGATGAGCGGCAGTCAGGGCGAGGTTGCCCATGTTGATTTGACGGACGGCAAGCAGGTTGTCCGCGTCCTGCTGGACAGCTTCACCGAGTACGACAGCTTCAACAGCCTGTCCGGTCTGGAAATCGTTGTCGGCGCTCCCGCAGATAAGGTCGTTCCCTACGACACCGCCCGCTACAATACTATCTGGAACAACCGACTTGAGGTCATCGAGAGTGAGCGCTTCTACGAAATCGGCTCCAGCAAGCGCCGCGGTAACACATTCTACGGCACGAAAGCAGAGGCAGAACAGGCCGAAGCCCTCAGCGTGGAACGCTACAAGGCAAAGAGCAAGACCAGCCCCTACATCGATCTGACTGACCGCTACCTCCCTCTGGCGGTCAGCATCGTCAAAAAGCGCACAGGCCGCACCCGCGTCCAGAAAGCCAATGTCCGTATCCACAAGGACAGCAAGGGCTATGTCGTCAGCTACCGCAGCGAGATCTACCGTCTGCACTAATATAGGAGGTCGTCACAATGAAAATTATCAAGGTTGAATGGTGCGAGAACTTCATCCGGGCCGCCTTTACGAAGCACCACCCATTCGCTGGCCGTAACCCAGGAATTGAGGTGGGCTACTTCTGGAAAATGGCCGAAAAATCTGGCCTATGGGAACGTGGCACATACGGTTCCCCCATGTCTAAGGCGGTCGGTAATCTTTGCTACTTTGAGACCGTCTTCGACATGGACGGGAACTTCGCCTACGACGTATTCAGACTAAAAAAAGAGGAGTGCTAAAAATGACTATTGCAACGCTTGAGAAAATCCACGAACTGTTGAAAGACGAAGTTAAGACCAGACAGACTTCTCGAGACATTATCCAGAAAGCGTACTATGAGAAAGAGCGAATCCTTGAAGATTTAGCTCGCGATGGCTACGACAAATCACAAGCACCTGTGATTTCGGCAGCAAAGGAAAAAGACACAGCAAAAGCGGTTTACGATGAGGCACGCCAGAAACTCTATGAAGCTGACGCCGCTCTCCGCGACTTTGAAGCACAGGAATTTTAAGGAGGCTCTCCATGAAAATGCTTAACACTCCGCAGGAAATTGCGGTTGCGATCAATATGCACCAGATGCCCGTCGTCCGCCTCGACCTTGCAGATGCCGACGAGTACGGCATCAAATCGCAAAAGGTGCTGATCGACAACGGAAAGTTCAAACGCTTGAAACCTACTGACCCAGATATGCCCTATCTGGTGCGGGCCGAGATCAGAGCTTTTGTTGATGAAAAGAAATTCACGTTCGCATCGTATGGCTGCTGCCTGTCCAACACGTTCGGCTACTACGATATGGAGGAATTGCTCGACTACGCCAATGCACCGATTATCAAGCGGGATTCCGATGTGGTGCTGGCAATCGTAGATAGCCGCAGGAAGATCGCATACAAACCGATCGTCCTGCACACAAGAAACCGCATTGACCCGAACTGTCAGATTCCTCTCGGCTTCATCGACGAGGACAATGACGCAACCGAGTACATCCGGGCTGCGGGATGCCGCGAGTGGAAAAATTGAGGAGGAAACCGCAATGACGCTGACCGACTTTTTGCAGCCCCTCGACCTCGCCACCCACATCCGCATGGCCAAGGCAGACGCCGACCTCATCTACTTCGGCCCGGCGGGCGACCTGCCCCTGCCCGTCATGCAGCAGTATGAGGTCATCGAGTGCTGGTCCGAGTGCTACCCGTCCATCGGTGGCATCTGCGGCATCTCCATCATCGTCACAAAAGTCAAGGAGGACTGATACCATGAAATTCACCAAAGAGGAACTGACCCATCGCATGATCTCCGACCAGCAAAACGGCTGGCCGTTCTGCCCTCGATGCGGCAAGCCGCTCAAGATCAACCCGCAGACCCAGCAGGCCGCCTCCTCAAACGCATTGTCCAGAGAGGTAAGCGGTCTATATATCTGCGATGACTGCGGCTCTGACGAGGCTCTCCGCGCGTTTGCGGGCATGCCCCTCCCGCTGGAGCAATGGGATCAAACACGCCTCATCAACACCATGTACAAGTAAACCACAAAAAGCCCCCGGCCCACTACCGTGACAGGTAGCAGCCGGGGGCTCATTTTAATTATTGTGATTTTGCTTGGGCTCTTCGTAGGTCATCGCCTGCGGGCTGTCGCCGATACCTGCCGTTGTCGGGTCGGTCACAATGCCGAGGATCGACAGCACGGCAAACACCGCATTGACAACGGCCAGCAGTTTGTTGCCAAGGTCGCCGAGGTCGAGCGTGTAGCCGAACACGGCAGCCACGACCTGCACCAGCAGCAGTACAGCCGGGATCAGAGCCAGCCAGAACGCTTTGTTTTTGATGCGGACGCGCCAGTTGATATTCATGTATATTCCTCCTTTGTGGAATGGTTCGCAGGGCAGCCCGGCCCATGCTCCAGAATCTGAATTCTGGTCTCATGGTCGTGCAGCTTGGAGTCCTGCATTTCTTCATGTTCCCACAGCCGCCTGTGGGATGCGTGGTTGCTCGCCGACACATCCGTCAGCCTTTCGTCCAAGGTGTCGAATTTGTCGTTGAGCTTGGTCAAGGTGGTGTTCAGTCGAATCATAGGCGCGGTCACAGTGCCAAGCAAACCCAGCAGCACAACGATCACGCCCACAACGCCCCATTCGGTCATTGCCTCCACCTCCCAACTATGCAGCGGTCTTGTACTCGATGGCAGCCTTTTTGCACAGGGTGGTGACATGCTCGGCATCGCCCGCGCTGATCTGGCCGATTTCGATGTACTGTGCCGTCTTGGCGGCATCAATGTACCTGCTGCGGTAGTAGCCAGGGGCAACGAGGTCAAGCTGCTGGGCCAGATTGTACACCGCCATGGCCTGCACATTGCTGGCGTAGTCGATGACGATCTTTGTCAGGCCGCGGCTGTCGGTGGTCTGGTCACGCAGCCCGGCGCCAGCCTTGGCATCGTCCACACTAATCCAGCCAGTGACCTTGCCGTACTTGCCCACATTGCTGGTGCTGTTGGTAATGCGCACACGGCCATTGACCACCTCGGTGCCCCACAGGTAATAGGTGCCCGTGCGCACCCCGGCGATAGCCAGCGAAGCACTGGCAATGTACAGGTTGGTGCGTTCCAGATGCAGTGCCATCCCCGCCCGCAGGGCATCGCCCACCACGGTAACGCCACCGGCCAACCGCTTGTTGACCTCCTCGGCCAGCCAGCTGAACTTGCCGCCAAGGTACGGGCCGGGGCAAGCGGTGCTGGTAAAGTAGCTGTGCTTGGTAAGGTTGCCGCGGGCATCGCCGGTGTAGTTGAGGCCATTCTTCAGTGCGGGGTTGCGCTGGCAGATGTCCACGCACAGTTTTACCAGCGCCTCCAGCGCTGCATCAGAGACATGCCACTGCCCGCCAATCTGGTCGTTGGCAACCTCCACGGTAATGGCCCTGTGGTCGTTGGCAGGGCTGCTGCTGCACCAACTGCGGTCTGCCTCGTGGCACAGCAGCGCAATACCACCGTCACTGGAAATCGCATAGTTGCTGGACATCTGGCGGCTGGGCTTGGCCTCCATGGCAGCAATCTGTTCCAGCGTCAGATTGCCCGCCATGTGGTGCGGGGTGATTTTGCTGACAGCGTACTTGCGCGGGCGGTTGCAGTTGGGCGAAATGCAAGTCAGGTCTACGAAAGAGCAATCACTCATCGTCCTCAACCCCCTTGCCGTTGCTGGTCTCAGCATCGCATTCAACAGTGATGTCAACGCCGTTTTCAAGTTCCTTGTCGGTCATGGTCTGTCGCTCCTCTCGGTAAAAATTTGTATAAAAAATCGGCAGCCCCGCCGCAGTGGCTGGGTTGCCGATTTCTTATTGAGTTGTCGCCCTACGCTTCAAGCGCGGGCCGGGATAGTACGAATTCATCCAGCATCTTTTCAAGGAAAGCATCGCTGGTAACATCCTTGAACAGTCCCCGGTAGCTGGTGATGACGCTCAACGCATAGTCAAGATCAATCTCACCCGCAGCATAGGCATCCTGCACATACCGTAAGTGCTTTTTCATGCCGAGGGTGGTCTGCCGGCGCAGTTCGATTTTGACCGGGCTGATTTTCCGCCCCACGAATTCCACCGGGTTTCCGATGGGAATGACGGCGGTTTTCTGGTTCAGATTCAGCCCAAGGTTTGTTTGCAGGTAGTTGTCCACTTCCTCCACAAGTTCCCACGCAGCGGCCTTGCCCTCGATGATTGCGCCCATATCGTCCATGTACCGGGCGTAATACGGCGCACACAGCTCCCGCTTGATGTAGTGATCCGCAGGTGTCATAACCACATTGGCCGTCATCTGCGATACCAAACTGCCCACCTGCATCCCGCGGCCCGCAATGCGTTCCGCTGTGGTAACATCGGTGCAGTACAGCGGCAGCCCCAGCGGGCGGCCATCGCAGCGGATAGCGCGTTCAAAGAACCACATCATGTCGGCATCATCCAGCGGGCGGCCCAGTTCCCGCAGCTGTACTTCGGTAGGAATACGAAAGAAGAACTTTGTAATGTCCATCTTCACAAAGTACCAGTCGCCGGGTTTGGCCGCAGCCTCTCGCATCCAGCCCTGTATCGTGTTTGCACACCGCACAGGACCCTTACCGGGAACGCTGCCATAACTGTGTTCGTAGAACGACTTGCTGTAAATCGGCCACGTCACATTGTACGCAGCGCAGTTTACAACGCGGTCATAGAAAGGCAGGCTGCTGATGATTCGTTTCTTGGGGTAATACTCATAAAATTGGTGAAGCGGCCCTGTCTGGTACTCATGCCATTGAAGCCGATTCACCGCATCGATCAAATTATCCTCAAGGAGATTGGTGTACTCAAGCACACAATCCTGATAGCGCTTATGTTTTCGCGCCAGCAAATAACCATCATACATATTGTCGAAGGTTGCAAACTGCTCAAAAATATGTCTGTGTTTTTCCAATCTAATGCCACTCCTTGAGGTTCGCAGCCCCGCAGGTGCCGTATGGAGGTATGCCATCGGAACACCGGCAAAGCTGCTAAAATTTTAAGGCCGCAGCTTTTACCCTGCAACCAAGGAGACCAGCCCCTTTATCCCTCTGTACTGAGAGCAAGCCCGCGAGCTTGCAATATCTGACTATGAGGTAAAGCGGCGCGGAAGCCAATGTTCGTCCTCGAATTCGACCGCGGGTTGTTGCCGTTGAACGAAGCCAAGCCATAGGAAGAGTTGTTCCAGTTGCCGCCCGAATAGAAAGCGCGTCACGGCTGATACCCTATGTCTTCGGCTGGCTCTTGATGGTTTTAAGCCAACCGCCGAGCATCTTTCCGATTTCGACTGCCATGCCGCTCCAGACCTCGTACTTCTTCATCGGGAGAAATCCGAGTTCATGGCTCAACCGCAGATAAGCCCGCAGCTTTGCCACTTCCACATCCAGATCCTGCAAGGTAGTCTTTTTGTAGTATTTCTTCTGCGCCTCAATCGTGCGCTCCAGCATGGTGTCCATGCAGCGCTTGATGTCGGTGCAGAGAGCAAACTTTTCAGACTTCGGATACTGCGCAAGGGCTCCGTACCCATACTGCATCATGTCAAAGACTTTCTGCATGATTTTAAGTTCTTCGGCCATTGTCAGCACCTCCAGCCCACAGGGCATTATATAGCTTTTTCCCGCCCGGCGGGTCGTTTTGGTAGATTCTGTCGGAAAAATCGCAGAAAATACCCAAAATCCGAAAAATCAATTTTATAAACCGGCCCCTTCGGGGCCGGACTGAGGGAATCTCTGTGCGCGGCTATCCCGCAATCGCTCTTCTGCCCAAGACCGCGCTATCGCGCGGTCTCCAGTGCGCAGTTACGCAGTGGGCAGTTTTGCAAAAGCGGCGCGGAAGCCAAGGCTCGCCCCCGAATTCGACCGCGGGCGGTTGCCGTAGAACGAAGCCAAGCCAAAGGAAGAGTTGAACCAGGAGCCGCCCGAAAAGAAAGCGCGCTCGGCATCGAGGTTGCGGAAATAGCACAGGTGGCCTGCTTTAGCACACAGGTCGGTGGACTTGTACGGCAGCATACCGAGGCACTGCAATACCAGCTTGGCGGCATCACTGATCGTGCTGTCGCAGGTGATAGCAGCAAAGCTGCAGTTCGGCCAGTCGGAATCTTTGTTGCGGGTGGTAATGGTCTTGGACCACTGGATGTGCCCGCTGACGATGTCCAGCTTGACGGAGTTGGCTGTAGTGCCGCTGCCGTCCGGGGTGATGTAGCTGCCGTCATCAGCGCTGATAGCCATCCACTTGGTGCTGCTGGTACCTTGCGAGTTGGCAGCGTCCGCGCCATTGTTGTTGGCCATGACCTGCAGCTCGCCGTACACAGTGCGGACGCCACCGGCCCACTCCCACACATCACCGACAGGGTCAGCAATACCGCTGGGGCTGTTGTCGTGGTACCAAGTCAGCGGTCCGGTGCCGGTAGCGGTGCGTCCGGTCTTGCCGCCAGCGCCCGTGTCGATGAAAGTCGGGATTGCCTTATAGAACTGCTCCGAACTGTGCTTGCCGTAGTTGTTGTTGCCCAGCGGGATAAAGCCCTGCATCTCGCAGATGCGCATCAGCAGACCCCACTCCATGCGGGTCATGCAGTGCCAGCCGTCACCCTTGGCCTCGCAGTAGCTGCGGGCCTGGTCGAAGTTCATACTTGCGGCAGGGTCAACGCCGGGCAGGCTGTACGCACGGCCATTCTGCACGATATTCAGATACTTGGAGATGTAGATCTCGTCCACTTCCTGCCCGTTGATGATAAACGCCGGGAACAGTGCGGTGGATTCGCCCATACCCAGCTGAGCATAGGTCATCTTCGGGATGCGGACCATAACGCTGGGCTTACCGGCGTTGTCCAGAAGGATCTCATTGTTCGGGCAGACCGCTTTCAGTGCGGTTGCCATCAGGTCAAAATTATCAGCCATAGGGGTTTACCTCCTTACTCGATGCTCCACAGCGTGAGCGTCACGGTGTTCATGTCCAACGGCAGCGGCTCCCTTGCGGTTGTCTGCTGCGGGGTATGGCTACCGTCTGCATCGTCTGCCGCCTCGCCGGTGGTCGTCTCCGCCGCCGTGGCAGGCACTTCCTTGTACTGGCGGGGCGGGATGTCGATCTGGGCTACATAGCTGCGCCCGGCAGCAGCGCCGATGCACAGCGCCCCGTCCTCGTCAAAGCACACATCAATGTGTACGGCGTAGTCTTCCTCGCGTTTGGCAAGGTTCAGGGTCAGGTCATCGTCAAAGGTGATCTTGGTCTTGTTCACCTCGTAGTCGATTTTCTGGCCGGGGTTCTTCTCAACGATAATCATTTCATGTACCCTCCGATCACAATGTAGTTGATGGTGGCAGCAGTGGCGCTGCCGGTGTAGGCGACCTTAAAGCCGTTGGACAGCTGGTCGCTCACCTCGATCTGACCGAGGTTGCCTTTCACGTTGCTTGCCTCGGTGATGACGATATAGTCACGGCTGGGGCGCTGCATCTGCAGGGCCACGGTCTTCTGGCTGTTGTTGAACGGGTACGGCTTGGCGGTGTTCGTCAGGTTGATGCTGCCGCGCTCCACATCCCAGCCCATCTGGCGGGCGTAGTTCAGCAGCAACCCATAGCAGGCAAACAGTTCCCAGATGCCGTCCTCTTGGTTGGTAAAATGTGCCGCATCCTGCGGCGTACCCTGCTGCATCACAGTGCCGGCGCGGGTGATCTGGTAGGTGCCGTCATCGTTCTTCGTGATGTTGAAGCAGTTGCTCGGATTCGTCACATGGTCTTTCCACGGGGTAGGATTATACATTTCATTTCACCTCCTGCTCGGTCACGGTAAAATCGAACCAGTACAAGATGCCCGTCTGCCCGGTGTTGACCGTGATGCTGCAATCCTGATGCGCCCACAGGGCGTTGTCAGAGTTGTACAGCTCCACGCGGGTCACGGTCAGCGGGGTGCTCTCGGCGCTGATGGTCAGCTGCGCCCGCACCGTGCCGTTGGGCAGCACCGCCACATCGGACAGGTCCGTTTTGATGTAGGTATTGCCGACACGGTACTTGGCATAAGCGACACGCCGCTTGATGTAGTTCCGCAGGTCGGTAAACCCTGCACTGTCAATCATGGGTCATACCTCCTAAAAAAGTGATCCCGGCTCCAGCCCGCAGGGGGTAGCCTCGAAGCCCGCGCTCCCGCTGGCTGTGTCTGTCATAAGTACGCCGTCAAGGATAGACCCCTGCACTGCCGCAGCGGGGTGCGTACCCACCGTGGCATAGCCCGTCATGGGGCTTGTATAGGTCTGTCCATCTTCGGCTGTGGCAACGGAAACATTTTCCCCGGCGATAACGCCCTGCACGGCAGGAGCCGGGAATGTGCCGGCAGTCGGCTGGCCTGTCAGCGGCATGGTGTACGCCTCGCCGCCGTGCTCGGTCTCCACCACCACAGGGAAATTGTAGATTGCTCCCTCCCTGGCCTGCACCGGATAGGTGCCGCACAGGCGGGCCGTGTACACGCACCATCCGCAGCCCGTGCGGATTTCAAAACAGTGTGTGCTGCGGAACATGATGCCGTCCAGATGGCTGCGCAGACTTTTGTACAGGTTTACCGCCCTCAAAAGGTCTGTGTTGTTCACCGGCACGGCGGGGGTCGATGCGTCCAGTACAATGCGGAATGTGTAGGGGTTGCCGCCCTCCACATAGTCGAACCATTCTTCCACGATGCTCTTGGGGTACACCGATTGAATGGCCGCCTCAACAGCGCCCTTGGTGCCAAGATGACGGTGGATATAGAAGCTGGATTTCAGCAGTGCCCGCTTCGTTTCCAGCGGGTAGTCATAGCCGTACCAGTCCACCTTGAAATCGTAGGCCAGAATGTCCAGCAGTGCTTCATCCAGTTCGTCAATGCGGGGATAGATGGCTGCTTTCTCAATCTCGCTCATGCGGTCCGAAAGTTCTTCGGCTACAACCTGTCCCAGCGCTATCATGCGACTGTCATTGCGCAGTACGGGCGGCAGCGCCCGCAGGAACTCCTCGGCGGTGGGGGTATTACTCATCTTCATACCCTCCGCTCGTCACGGTGCGGCCACGCAGCTTACCAACCTGCGGCACGGTATCCGTCAGGTCGGCCAGCGCCACACGCCCGCTGGCATCGGTAGCCACATTGCCGCTGCGCAGCTCTGTGTAGACAGGGCTGCGGATAACAACGCGCTTTACACCGTTCACCATCATACGGCGGGTCAGTTCGCTGGGGTTGATGTCCCGGCCCAGCTTGCCGGCCTGCCATTTCACATAGGCATCCACGGCGGCGTTGACCTCGCTCTGCACATCAGCGGCAGACGGGCCGCCGCGGTTCAGATAGTAGGTCGTGTCAATATCGTACTCCACCGTTTCGGGGTCTTCCACCAGTACATGGTCGGTCAGCGGGCGGGTTTCATCGGCGTTGCAGGCAGCCAGCACGGCATTCTTTACTTCCTGCCCGGCAATCGTGCCGTCTTCCATCAGAACATAGATGCGCACCTCGCCGGGGGTTGGGCTGTTGGGCAGAACATCGGCAATGTCATTGCTCACGGCTTTAGCCTTGGCAATGTAGCCGCCTTTCGGCCCGGCAGTGGAATAGTTGTCCTCACTCTGGCGCAGCTGCTCGTAGAACTCGTCATCGGTGGGGGCATCGCTGCCGCCGCCGCTCTCGGTCAGATTTGTGCAGCTGGTGTAATAGTCGAACACATCCACAATGGTGGCGATCTGGCCTGCAAGGTAGCCGTTTCCCGCTGTGCCGGCAGTCATGCACTCGGCTGTCACATCGCCGTGGGTCTGCCCGGCTGCAATGTAGCGGTCCTCCACGGTAGCCCAGAACATATTCTGTCCATTGCTCACGCGCGTACCTTTCGGGATCAGCACGGCGCTGGTTTGCGCCTCGCTGATATTGAACCGCATCGTCACGGTGGAGGAGGTCGCGGCCGGGCGCGTATGCTGGTAGAACAACTCGCCCAGGGCATCAAGGTTTGCGCCCTCGGCGCGGCTCGGTATGTTCTGGTTTCCCGCATGGTTCAGATACACCCTTTCCTGCAAAATGATGCTTGCGACCCACGCAATAAAAATGCGCTCCGGGCTGCTTGGCTGGGCGCTGTGGCCGACAATAGCCTCATAGGCATCCACGAGCGCGGCCTCCAGCTTGGTCGTGTCGGTGTCCACGAACTGATACAAGGGGTTTCTACTCATCTCGGATATTCACCTCCACGGTTGGGATTAGATGCGCCGGGTCGTTCGGGTCAATCTCAAAGGTCGCCTGCACAAACTCGGCGCGGGGCTCGCCCTCCTCTATGGCTTCTTTGAGGTCTGCCACCATCAGTGTAGGGGCAACCGTAATCGGCTTGTCGATCCAGCTCCCCGTCAGGCCGATGCCCCGGTGCAGGGGTATGTCGCCCTTGCGGGTCTGGATGATGCACTTGATGTTCTGCAGCACGCTTGTTACGGTGTCGGTGCAGTTCAAAAGCAGTTCATCGTCCGGCAGAGCGCTCACAAGGTAACTCATTTTCAGCCCTCCTTACTGCGCCAGATATTCCATCAAGGTCACACTGACGGTGCAGTGCGTCCATGTTCCGTCCTTGTCGGTGTGCTTCATCTTGATGGCCATACTCTTGATTACCCAGCGCCATTTCCCGTACACGGTCCGGCCCAGCACCATGGATACCGGCTGTCCGCTGCGGATGTAGCCCCACAGTATGTTGATGGCACTCTGCGGATACACGCCCAGATACTCGGACAACTCAATATCAAAGGTGAGCTGGTCGGGGTCCATGCCGGTGTACTCGAGGCAGGCACTGTTGTTGTGGCGCTGGTGGATGGCGTACCGGGTGGATGCGCTCTCCACAAAGTTGCTTACGGTCAGCACCGTATCAGAGCTGACCTGAAAGATAAGGTCTCCAAGGCAGCCGACAATCATGTTTTAATCGCCCCCAGTATCACACCATCGCCGTTAAAGGTCGGCAGATACAGGCACGCCACGGTCTCATTGACCTTTGGCAGCCAGTAGTTCACCTTGGCCCCATGACTGTGGGCGGTTTCATAGCTGGTATGCACCTTGCCCTCACTGTCTGTCCATGTGGTCGGCGTTTTGGTGGTATTTTTCACTGTGCAGTCACCGTCAACATCGTGGTCGTGCTTGCCGGCAGTGGCAACTGTAACAATTTCCCCGGTTCGCTGCAAAACAGGCAGCCAGCCGGATACGATGTTCTCGTCCTTGAAAATGACGCGGGCGGCCAGATTAGCCTTATCGACAGCCGACACGGTGCCGATACGCAGTCTGGTTACTTCATCAGCCATCAATATCCCTCCAGTATCCTGCGGCCTGTAACGGTTGTTGTAAAGCCGTTTTCGTTGATTGTGTGCTTTGCCTGTGTGCAGATATAGCGTCCATCCCAAAAGCCGTAGCCTTTGACACGGATACCCACACCGGCCACATACCAAACATGGCCGGTGTGGGTAAACTGCACCGTCTTAGAAAATTTGTTGTGCAGCCGAAGGTGCTTTTCAGCCATCGTTTTGGCTTCGGCCACGCTGCCAACCTTGGCGTAGAGTTCCAACTGCTGGTTAGTCTTGGCGTCCTCGTCATAGTCTTCGGTGTAGGCCGTATACTCAATGCAGGCGCCTGTGGCGGGCTCAACATAGCTCACGCGGCAGCTGGCGTACTTGGTGTCGGCAGTCTTGGTGTCCAGCTTCCACTTGGTAAAGCTGGTATCGCGGTAATCCGCCTCAATCACAACAGGCCGCTGCTCGTAGTCGCTCTGGTCGTAGATGACCAGTTTGCCCTTGGTGGCCTTGATGTTCAGCCCTGCATTGGTGCAGAGCCGCTGCAAAAAGGTGATGTCGCTGGTCTTGCTTTGCTCCACGCGGTCATAAAAGGGGTCGTTCGGCGTATCGAAGAAATATCCCATGCCGTTCGCCCCTGCAATTTCTGCAAGGATTGCGGACAGGTTATAATTCTCCCACGCCTTGGATTTTTTGGTCTGACGTATCTGGCTCGTAAACGGCAGGCTGCAAGCCTTGATCGTCACCGTGTTCGGCGGCCCGGACAGTGAGACGGAATCAAGCTCAAATTCGCCGCAGTCGAGGAACTCCTCCACATCGTAGCCGTTCCAGTAGTTTATCCAGATCTTGGCGCGGATTTTCAAGGCATCCCCGGCAGCGGCGTTCACCATCTCGTTCAGCCAGCTTTTCATCCAGATTTTGTCGCGGTCCTGCAAAGTGACCTGCAAATCATCGGAAACGCCGTCATCGTTGTCGGTATAGGTCGCGGTGAGAAAGTACGGCGCTATGTCATCGCTGATATTCACGCCGTCAAACCACATCAGCAGCTTGCTGCGGCGGGCTAAAACGCTCATGCGTCCACCTTCTTCCACGGTACCATCCCGGTCGGTTGCTCGCTTTCCGTTTTGGCTTCGGGCAGGGTCAGTACGATCCCTGCCGAGAAAATGTAGGTGTGCAGATACTGCTGGTTCAGCGCCATCAGCTGGTCGGTGGCAGCAACATTGCCAAAGATTTTATAGGCGATGGAATCCCACATATCGCCCTGTACAGTCGTATAGGTCATTAGCTGAAATTCATCCTTTCCTCGTCATCTCTGGCGCTCTGCACAACATCCAGTATCATCTGGCGCATATCCTCAACGCTCTGGTTCAGTGCGCTGCGCAGCTGCTGGCTGTCCTGCATGCCGCTGATCTGGAATACCGGCGAAAGGCTCATGGGCTGCAACTGGGTTGTGGTGCTGCTTTTGGCGCTCTCAGCCTGTACCGCCTCGGCGGCTGGCTTGGCGTTCTGGGCGGCAAAGCTGCCCATCGCATCCACGGCCCGCGGGCTGATAACAGCGGTATAGTCGGCCAGCATTGCGTCAGCTTCAGCGGCATGGTTCATCTCGGCGGCGGACAGGCCGTTTTCGGGCGTTTGCCCATCAAGGGGTATGTCTACCTTATCAGCCTCGGCAGGGGCAAAAGCAGCCGCCTCAGCGGCGGGCTGGGCAGCACTTGCCGGGTAGGCGTCCTCTGCCTGCACAGTCTCGGCGTACTGCATACCATTTTCGGGAATTCCCGAAAATGGTTCAGCCGCGCTCACAGTGTCAGGTACATCGGCTGCCACGGCGGCGGAGACAGGTTCCTGCGCCGCTTCGACCTCTTGGGGTATGTCTACCTTGGGTTGGTTCACAGCTGGCGCGGAGACCGCCTCTGCGGGCCCATCAGCCGTCTGTGGCATCACTCGCGCGGTTGTGGCAGGGGTCTGGACTGCTCTGGTGTCGTTCCGTATGCCCTCGTGGGGGTTGACGGCAGCGCTCTCGGCAGCCTGCGCCGTTTCTTTCGGGGCAGGCGCTTCGGCATTCTCAGCGCGGGTATCGGTGTAGCGGTCATCCAGTGCGGGCAGCACATCCTTGGTCTGGGCGGCATTCAGAACGCCCTCGCCGCCCTGCATGTAGACGATTTCCGGCCCGTACTCGCCAACCAGCGTCCAGCCGGGTTCGGCATTGCGCGTGCCTGTGGCCTGTGCGCCGGTTTTCTGGGCGCGTCCGCTGGTGTTGGCTTTGTCCAGCTTTCTCTGCAGGGCATTGGCCGCAGTCGTGCCGATTTTCGCATAGGCGGTCTGCACATCGGGCAGCATATTGGATGCACTGTCGATGAATGCCTGCACCGTGGCCTTGCCGTTTTTTGCAGCCTCGGCACTCATATCCAGTTCATCTACAGTGTCACCGGCCTTTTGGGCCAGTTCATCCATTTTGCTGCTGAAGTCGGTGGTCAGGTCGGCAAGCGCTCCGCTGGCATCCTTCTGTGCCTGCTGCAGATCCTGCCAGTTCTTCACCATCGCTTCCAGCTTGCCGCCGCCATCCTGGGCCGCCTGGGCCATACCGGCGATAGCGTCCACAGATTCCTTACTGCCATCGGCGAAGCCGGCTACCATATCACTCAAGCCCTCTATGCTCCCGGCTTTTTCGCGCAGGGTATCAAGGTTGGTGTTATAGTCCTGCCAGTAGGTGGTCTGGCTTTCAAGGTTTTTGTTCAGCGTTTCCACGCTGGTGGCGCTCACGCTGGATGCCTTATCCCAAATCTCGTACTGGCCGCCGATGGATTTCTCGGCAGCATCATAGGCGGTGTTGTAGGCTTCAACCAGCTTTTGGGCTTCGACTGTCACATCGCTGATGGCCTGTCCGAGCTCAGCCGCGCCCTCGGATGCAGAGCTTGTGGCCCCGGACTGGGCGGCCTCCAGATTCTCGTAGGCGGTCTGCGCGTCTTCAATGGCCTGCTGGGCCTCGCCCTGTTTGGTGATGCCATCGTCAACGGCCTGCTGGTAGACCTTTTCGTTCTCGGCGGCCTCCAGCTGCTGGTTGGAATATTCCTCGTAGCTGTCGCGCAGGTCCATAACCTCGTCAGCGATCTCTGGGTCAAGGTGAACACCCGCAATGGCACTCACGCTGCCGTAGGTTTTCTGGAATTCGTCATCCGTCATGCCCAGGGTGGACAGCAGCTTTTGATAGGTCTCGTCCATGCCCTTGCTGGCGGCTTCGCCCTTGGTCTGTGCCTCGGTCAGCTTCAGCTGGTTCTGGTACAGCTCCTTGGTTACATCGTTGTACTGCTGCGACACATCGGACATGAACTCTTGGTAGGCCTGCGCCTTGGCGCTGTCCTGCCATGCCTTGGCATATCCGCGCAGCGCTGTGGTGCCGCCCTGTATCTTGCCGGTGGTGGTATCAATATACCCGGCCAGATCGGGAATCAGGTCACACAGCAGCGTCAGCACATTTCGGTATTCCTGTTGGTCATCGGCGCTCAGCTTGGCATAGTCGCCCATTTCTTCCAGCTTGGTGATGTACAGATCCGCCGTGCCGGCAGTCGCCATTGTAGTTTCGGCGCTGGCCTGCATGACCGATTGTGCCTCTTCAAGAGAATCGGTTACGCCTCGTGCTTCAGCCGTAATGTCGCTTAGCTTTGGCGGCACTTCGCCTAGGGAATTGCTTGCATCATCAGAGGCGCTAACAAGAGTCACGATTGCGCCAGCGGCCAACGATACCCCTGCCACAGCAAGTGCTACCGGACCTAGTGATGCAGTAAATGTTGCCCCTAGAGCAGCCGTAGCGGCTTTTGCAATTCCAGCCACCGCAGTATAGGCTGTAAGTCCTGTGGCTGCCGCACCAAGCACACCCACCGTGACGCTTACCCCTTTTACCACGGCAGGATTTTCTTCCACGAACTCAGTCATGCCTTGGAACATCTCATTTTCAGCATCTGCAGCTTCACGGACAACAGGCGTATATACATCTCCAACGGCGATTTTTAAGTTATTGAAAGAATTCTTTGCAGCTCCCAGCCTGGATTTAGTTGTGGCATATCTCTTGTTTGCTTCATTTGTCAGCGCAACATTCTCATCCCATGCTGTATTTGCCACATTTACAGCGCTTGTTAATGTATTGGTAGCCAAGGCAAGGGATTTCAGCATATTGCCTTGCCGTATTCCAGACAGCCCAAGATCATCAAGAACTAGTGTTGCACTTTCTCCCTGACTATCAAGCTCTCCCAGTCCAGAAATAAACGAAGTCAGTGCCGTAAGGGCATCGTTTTTCCAGGCATTAGAGAATTCTTCAGCGCTCATGCCTGCAATTCGGGCATATTCAGAAAGAGATTCATCTGCATTCGCGACGGCTTTTTCGATGGCGGAAAGCGTTTGCGTCATCGCAGTGCCTCCGGCTTCGGCCTCTATTCCTACGCTGGACATCGCTGCTGACAATGCTAGGATTTGAGGCTCTGTCAGGCCGGCAAGTTTCCCGCCGGATGCCAGCCTTGTGCCCATTTCTGTGATATCGGCCTCGGTGGTAGCAAAGTTATTGCCTAAATCTACAATTACCGATCCAAGTCTGGAATAGTTTTCGGGAAGGGTACCGGTTATATTCGAAAATTTTGCCAGTGACGTCGCCGCCTGCTCTGCAGAAAGGTTTGTAGATTCGCCTAGGTCGATCATCACCCGACTAAAATCCATAACATCCTGCGTGGCTATGCCGAGCTGCCCAGCGGACTCAGCGACCCCGGCAATCTCCTTTGTAGTAGCAGGTATGTCTGTAGCCATATCTTTTATGGCATCGTCTATAGCGGCAAGCTGCGCATCCGTTCCATCTACAGTCTTATACACACCGGCAACATCGCTCTCGTACTCAATAGAGGCTTCTCCGGCAGCTATGTATGCATCCTTGATTTTGCCAAGGGCATCATAAATTTTTGTGGAGGCGTATGCCTGTGCAACGGATTCAATCGAAGAAACCCCAACACTTCCGAATTCTTCTGCGCTTTTGGTGGCAGCTATTTGCTTGGTTCGTAAATAGCTAAGTCTGTCGGATAGATTTGCGTTGGCCTCTCCAAGACGCTCTGTGCTAATTCCAGCTGCAGAAAGCGATGCAGCAGTTTGAGACAGGCGCTCTTTTTGAGTAGCCAGCGCATTGCTGGTGTCACCAATGCGCTGCTCCAACTTGGCGCTCTCGCGTTCAAGGAAAGTGGTCGGGCCGTTGGTCTCCTTGATTTCCTGCTGTAGCAACTGATACTGCTTGTTCAGATTGTCCAGCTTGGCTTGGGTCTTTTCAACGGCGGCCTGCTGCTTGGTGTAGGCCGATATGTCAGCCTGCACACTCTGCAAACTGCGGATTTCCTTTTGCAGTTCGCTTGGGCCGCTCTTTGCTTTGGAAAATGTGGATGTATAGCTGCTGCCGAGCTTTGCATCCAACTGGAATAGCATTTCGTATTCTTTACGGCTTGCCACGGCAGCCTCCTTTATGGGTTATTGTTTGGCATTGTCCTTGTCAAACAGGCCGTTGTTGGCATCAATCCAGACCTGCAACTCGGCCAGTGTCATTGACAGCCAGTAATCCACGGGGGTGCAACAGTTCCGGGCCAGCATCATGCACTGCTTACGCAGCCACAGGCAGTCCCGGTCTATTACATCTCCGTGCGCAGCAAAAAACTGCGCGCCTTATCGCGGATCGCGTTGAACTCTGCAAACGGCGCAGCAACAATCGTGTCATAGTCGATTTTCTCCTTGCTGGCGCGGCAGACCATGCGCATCAGGAAACTGGTGTCGTACACCGGCACAATGGGCACACGCCCTTCGCGCTCGCGCACCTCACGGTCAATCGCCATGAAGTCGCGCCCCGTCAAGCTGCCGAAATCAAGCGTCAGCTGTTCGTAGGTCTTGTCCTCATAGGTGAACGGTTTCTTGAACACATGGGTATAAGTATCGGTGGCGGTTGCCGCCTCGGCCTGTGCAGCTTTCAGCTGCTTGTTGTCAATGGCGCTCATTTGTCAAACTCCTTTCATTCTTCAAAAAAACGCCCGGAGAGGGCTTCTCTCCGGGCATATCTAACTTGCCTGTAATTTGCTGACCAGCATGGGGTGTTGTCATAAATGTGTGAGCCATCTGTCACGCAACTACAGGCAGGGTCAGCGGATTTTGCCGGGCAAATTACTTGCCCAGGGCCTTGCGGACATCGGCCAGGTAGTCGGTGCCATCGATCAGGCAGATAAAGTTCAGCGGGTCGATCTCGCGGACTTTCTTGCCGTCGATATAGGTGGCCCAGTAACGCACGGCGAACTCGCCGGTACCGTTCTCCGGGGTAGCCGGGGCAACAGTACCGGGGGTGTGCGTCTTGGGGATAACCACCAGAATATGCTTGATGGCGCGAATCTGCACAGCAGCCGCAACAGGGTCTTCATCCTGCACAGCATAGCGCAGGTCGATGTTGTGGCGGCGAGGCTCGCTCAGGCGTACAGCCTGCTCGGTCATGGTGCGATAGTTCAGCGTCATGCTCATGGCATCAAAGTGGCCCAGAATGACTGCATCGACATTGCCCGCGATGCCCGCGCCGCTGATGCTCTGGGTCAGCGCGGTAAGGTTCGGCAGCGTGGCCTGTGCCATGCCGGCGTACTCGGTGTTGTCCTCATAGACGGCCCAGTTGATGGTAGACTGATCTACTCTCGGCATTGTTTATTCCTCCTTTACGCGGTCAGAGCGCTGGTCACATAGCTGGAATCATACTCCAGCACAAAGTCGATCTCCTGCGCCGGGCTGGCCGGGGTCATGTAGACATGAATCTTGATGATGCCCGCCATCAGCTGGGTCACGGGGTTCTCGTCCTCGCTGATCTCCACACGGGCACCCAGCAGGTAGCCGCTGCCCACAAGGCCGTTCAGCCAGATATTCACCGTGTCGGTGATGGTGTCCAGCAGGCGGCGGTTCATGGGCTTGTCAAGGAACTGCCAGCAGGTACGGATGATGGTGTTCTGCACATAGGCGAACATACGCCCGCACGGAATGAACATATCCTTGGGGTCGGTGCTGGACGGGTAGCAGCCGGTGTAGTTGCCCCAGACCTTCCACGCGCCCATGAAGTTAAGCGCAGTCACGATGCCGCCGCCGTTCAGTGCGTTGGCCTGCTCAAAGGTCAGCACCACGGCGGTGCCATCGGCAAGGCACAGACCGTCGATTTTCGCGTCCTTGTTGGACGGGCTCTCATAGGGCACACCGGCGTTGTCAGTGTCGGTGGCAGCCATGCGGCCAGCCACAATGCAGCTCATGTGCAGCTTGCGGTCACCCAGCGTAGCCATGGGCCAGCACACGATTTCGTTGGCATCGGTCATGCCCTTGTTGGCCTTGGTGGACACAGCGGCGGTGTAGCTGTTCGCGGTGGCGGTATCCAGATCAACCAGCGCCTTAGCGCCGAACATACCGTTGATGCCGCCTGCCTTGGTCGCCATCACGGCGGCAACCTCGCTATCGCTGCTGTACTTCGGGGCAAGCAGCAGGTCGGGCACGGTGCCCACGGTGCTCATGCAGCTGTCAACCGCAGCAAAGCCGCCGGCAACTACGGTCTTGGTGACATTGCTGGTATCCACTTTGTTGTAGGCGATGTTCAGCTTGGCGGCGGAATAGGCGCCGCCGCCCTCGATGGCCTCAACGACAAGGTTCTCACCGCTGTAATAGGCCTCGTAGTCGGTACCCTTGGTCAGTGCGCTGCCGCTGGTGCTGGGCTTTACGACCAACGAGGCATCATTGATGGCATCAATGGGCAGCAGCGCTTTGTGGTCGGTCAGGCTGATGTCGGTAGCAGCCACGGTTGCTTTCATCGTGGCGGGGTTCAGCATATTGCACAGGATGACGGGCTGGCAGCCGAACAGCTGGAAGTGGGTATACATCACTTCGCACAGGTCGTAATGCTCAAAGTCATCACTGTAACCCAGCGCGGCCTTGGCCTCGGCAAAGCTGGTGCAAAGCACGGGCAGGCCCAGCGCTGCGGCAGAATAGTTGTCGGCAGACTGCACCGGGGCCGCGCCGACAACAAACGGGATGCCGCTGTCAGCAACGGACGGGGTGCTCACGCCGGTAGCGGCCTGCGTGGTATACACGCCATGTTTCGTAGGCATAGGTTTTCCTCCTTAAAATTTCCGGGTCAGCTGCCGCCGCGTTTCGTACAGCAGATTGCCCGGTGTTTTGATTTTGATGCGGTCTTGGGCGAGCGTTTTGTTCGTCACGATCAGCCGCGCTATCAACGGGTACTTCTCAATGGCAGCAGCGACAGACTCCAAAGCCTGCTCCTTGCTGCCCATGTAGATGGCCCCGTACTGGATGACCCCCACGATGGTCGGGCCAAGGTAGACGCAAAACTCACCGTCAGCGGTCATGGTCTGGGGTTTGGTTCCCATGGGCTTACCTCCCTCTGGACAGGCGGCAGGATCCATTCTGTCGCCATCTCTCCGATGTAGTAGGGCGCTGTGTCATCCAGATACATCAGCCGTTCCAGCCCCGCCGTGGTGTCCAGCGTAAACTGGTGGCCGATGACGACCTGCTTCAGCAGCGCAATGCGCAGCCGCTCCATAAGGTTCAAAAGCATCAACGAGCCTTCTTCCTCGTTGGGGCTGTACACACAGAACACCGTGCGCAGCTTGGCCGTGGCGTGGATTCGTTCGCCCTGCGGCTGCAAGTCGTTTGTGGTCACGACTTGGTGGATGATGTACGGCGCTTTCTTCTTGGCGCTGCCGGAATCGGGCAGCCGCATTTTGTACACCTCCGCCGCCCGCATGGCGAGGGCTTCGGCATCGTTTTCCTGCTGGCGCACGGGCAGCAGCAGATCCTTCACCGCATCGCGGGTAAAGTCTGTCAGCCTGTCCAGCAGAATCAGCGTAGTCATTTACATCACCTCCAGCCGTTCATCAGCGCCATGATCTCATGGTCAAGGCGTTCATCGAACTTCTTCCACGCTTCATTGGCGATGTTCTCGCGGACTTCCTCGTTTCCGACCATCTGCGGGATGGAAAGGCCCATCTTCTCGGTGATGCCATCGCCGCCGTTTCCCATTGTTGTGCCGTCCCGTTCAAAAATGCCCGTGTGAGTATTTTTCATCGTAGCAACAAAGCTCTCATCAATGAGGTACGGCGATGTATCCTTGAAAATGTGCGCCCGCGCCGTGATGCCGGGGTGCGCCATTTTCGTCTCGTTTTTGATAACGACAGGCACACGGCGGCTCGTATCGTATTTCGGAATCTTGGGGGTCGTTCCGTTGTAGCGATACAAGGGAATTTTCTTCCCGGCAAAGGTCACGGTAGCGGTCACGCTGCCGCTTGCGTAGGAATAGCGGCATTTGATGTTCTTGTCGGTCCGCAGGTTGGCACCGCTGATGTCGTATTTTTTCTGGACTTCCTTGACATAGCCACTGCGCATATTGCTCACAGCACGGCTCATGGCGCTTTTCACGGCCTTTTCGGTGCCGCCGGGTATACCCGCCAGCATCTTCTCGGCCCTGTCCAACGCACCGCCTGTAAGGTAGATGTTGATAGCGCCGTTGGACGCGGTAGAAACGCTCATTCGTCCACATCCTCCAGTTCTACGCGCAGCATCCCCATCTCGCAGATGGACGATGCCACATAGTAATCATGGAAAAAGCTGCCGCCCTCGCGCTCGTTGATGCGGATACGGCAGCCTTTTTCGGGTTGATTGCCGCCCAGATCATCAAGTGCGCAGTGCATAACGCGGCTCACAAGGTACAGCCCCTGCGCATGGTCGCTCTGCAGCTGTCGGCGGTCACGCTCGTGCAGCCCGGTGATAACTACCGGGATATCCTCGTAGGTTTCGCCGTCATAAATGACCGTGTGGCGCTCGGCAAACTCGTCAAGGTTCAAAAAAACGCCATGCAGGTCATCCTGCACAGCGTCACGGAACCCGCTCACACCACGGGCGCTTCAGCGCCCAGATCGGGGCCGTCCATAGGTTCGCCGGGGTAAACCTCCTCGGCGCAGATTGCCTGAATCAGCGCGTCCTTGGTCTTCAGCGCCTTGGTGTCAATGCCCATGTCGGCGGCCATCTTCTTCAGATTGGCAACGGTCATGTCGGCAAGGTCTTCGGGCACCAGATGGGCGGCTGCGGGCTTTTCTGTGGCGTTCTCCTCGGCGGGGGTATCGTTATATTCCTGCTCGGCGGCAGCCTGTGCAGGGGCGGCGGCAGACGGCGAGGCGGGTGCGTCCACGATTTCGGCAATGCCCAGCCCAACCAGGCGGCCCGCCTCCATGCCGTCAACCTCGCAGGTTTCGCCCAGCATTACAGGCTTCACGCCGTACTTGGTGCGGTAACCGTAGCTGCCGCAGATGATTCTCACTTTCATGGCGTACTCCTTCCGGCTTAGTCGATGACGCTCTCCATGTAAATCCACGGGGTGTAGTTCTTCGGGGCGGCCAGCGGGCGGCAGGCATAGCGCAGCTTACGCCGGTCGTTCGGCTGGTCCACAATCAGCTTGGGAACGCGCTTTGCCACATAGGAGGTAAAGTCGGTCTGGCCGTAGTCCATCTGGGTAATCTGGCCGTACATCAGATGGCCGCAGCTGGGGGCGGTGATCTCCACGCTGGTTGCAGGGAAGAACTTGGCACTCTGGCCGTTCTCGTCCTCGTACTCCTCGTCCACACAGAACAGATCCAGATTGTGTCCGCCGAAGTTGAAGCGCCCGATATAGGTCACGCCGGGATAGCGTGTCAGCTGCTCGTTCACCGTGCCGGTGAGGATGCCACTGTTGCGGTCCAGCAGCTTCTGGAACTCGGCATTAGACTGGAGCCAGCTGTTCACATCAGCACCAATCAGCATATCCTCAGCGGGCAGACCGCGGCGGGTCAGCAGACGGCAGGCAGCGATGACATCATTCTTGAAGTCGGCGTAGGTAGCACCGGCGGCGTTCCACTTCTTGGCGGGTGTGTACTTGTGTTCGGTGGCGGTATCGTAGAACTTCACGATCAGGGTATCGCCCTTGGTTTTGTCATCCAGATACTCCTGCATCGTGCAGCCGTTGTCGATCATGGTCTTAGCGCACATCCACTCCTCGCGGCGCTCAATGCGCAGATCCATGTCGCGCAAGTCATCCTGCAACAGACGAGCAGCGCGCTGGGCCTGGGTACTCTGGCTGTACAGTGCTTCACCGAAGCCGCGCTTGTTCAGTTCATCGGCGGTCAGCGGGCGGCTGGGCGCGATGAATGCGGGCTGGTACTCGTGGATTTCGTAGCCGCGGCGGTCCATCGGGATATCACCAACGCGCGGGGACACGAAAGAGGCCATCTTGCGGTCGCCCTTGCGGTACTCGGTCAGAACCTTGTCGCTGGCAAACAGGTCACCGGCATCGGTCGGGAAATAGCGGTCACGGAAGAAATTGGCGCGGGGTACGATCTCCTCACCAATAGCCATCAGGGTGTAGGTTTCCAGCATATTCAAAGAAATTGCAGGCATTGTTGTGTCCTCCTTTACATCGGCGATGCAGCCTTAAAGACAATGCCCGCATCGCGCAGGGCATCCTTGTCGGCCTCTTTCATGGTGTAGCTGGAGGCCATCGTCAGCTTGTCGGGATTGAAACAGCCAGCCAAATACACGGCCACGGTGGCATCTGCGGCGGTACCGACCTCCACATCATCGCACAGGATGCAGTTGGCGGTCAGCGTCTCGGTATCACCGCTGGCGGCGGTGCCCAGCACGACCAGCTTGTTGTCACCGGCAGTGCCGGTAGACTTTGCCAGCACCGTGCCACGGGTCAGCTTCAGGGTGCCGCTGGATGCCTTGCGGATCACACCCGCACCAATGACGATGTGCGGGTCGATGGCGGTCACGAGGCCGTCAACCTCGACCTCGCCCAGCTTCTTGCTCAGTTCCTTTTCAGCCATTGTTCTTGCCCTCCTTGTTGGTTTCGGGGTGCAGAAGCGCTTTCACGCTCTGGCGGGCTGCTGCCATCTTCTCGGCAGGGGTCAGCTCGGCGGGGGTGCCCTCCGGGCTGCCCTCGGCGCTTTCGCCGGGTACAGCGCTCACGCTCTGGGTGCCGCTCTGCTGGTTGTCAATGCCCAGCGCGGTCAGGAAATCGCGGCCCTGCTGGGTGGCCTGCTTCGCTGCACGGAACGCCAGTTCACGGGCATCACAGGCGGTTGCGCCATACTTGGCCTCGTGGACCATCTCGGCGTTGAACAGGCCTGCGATCTGGTCGATCTCTTCCAGCCGGTGGCGTTCAGCGCTTACGGCGGCATCGACTGCGGCCTGCGGGTTCTCCACGGCGGGCGTGGGGGTCTGGGCACCATTGGTTTCTTTTGCCATAGGGGTTTGTCCTCCTTCGTTGGTGTTGGCGGGTTCTACCGCCGTTTTTGTATTTGCAGCAGCGGGCGCCACGGGGGCGGGCGCTTTTGCCAAAGGGATATTGTCGGGCAGCTTCACGCCGGGCATCAGCCGCAGCGCGTGGCCCTTGCAGGAAATCGTCTGGCTGTCGGCGCTGGCGGAAATCTCCAGCGGCTCGGCATCGTCCAGCAGTTCATCGGCAAAGCCTTTCTCCACGGCCTCTTTGCCGGTCATGTAGGTAGTGTCTGCCATCATGTGCAGCAGCACTGTCTCGGAGAGCCCGGTCTTGCGCCTATAGATGGAGACCTGGCTCTTATCCCAGGCATCGTTGACATCGGCGGCCTTGCGCAGATCCTCGGCATTGTACGCGCCCCAGATGAACGACCAACACTTGTGGATCATCACAAGGCTTGAGGGATTCACTTTGACCGTGTCGCAGGCGCACATGATAAGGCTGCCGCCGCTCATGGCAACACCATCCACAATGCAGGTCAGCTTTGCACCTTTGGCAGCCAAATCCCGCAGCTTGTTGTGGACCAGGATAGATACCCCGGCATTGCCGCCCAAGCTGTCCATGTGGATGATAATATTGTCGCACCCGGAAATTCTGTTCAGATCGTCCAGAAATTCGCTCTCAATGATGTACTGGCCGGGGATGGGTTCACCCGTCTCCCAGTCCACGGGCTGTTCCTCGACAATCTCGCCGTACATGGTAATATCGGCGCTCTGGCCGTCCGTGGTTGCCATAGCGTAGCACGGGCGCTGGATGCTCACGGCGGCGGGCAGGTTATTCATCACCGCCACCGGGATTTTGCTGGCCTTCGCCATCTTCGTCTCCTCCTTCAATCATGCTTTTGGTGGTTTCTTCCACTTTTTCTACGCCGGCAGCTTTCAGCATTTCATTCTCACGCTTCAACTGCTCAACATTTTCCTCCCAGTCACCGCCGCCCAGTTCGCGGGCAACCTGCTCATGGGTACGGAAACCGTGATGTACTTGCAGGATAGCGGCTTCGACCTCTTTCTCGGGGTCAAGCGTACCCTGCACAGGGCCAATCCACCGCGCCCCGCACCATGCAGCGCGGAGCAACGGATCATCAAAAAAGCCCGGCGCTTTGATACGCCCACGGGCTACGGCCTCGGCCAACCAGAGTTCATACACCGGCTGGCAAAAGCCATCCACCAGCCAGACCCGGCGCATCTTGTACGCCTCCCATGCTTCCAGCAAGGCGCCGCGGCTGGCGGAATAATTGCTATTGAACTCTTTCAGCAGCACCTCGTAGGGCTGTTCAAGGCCGCTGCCCACCATCTTGCACATGGTTTTTACGAATGTATCAAACCCGGCTGTCGGTACATTGGGGCTGCCAAACTTGATATCCTCGTCCGGGCCGAGGTGATAAACCTGACCGGGCCCCATCTCGTACTCATTGTCGCTGTGGCTGATGTTGTCGGTGTCGGGGTTCTCAACAGGCACACCGGCAATATCGCCGCCGCCCACCTCATTGGTGGGGATAGCGGTCTTGTCGGTGTCGGTCACGATCCACGCGGTAAAGAAGCTCTGCACCAGTGCGGCCATCAATTCGGATTCCGTGTAGCGCCGCAGCTGGAGCAGCATTTCAATGACAGGGGCCAGATACGGCACGCCGCGGTACTGGTCCGGGCGTTCGCTGTCCATGATGTGCAGGATGTTCGGCAGGCCAGTCTGCCTGCCCACGGCCTCAATGCGCTGCCACTTGGTCTGCTCCTGCGAAATCTCGCGGGGGTAGGTGTTGCGCACCCAGTAAGCCACGGCAAGGCCGCTGCCGTCTACCTCCACGCCGTCATAGATTTTGTTGCCATTGTTGGTGTTCTTGCCCTCGGTGATGTTTGCCCAACGGTTCATGACATCGCCGCAGGTGTCCGGGGTGCTGACGCGGTCAGCCTCCACCAGATGCAGCCGCAGCGTGTAGGGGTTCAGCTTTGTGGTCTGCTGCGCCCGCTTGATAAGGGCGAACACATCACCGCTCATCAGCCAGCTTTTCAAGGCCAGCTGCTGCAATCCGTAAAAGTTGTTCATGCCAAGCGCGTCACAGTTGCGGCGGTTCTCCGCCCACAATCGGAACTCGGCCTCCGTCTGGCTCTGCCACTTTTTGGCTGTTTCCGGGGTCAGTCCCAGCACATCGCGGTCAATGGCCGTTTTCAGCGTCAGGCCGGTGCCCACAACCTTGGTGCGGTTCGTGTTGATGGCGCTTGCCGCAATGGGGCTGCTCATATACAGCATGCGGCTGCGCTGGCGCAGTGTGGCGTTATTCTGGTTTATATCTTGACTCGGCGAATTGCTGTCGGGCCTAAAACTGCGCGTGGCCCGCCGTGTAAGGCTGCCGCCGGCGTTGCTGTATCCGCTTGCCTGCGGTGCGCTGGGCTTTCTCATGTTGCTCAAGTACAATCGCCTCCGTAATTTTCAAACTAAGCGGGCAGATGGAAAAGAAAAGGAGTAGTGAAAGAAACCATCTGCCCGCGGTAAAGGCCGCCGTTATAGCTTGGGGAGCGGCCAGTACCCAAAGTAGGGTGTCACCAATCGCGCGGGATCACGCCGAACGCCTTGCGGGCGCTCTGGCCGTTCAGCAGCGCGGTCAGCTCCTCGACCTTCCGCTCGGCGTCTTCAATTTCATCGCTGAGCGTGTCAAGGTCGAATCTGGTGAGTTCGCGGTCATCCAGCCGGTAGCTTTTTGCACGGCTGTTTACCAGCGCATTGTAGGCGGCATACAGGTTATCCAGCCTTTCGGTGTGGAATTTCAGCCGCTTTTCAATCATCGTTCTGTCCATAATGACCCTCACCATTCATCATAGTATTTGGAAAGCCCGCGCCGTTTCGGCTGCGGGCTTTTGGTTTGCGGTACTTCCAGCGCGGCAGGTGCATCCACCGCCACGCCGCGGGCGCGTTTCAGTGCCCGGTCAATGCCGTCAAGGTCGCACGGCAGCGCCTTGAACGCCGCCATTGCATAGTTGCAGCAGTCCAGCGCCTCGTTTCGCTCGTGACCGGGAATTTTTTCCCATTGCCACGGCTGGCGCTTGTCCTTTTTGTACACAAGATGCTCCGACAGCAGGCCGTTGAAATAGCCGATGCCGTAGTCATCCCGCTTCGGGAAGTGGCAGTATTTCGGCCCAACCGTGCCGACTCGCAGATTATCCATAATGATTTGCTTTCCGGCATCAACGCCGATCTGGTACTGCCAGCAGGTGCCTACATGGGTGCCGTTCACCACGATTTTCACCTGCTTGGGCGGCCCGGTGTAGGGCCTGTCCGGACCCGCAAAGCCTTTGATGCAGAACACCTTTCGGCCTATGCGTTCCCGGCAGCGCTGGCGCACCTCTTGGGTGAAGTGGCCACCTTCATCCACAAAGGACATCGACACGCGCAGCTTAATTCCGTCTTTGAACTGAAAATAGCGGTTAAAGACCAGATCATCCAGCTGTTTCCATGTGGCATCGTCATCGGGTCGCCCCATCACAATGCCTTTTTCGATGCCCCATGTCTCGTTGAAGTGGCCGTGACCTTTGATTTCGTACTCCATACGGTCATCCTGTGTGTCAACGCCGGCAGTCAGTACAAGCACACCATCGGGCAGCTCGGCTTCGTATTCTTCACGGCGGCCCAGCAGCGTGTCCTCGTCCTGTATGTCGCCGCGGTTCTCCCACAGCTTACCAAAACAGGTGTTGTACACGACCTGCATCTTGGCCGTATCGCCGATGGCTTCAAGGAATTTCAGCACGATAGACTTCCATGTGGCCCACTGGCTTACAAAGGCGTTCAGCCAAAAGCTGCGGATGCCGTTGTCGTAGGCGGCAGGGTTGTCCGCCACCCACTTGGCCGGAGCGCGTTTCATGGTGTATTCGTCACTGATGCACCCGCATCCGGGGCAGACATACCAGACATTTCCGACCTTGTAGGTTTTCTCATTGTTCACAATACCGGTTTCGGATTCATAGCGTATGTCTTCCCACTGGATTTCGTGGTACTCCTTGCAATGCGGGCAGAGGCTCATCCAGCGTTCCATGGTGCCTTTGGCGTAGCTTTTTGCGATAACGCTTGAGCCCTTGACGGTGGGGGTCGAAACCTCCACCGCCTTGGCATTGTAGAATGTGGTCTGTCGGGCCATAGCCAGCCCCCACGGGTCACCTTCGATGCCTGCGCTGGCCGCCCAGCGGTCTCGTTCGTCACCGAACACATACCGTATAGGCTTCGATGCCAGCGCGTGGGCCTCGGTAGACCCGCACATCGTCAGGATGCCGCCGGGGTAGCTTTTTTGCAAGATCGTGTTGGAGCTGTCGCGGCTCTTGGGGTCAGCCACTCGCCGCCGCAGGGTCGGGCAGTCGCGTATCATGGGGGCAATGCGCAGCTTGCTGTACTCCTTGGCGTCCACAGTCGTTGGCTGGATGAACAGGATGCTGCCGGGGTCACAGTCAATGATGTAGCCAATGCAGTTGTTCATCAACTCGGATTTGCCAACCTGCGAGGCGGCCACCATCACAAGATGGTGGATTTTCGGGTCGCAAAAGGCGTTCATCGGTTCTCGCAGGTATGGGGTGCGGCTCGTGCGCCATGTGCCAACCTCGGCGCTGGATTCACTGGACAGTTTGCGGTGCTTTTCGGCCCACTCGGTAACGGTCACATCCTCCGGGGGCTTCATGCCGTCCAGCACCTTGGCAAGTACGGCGTTCAGCCTCTTGATGTCGGCGGCGCTACTCATCGTCATCCTCGTGGTCTTTTTCGCCCCAAGACATCCGCTCCCGCACCCGTGCCTCATAGGCTTTCGGGTCATAGCGGTACTGCGCCAGCTGGGCGCACAGGATATTGACCTCTTTGCGCAGGTACTCGGCTTCTTCAGCAGCGTCCGTTATGGCAGCGGCATCAATCGCCACGCGGCCCGGGAAAGCCATCAGCGCACCGCGTATCGTATAGATAAGGTCGGCGGTCATGGCGGCCACATCCTCGCTGCGGTGCATCTGGCCGGACAGTTCGTCTGCCTGTGCCTTGGCGATTTTTGCCTTTGACAGCTTCAGCGTGGCCTCGGCCTTGCGCTTCGCGCTTTCCAGTTTTTTATCCTCCTCGGTCATGGCATCCCGCCCAAGGAAACGGATATACGCCTGCACCGCCGCGCTGAGTTCAAATTTCCCGCGCTCCACGGTGTCCAGTATGCCGTCCTGGGCCAGCTGCTGCACCCGTCTGGCGCTGATTCCAAGCACAGCGGCAAGCTCAGTCGTGGCAACATTTTTGTCCGCAACTTTTTCTCTCGCAGCCATCTCAAAATCAACTCCTTTCTGCGTGTACAAAGTGGATAAAATCAGTAAAAGTCGTATTACAAGCCGTAGCGAAATCCCCGAAAATCGCCCCACTAACTAAGCGCCTTTTGGGCTCGTCGGCCCCGCTCAGGTCGGGGTCGGGGTTTCACAGTACCTTTTGCCCGGCCAGACTGCCGCTTGATGGTCCAGCCATCCAGAAATGAGCGAGAATCGCACGAAAACACGCGGCAGAACGCACGCTCGCTTACACAGATCACACGCCGTGCGATTTTCGTGCGAACAACTTACACGCAACTCACACGCTGCGGATGACCCGCGCCTTGGAGTAAACTGGGTGATCTTTCGTCATAAGCTCCAAGAACTCATCCCGGGTAAAGCCAGACAGGCGGAACACCTCTTCGGGCTTCATGCCCAGCTGCTTGCCGATCTCTTCCACGGTCTTACCCTCGTCCATCAGCTTCTTTACGATGGCTTTCATGGGCTCCAGCAGGTGCGTACCACGCGCACGGTTGTGAGTGATAGTGCCGTACACATCCGCGCTCTCGTCTCCGTGATGGTCCACAATAACGCAGGGTACTTTGCCGCCCAGCTTTGTGCGCAGGGGTTCGCGGCCCGATACTGTCCAGCGGTGGAATCCGTCTATAATGGTGTAGTCAGGCCGCACCACAATAGGCAGCGTCCAGCCGTTGGTGAGGATGGATTGTACCAGCAGTTTGAGGTTTTCCTCGCTTACTTTGTTGGGGTTGTAGTCGTTGGCATGGAGTTTGTCGCGGTCCACCCATTGCAGGGATGCCAACGGTGCGAATAAATCAATGCTGTTGTTTTCCACGTTGGGCCTCCTTGATCATCATATTGTGGTCGTTGTAGATTTCCGTCCAAAGGATTCGCAGCACACGCATTTTAGGGTCGCCGTAAAGCAGGCCCTCGTACATGGTCTTGTAGTGCTTGTCCATGGCGATGCCGTAGGTTTTGATAAACATTCCGCGCCACATATCAAGGTGGGCTTTTGTGTCCTTGGCGATGGTGTATTTCTCCGGGTGCAGGAACAGGATGTCTTTGCACAGGGCTTTGTAGTCCTTTTTCTCTGTGTCGGCTTCAAGGTCACGGCGCTTCTTGGTAGAGCGGCGGAACATTTCGCTATCCCAGTACAGCAGTACAAGGTAGGCGTTCGGCTCGCGTTTCTGGATTCTATCCCACAGGTCGGCATCTGTTTCAGCTACCCAGCGCAAACCCTGTGTGCTGCAATCTCCGAAGAAAGCACACAGGCGCAGGGCGTTCTTTCTGACGCCGGCCTCGTATAGCCGCATATAGATTTCAGGAAATTCAAGATCCCGCTGCTTGATGTAAAGCCAAACATCGGAATCACGCCAATCGTAGATAGGGTAAAATTTCCCGCCGCGCACAATGCGCTCCATTTTGGCATTGGCAATGCACTTTAGGCGGGTCAGGCTTTCTGCTGTGCGCAGGCCGACAAGCTGGATGCCGTCAGCAAACGCTTTTCCGCAGAATGTCTGATAGTTCATTTCTCCGGGGTAGTGCAGGTAGGGACTGTACATGATGGCAAAGTCTGGCGGCTTGCGCATCCAGACATCTTCCTTGCCAGGCTCCCATGTTATCCATGATTCCGAGCTTGAAAGATGGTCGATGACCGACACCTGCTTGAACGGCAGACAAAACCACAGGAATTTTGCGCCGGCAGACAGGAAGTTGCGCCGCCAGCGGTGTGCCGCTTCGACCATGGAGGGGTACAAGCCCTCCTCGTCAATAAAGGTCACCGTCAGCTTTGTACCGTCAATCTCGCCGGCGCGGATCAGGTCATAGACGATGCTTGCCATGCACAGACTGTCTTTGCCGGAGGAAAAGCTAAGATAGATTTTGCAGTCGTTCTTGAACACATTCCGCACGCGGGTTATGGCCGCGTCCAGCACATTCATGCTGCCCTCAACCACTTTTATAGGCATATCCGCTCACCACACTTCGGGCAGATGATATATCTGCGCCCGTCATCGCCGCTCTGGGACGGCTGTGCGGGGCTGTCATGCGGGGTATATGTCGATACCCCTGTATCGGCGGAGACGGCAGCGGGCGGCTGCGCGGCGGGCTGAGCAGGTGCAGGCGGCGTTTCGTCCGCGGGCGGTGCCACGGGATAGCTGGGCGCGTCCGCATACGGAATGTGTTCCTCCACCGGGCGGCGATTCATGTTCGCCACTTCGGTGTCGGGGAACGAGCCGTAATCGTTCACGATTTCGTCAGCCTCTTCGATGGTGGAATCAAGCATCTTCAAGAGGTCTGCATCCCAACCAGGCACATCCGTGTCGCCGTCCAGTTCTTTCACCAGCTGCTCGATGGCATCAGTGTCGGTAAAGCCAAGTTCATAGACCTTGTTGTCGGCCATCATCAGCTTTTTCTTCTGCACATCGGTCAGCCCGGTCACAACATAGCAGTCGCAGGTTTCACGACCCATGCGGGTCAAGGCTTCAAACAGGCCATTGCCCGCGATGATTTCTCCGTGCTCGTCCACGACCAGCGGTTTAATTTGCCCGAACATTTCAATACTGCGGATATACTCGGTGATCTGCTTGTCGGAGTGGCGGCGGATGTTGTGCGCGGGCTTGCACAGGTCGGCCAGCTTCTTTACCGTGATTTTCATTGCGCAGCCTCCTTTTTGTCGGAGGTGAGATTCACCGCGATTGAAATCACGATAGCGACCATCACCACATAGATACGGATGGTGCTCATGAGCTGCCAGATCCCCATAACGCCCAGCGGGATAAGAATCTGCCATGATGCAACCGTAAAGACATCCAGCGCAAAACCGATTTTTTTACCAAATACCAGATATTCACAATACAGATAGGTGGACAAAGAGGAAATCGCAATGACCGTGATCAGGATGGCTTTCATCACATTCAACACGGGGCTGAATTGCACCCATGTCAGCAGCGCTGCCAGCACCATGTAGATGCCGAACATCAGCCCCGCCCAGACAAAGGACATTTTGATGTTGCTGCGGCGTGTGCCGTCTGCGTTGCTGTCGTTGTATTCGTACAGCGAGTAGTAATACGGACAGGCAAACGGGCCGGGCAGCAGGAGCAGACCATTGTAAACGCCTGCCTTGATGCCGACAGCATTTGTGCCCATATCAATGCTGGCGAACGCGCCGCGTGTGTAAATCAATGCGGCAACGACCACAACGCCCAGCAGCCCATACACGACCACCCACGAGAATCCATCGGACAGCACATTCCGGATCATGCCGTCTTTCAGCAGCATGATAAGAAAAACGGCGCAGGTTATATACACGATAACCATACCGCCGCTTGTGCCTATTGGTGTGTCTCCGAAGATCTCATAGATGCCCGACATCTGCGTCCATGTCTGGAACAGCGTCAGCAGACCGATGAAGTAGAACATGACCTTGCTCTGCATGATGCGTCTGATGGACGGAACGCGGTCAACGAACAGGCCGAACAGGATACAGGCCAGCGAGTTGAACACGGCCCAGATGATGGCCGGTACTGCGCCGTAGTTCAGCGCAATGGTGCGGAAGTTCATCAAAGAGCCGACACCCGCCCATGATGCCACGATGGAGCAGGCATAGAACAGGGTCGGTCTTTCCCGGAATTTATTTCTGATTTTCTGATACATGAGGTATTTCTCCTTTGCTTATCTCCGAAGCATGGCGAACTGCCTCGGATGATGTTCCCGCTATTCTTGTCGGGAACATAACCAGCACCCGGCGTAAAGGAGAAACGCCGGACGGTCTGCAAACATCGACCTCCTTGCATAAAAATTGGCGGCCACCGTTTGACGGGTGGTCGCCTTGGTTCTTGATTGAATTTTACGAGTATAACAATATCATCATTTAAGCGCCATAGCAAGTAACAGAACACTAAGTAACGACACGGGAATCCGGTGCAGATTCCAGATACCGATAGCATATCATCTTCACGCCGTTCTCGGTATTCCGCCCGCCGATGACCTGCGCAACCTCGGCCCACGTCAGGCAGCCGATAAACCTCATGCGGAAAATCTGCCGCGTCTGGTCGTTTTCGATGGTCGAGATCCACGCCGAGATTTTTCCTTCCTGCTGGGCGATCTGCTCTTTCAGATAGGAAATGCGCTCCTCCATGTCCACAATAGCGATGGCAAGTGCGCCGACCTTATCGCTCACGCCGGGGGCGCGGGGCATACCATCCAGCGGGTGGGCCGATGGGATAGCAGCCATGCGCAGGTTGTACAGTATATCCTCGTCCTTTTCCAGCTGTGCCCGCAGCTGGTAGTGTTCGCTCAATTCCTGCAAAGTCATGGTTTCCTCCCAAATCATGTTTTCTTGGCGGTGAAGCTAAGCTGCTCGGTCTGTTCTGCAGGCGGCTTTTTGACCTCGCGCACCTTGTAGGCCCGGACACTGCCGAACCGCTCCAACAGGTTGCATATAGCCTCCTTGGCGCCCAGCGCTTCTTGATCTCCGCCGTCCACCAGCACGGTCACGACAAGCATTGCGCTCCCTCGGCAACTTCTTGCAGTTCGCTGACCGCCTGACAAATAGCGGCCATGCACTTCGGGCAGACATCCACGGTTTCGCGGCCCTCGTACAAGGCATTATTCCTGTCAATAATGACGGCCGGCAGGATCTGCGGATGCTGCACCGCGCAGCCGCAAATATCACATTTATAGAATACCATCTATTTCACCTCCCGTACCAGTGCAAAGCGCATTTTCTGCTTTGCGTCCGGATATTTTTTGGTGTCCACCGGAGAAAGGAACATCGCCAGAGGTCGAGCCCACACCTTGGTCGTGTCTTCTGGCTTGCAATAAATGACCAGCAGTTCTGCGGTCTCACTGTGTACTGCCACAAACAGGACCCGGTAGAAATCGCCCTTAAAATGGCGGTACAGCTGGCCGATCATCTTGCGGTTATACTCTGCCGCGCGTTTCTGCGCAGCAATTCGTTTATCTTCCATCAGTTTCACTCGCTTTCCAATTACGAATATCTTCGACGCTTAGAATTCTGATAATGATATACTCTTTGTCCGGGTCAGCACCCCATTCCGGCACGCCGTATTTTCCGAATTGAATCGTCACCATAAAACACGCCGTAGGGCTGTCCTGCCGATAGCCCGCGCGGATTTGGATAGGGAATATTTTCAGATGAAACGGGTCCGGTATTTCATTTTCGGGTGCCCTGCCGCGAGCGCGGAAAAGCCTTTCTTTCCAGTAGTCCGTAGGCTCACGGTATTCCTCGCGTTTTCTCCCAGGCAGATCATGTCGAACCACTTTCTTTTGATGGGGAGTGTCAGCATCACATTCACCTCACTGGCTGAAGCCTTTGTATTTTTTCGTGCGGTTTTGACTTCGTTCGTCCGGGAATCGGGCATCGGGTCAAGGTAACAGTGCTTTTTGGCCCGTACCTTGATAATCTTCAGCGTCAGCTGATAGGCTTTCCAGCGGCGGCAGCTGCGCCGGCAGCCGATGCATCGCTCCGGGCAGTCACGGCAGGGCGCATTCATTTTGGGATGATGATGGCCGTGGTGGTGGCGATTTCGCCAGCCTCACCCATCACCAGCATGGCGCAGCGGCGGCAATGCTGCACATACCACGCGCAGCTTAATTCAAGGCAATGCTGCTTCAGCAGCGGACAAACTTTAGGGCTTTTATCCTCGTTCATATATCATCGCTCCTCCAACTGCCGATTCTCGGCAGATTTTTTTCTTCTTTACCGTCCAGTATCGTGAAATTCACCAACCGACACCGCACACCTTGGTTGCTGGGCGAAGCATAGGCGTTCAGATACAGCACCAAGTCGCAGGGGCTATTCATCATCCGCTCTGCCTGACGGCGATTATAGCGGCAGTTGTTCTCAGTGCTGCGGATCGCCAGCTGAATTCTGCCGTCCGGCAAAGTCTGGATGGGTATGTACGCCGACCTGTGCGGGTCAAAGTACCGCATCCGCTGCATCTGCTCGTACTCTTTCTGAATCATCTTCTCAAACTGTGGGGCAACTTTCGCACCAATCAGAATGCGGGTCTTATTGACAATGTGGTTATTCATCGGGAGAGCGGCAGCAAATAGGACACGGGTGTTTTTCAGCGTGACTTTCTGCATTTGTACGCCTCCACCATCTGGATGACATCATCAGCGGTCTGCCAGCCTTTTACCTTGCCGTTATCGCGTTTGCCGTCCACGATGACACCCATGACCTCCAGCAGACCGCGCTTTCCACCGTAGTGGAATGGGCTGCAAGCAGCATCCCACGCCTTGCGCCCATTTTCATAGACGGTAATCTGGCGGCCTGTGGTAAAGCATATCTGGCGGTCTTCAAATTCAATGCCCATCTCGGTCAGCTTGGCGGCCAGTTTGTCCATTTCGGTAGCCAGCGCCGGGGCATCTTTCGGCTGGCTCATGCCGGGAATATTGCAAAGCATCTGTCATTTCTCCTATTCACCGTGGCGGTGTTCCATCTCAATGGGGCCATCATCCTCGTGCCGCTCACGCTCAATTTGTTCGCCGTCATTGAATCCTACCCAGTAGCCAATGCTGAGACACAGCACACATGCGCCCGTCTGGATCAATGCCGCCAAAAGAATCTGAAAATTCATCGTGTCACCATCTTTCGATTATCTTTTGATTTTCGAGCAAAACTCGAAAGATATTAAAAATTTCATGTGTTTTTTGAAATAATCGCGGATTGCAGCCGAATAATTAAAACTGGTTTTAATTTGGTTCCAAGTTGGTTCCAAGTTTGACGCGAGTTTTTCAAAAAAGCCATCGAACAGCCGTTCAAAAAGTGATTGCGTTCAACTCCAAATTTCACCAAGTTTTACGCATGTTGTACGCAAATTCAGCGCAATCCGCTCAAATTTCAGCGTAAATTAAGCGTTTCAGCAAAAATCACTTCGGATTCCGCGTTTTGCGCAGCCCTGCGGCGCCGGGGCAACTTGCCCAGTGCGGAATACGCCCCAACTTGCCGCCGTCTGCAGCAGGCGCTAAGACGCGCCCACGCACCGTCTGGCCGTCCTTGGTGATAATGGTGTCCGGGCCGTCCGCGTTTGGCTCGTAGGCCCGCACCATCGCGTCACAGGGCATCTTTTTCCCGGCCACGGTGGTAATAAACACAATCGGCTTTCCGCAAGCCTTGCAGTTAAAAACCATCATTTCAGTTCCTCCATCATCGCCCCGCAGTTGGGGCAAAATTTCGACAGGATGTTTTCGCCATTGCTATCGCGCTGCGGTTTGCAGAAGCAGCTGAAGCATTGCATCTTAGCATGTTTTGCAGATTCAGCATCCCATCCATCTGTTTCATTTTCGTCCACGGGAACCCAAAACGACTTTGGCCATAGGTCTTTAACTGGATCAATGGTCGGCAGTCCTTTTACTTTCTCCCAAAAATCAAACTTTGCTCTTTCATAGGCAAAGTATTGATCTCTTTCACTTGTGTTTTGGGAGTAGGGGTTCGGAAAAGCTACACGGTTGATTTTTTCGCCATCTACCAGTCTCATTTCATATCACCTCGCAAAAGGTCAGCCGCCTTGTTGATGACGGCGCATCCGTGGACAGAGCAGTCATGCTCCATCCCGCAGCCGAGGCAAGCCTCCGGGCGGCGCTCCACGGCCAGAATATCCAGCTGCCGAACCAGTTCTTTGCTGGGCCGTTCCAGCGGCTTGCAGCAGCTGTTGAGGTTATCGAAGCCAAGATTATTGATTTTCGGGATCATTTTCTGCCTCCTTGATTTCCAGCCTTTCAAGCCAGCGCTGATGTTTTTGCACCATGGTTTTGCCATATTCTACCCAGTCGATGTATCCGTCCGGGAGAATGCTAATGCACAATTCCACATCCGCTGTTTCTTCCTGCAAGCTGGCCTTGCATTCCTCAAGGCTTTTGGGAGTGGGATTTTCGCCGCGAATTTTGCGGGCCAGCTTCAGCGCGGACTGGGCCAGCTCGGTGCATTCTTCAGCAAGCTGCTCCAAAACGGCAGGTTCGCCGATTTTGTTCAAAATCCTATTTTCCATGGTAGCACCTCCTATCTGCGGCCACGCCGCTTGTCAATTTCATCCGCCAGCCGGTGCAGCAGGGCCACGGCCAGCGCCACAATGCCGCCGGCAAAGGCCGCAGTACCCGCCACGATGCAGAGAACTGCAAAGGTAAGTGCCATCTTCAAGAAGGCGGCCAGAATTTCAAGAATCACCGATACCCACCTCCAAAAAAGTCTTGCTGCACTTTCAGCGCTGCCTGCTGGCGGGCGGCATCGGAGAGGACATTGGTGGCAAGTGCGTTGACGCAGGCTTTGCGCTTGGTTTCGACCTTGGCCTTGTGGACACCGGCCTTGATGGAATCCTCAAGCTGCCGTTCCCACAGGCGGGCGCGGCTGTCGTAATCGTCATTTTCCTGTACGATGACGACCTCTGACCGCAGTGCTTGCTCTGCGCAATGGCGCAGCCTTTCAAAAGCGTACTGCTGTTCATCACGGCTACCGCTGCCATTCCATTCATTGAACTGGCGGTAGTTCTCCACAGTTTCCTTGTGCAGCCTGTTCAGGCGGTCACGGCCAAAGCCAAGCGTCTGATGGATCGCAAGGGCGAAGCAGCACCACATCGCGGTCACAGTCTGGTCGGCAGCCATACGGAGCTCTACCTCGCGGCGATTTTTTGTGTTGCGGTTCAGCGGCACCCGCATTTCAGTGAGGCAGATGCCATCTAAGCGGCGCTGCATTTCCGCGATACCGGCAGCCGTGCCGTGTTCGTCAATGATGGCGGCAATTTCTTTTTGCAACTTTTCGGCATCCCCGGCGATACGCTCCATGCGGTCAGCACCGACACCGAACCGCTGATGCAGGGCAATCAGCAGACACCAGCTGGAAATCTGGCCCACCGCATCGCGGGTCTTGCTTTTTTCTTTCAAAAGGTCATGTTTCCTTTTCACGGTCTTTCTCCTCGCTTTGCATTTACGCGGCACCAGTGCCGCTGTGCCTGCTTTTTCCTGTCAAAACGGCATTGCAGGCAGAATGTGTTTTCTTTGCGCTCGTAGAATGTAGCCCCGCATCGGGCGCAATACTGCGGCGGGATTTTCTTGTACTCGGCGCAGCTGTCACAATCGGTGCAGCCAGCCGTACAGTGCTTCAGGTCATCCCAATGCAGGCATGTCGTGCGCTGCCAGTATTGGTTCCAATGGTCTTCCAGTGCTGGATCGTAACCGACCTGCCGGATGCGGCAGGTCAGAGCCTCTACCAGCATCGTCATGGTAGTCTGCATTTCGGCCCTGCTGCGGGAAAGTAGCCTTGCCTGCCAGACGGTAGGCTCTGGGGCGCCATCGCCCCAGTTGCCGCCCGCCATCATGGCGCGAACCTTGTCGGCGTTCTCGGTGAGGTAGCAGTAGTAGACTTTTCCGCGAATGGCCTTTTCGGACTTGCCCAGCGCTTTGCTGATGGACATATAGCTTTCGCCGCTCTTGATGCCCTCGGCCAGCCTGTCGTAGTCTTCTTGGTGCCAGACCGCCTCCGGGCCATGCGGGTTGATGCGCACCGGGCGGGCTTTCAGCCCAAGGTCTGCGCAGCGCCGCTGGATGGCACCTGGAGAGCGCCGCAGCATATCGGACATTTGCTCGTAGGTGTATTTGTACTGTTCCAGCAGCATCCGCAGCTTGGCATCCTCGGCGGGAGTCCACGGATCTTTCCGCTGGAGGGAGCAGGCTTTGAAATCTCGCTTTCGCTGCTCGGCCACCCATGCGGGTTCTTCACCGAACGCCAGCGGTTCCAACTTGGAGAAATCCAGAAATGAACGGTTTTTCTCGGCCCATGTCCAAAACTCTTTGAGATAGACCACGCGGAATGTGTTCTGCTGCACCCGCTTGTTGTGAACCGGCAGCCCACGGTTTTCCACCCAGCTTATCATTTTGTAACTATACGAGCCTGTGCGATTAAAAGCTGTGACCAGCTGATTCAGCGTCACATAATCACCGCCCATCAGCAGTGGTCCAAGGTGCAGCCGCGATGCGCGTATCTTTATAGCCTGTTGGCTGCGGTTCAGCTTTTTGGCGAGAGCAGGTATCCCGCAAACACCCCAGCTTTCAGCAAGGAGGGATTCTTCTTCAGCTGTCCAATGGCGTTTTGTGCCTTTCGGTATGTATGTCATTTTTTCGTTGCAGCCCTCTGTGCCGCCTGTATCAGAGCGATGCTCTCCGGGTTCTTGAATATTTCCCACCGCAGGGAGTGGATGTCGCGGTCACTTTGGACGAGGTCCCGCGTTTTCCGGGCTGCTTGCAGCGTCCGGGAGCAGATAAACGCCCTGCAGATCAGTGGCCGCACCGGATATACCTCGCAGCGCTTTGTTTCCTCATTGCGGAACGGGCAAGTCAGGTCCACGCTTTCCATTGCAGCGCCCGCTGGCAGCCGGTGCTCTTTCAGCTGGTGCTTCTTGGCATAATCCCGCAGGCGGACGATCTCACGCCGGGTAGTGGGCAGCAGGTCGGTGCAGCACTCACCGCAGCCGATGCAGTGGCCGTCTACGCAGTTGTTTGAGTAGAACTCTCCGTCCGTGGGTAAGTGGTCGAGGCTCGAAACAACGGGCATCACGATTCCTCCTCTGCGCTTTCATAGGACGGGTGCGTACCGTCCAGCAGGGATTTTTCCATATCGGAAATTTCATAGCCGATGCCGTCCAGTGCAGAATAAATGCCCCGGTAGACGGATTCATCATCCTTGATGCACTTGTAGAACCCGCCAAGCCACTCGGTATCGTGCACCCGGTGATTCACAGGCTCTGTCAAGGCGAACAGCAGCACCACAAGCATCTTCATGGGATTTACCTGTGCATTTTCCAGCAGCACAGCCGTATCGAGATCATGCTCGTCATTGTAGATGCCATCACCATAGACGGCCTCGATGGTGTCCTCGTCCATATCGTCCAGTGCATCGTGGTTCAAGATTATCATGCGGCAGGCGGCAAAGGCGACGGCCTCGGCGGCCTTTTTGGGGAATCCGTACTCTTTGAGGTAATTCAACCGCAGACGGTAGGCGGATTCTTCGTCCTCCTCAATGACGCGGCATTTCTCGCGGTATTCTTCGATTTTGGCCTCCCGTGCAAGCTGCTCCGGGGTCTTCTCGGCCGGCTTGTCTTCTTCGGTGCGTTCACGGTAGACAGTGATGCCGTAGCCGCTCTCCGTGTACCAGTAGGCGTGTTCTCCGGCATCAGCCGGGGCTTCGACGGTTCCCGACCATGTGCCGTAGCTGGCATGGAACAGGCAGTTTTCCGGCATATCCGCTTTGCTGTCGACCTTAGTTGCATAAGATGCAACCACCTCCCGGATGGCGTTCATCGTTTTCCGGTCTTTCTGCTCCCGCAGAGCCCGGTCAAGGCAGGCGCGGAAGTTGTTGGTGCCGACACTTTTCAAAACCTCGTTCTTGGCCTCCTCGGTGTCCAGCTTGTCCAGCAGAGCAAAGTCGGCCAGCGTGGCGCCGCGCTTGACACTCTTTTTGAATTCCTCACGGTCAAGGGAGAGCAGCTTCACGCGGCGGCGGATCGTGCTTTCGGAAAAGCCCGCCTTGTCGGCGACCTGCTCCACGCTGTTGCCGAAGTCCATCATCATCTGGAAGCCCTCGGCCTCCTCATAGACGGTCAGATCGCTGCGCTGCATATTCTCGGTCATCATGGTAGAGATTTGCTCTTCGGGGGTCATATCCTCAACCACGATGCAGGGCAACTCCGTAAGCCCGGCAGCCTTGGCAGCGGCCAGACGGCGGTGGCCGATGATGACGGTGTAGCCGTCCGTGTTGCGGAACTGGTTCAGCTTCGTGCGGTTTTCCTCGGTGGGGTCGGCGTAATACTGCCGGCACAGTTCCTCGTAATTCACATCAGGGTTTGCGCGGGGCACAACGGTCAGATTCTGCAAAACGCCGTTTGCCTTGATGCTGGCGGTCAACTCGGTAATGTCGCCCAAGTCCTTGCGGGGGTTGTCCGGGTGGGGGTGCAGCTGCGCAACAGGAATCATTGTGACATTGGTATTCATAGTGGTATACTCCTTTGCTTATTGGATTGGCTAAGTTCTTTGCTAAAACTATCTAAAAATTAGATTGAGATTTAGATTAAGTTAGATTAAGAGCCGCCCCGGCGCACGGGCTTTTTGCCGTTGGCGGCAAATTGGTTCGGAGCGGGGTCACGGCTGCGGACAACGTGTTCCTCGGCGGCATCGCCGCGCATCATCTGATACCAGCCGGCCCCCGGATTCTTGCCGGCGTAGTACAGCATCGTGGCAAGGGCGAATTTTGCGCTATCTCGGCTTTTGTAATCCCCCAAGCGGATCATCTTCTGGCCGTTGACGGCTTTGATTCTGTTGTCCTCGCCAATGTAGACGTACTCGAACTGGCTAAGATTGATGGCCGAAGTTCCATCCTGGCTCAAAACATATAACTGTGTCATGGATAACACCTCACACAACATATTTGCGATGGGCTGCTTGCAGATCGTCATCACGGATGTCCAGATAAATCTGTGTGGTGGAGATTTGCTCGTGGCCCAGCATCATGGAAACCAGTTCAATCGGCATCCCATGCCGCAGGGCCTGCGTGGCGCAGGTGCGGCGGAAACGGTGAGTATGCACACCCTTGACCCCGGCCCGCTTACCGATAGTGCGAACCATGTTGTTGACGCTGTCGCGCCCGAAGTGGTCCGCTTTTGTCACCAGTCGGGGGTCTTTGAACCAGTCTTTTCGGCTGAAGTTGGAAACCATCGTGCGATCCTTCGTATTGATTTCCCGCGGGAAGAGATAGGGGTTTGTGTCTTTGCGGTCAGCCAGATAATTTTTTATAGCCACGAAAGCCTTGGCGTTGATGTACACCGTGCGCCACTTGCCGCCCTTGCCCAGAATAGAAACCTTATCCTCGTCCATGTCTGCGATTTTGATGGATACAAGTTCTGCTGCACGGCAGCCGGTGGAGAGCAGCATTTCCATAATTGCCTTTTGCATAGTGGTCTGGCAGGCCTGCCGCATCATTTCGATTTCCATGTCAGTGAGGGCTTTTTCCTTTTCCCGCTTGAACTTGATGTTGTCGATCTTATTCATCGGATTAGTGCGGATGATTTCCTCACGGTATAGCCAGTTGTAGAAGCTGCTGAGGTCTCGGCGGATGTTGTCGCAGTAACATTTCGACCCGCCCCTCGACAGAACTTTCGCCAGATAGACTTGAATGTCATCTGCGGTTATGGTGTCAGCATCCTTGCCGATGCCTCGCAGCGCCCTGCCAACTTCATCTTTGTACTGGCGCAACGTGCGCTCCTGCCGCCCTGCAACGGCCTTGGCGAGCAGAAATTTTCGGAGATAGTAGTCGTTTTTGCCCTCGGTGTAGACCACCAGAGCCTCTTGCTTAGGGCAAATTTGGTAGTCATCCAAAACCACTGTCAGCTTGGCCTTGATTCTCTCTACATCAATCTGGTCGTAGGGCATCAGAACCATCAAAATGCGGTCCAGCAGCTTATCGGCCAGTTTTTCATCTTCCATGTCATCACCTCATTTCAGAAAAAAGTCAGCTGCCCGTTCTTGGTTTCGTTCAACTCGGCGGGTTTCCATGTTTCCACTTTTTTAGTGGAAACCGGGGTGGAAACCGGCGCTGCTGCTTTTGCGGGTTCCGTGAACGAATCGGGCATTTTTGTGTCTTTCGCGGGCGAATCTGCCACTTTTTCGGGCTTTTCCGTGAACGAATTGACATTTTCGGGGCTTTTCCGTGAACTTCCCGAAATCAGCAGATCCATCTGTGCCGCCAGGCGGCGTCCGTACCAGATGCCATCGGAGAACAGCGGCGTGAACCAGATCCGCTCCGGGTCGCCTGCGGGCAGCAGGCCTTTTTTATCGTAGGCGGTGCAGGGGTTGATAAGTGTGTCGCCGATAACAACATATCCGGCGCAGCCCATCAAGCTAAGCTGGATGTAGCACATCAGCCCAACGGTGTAGTCGATGTCCTGTGCAACAAACATCACTTTCTGCTGGTAGTTGATGTCGTGCCGCTTGCAGACATTGGCGAACGAGACGAGCAGCGCACCCGCGCCGCAGGCACAGTCATTAACAGATACAAAGCCTATATCTTCAAACCGCGCGGGGTCGAAGCTGATTTCCGACATTGCCTGACACACACTGTAAGGGGTGAAGAACTGCCCGGCGTGGTCGTTGCCCAACTCGCAGGTCATGTACAGCTCGCCAAGAAAATCTTGGTCGGGCTTCTCGTCAATGGCATAAACCATTTGCATCAGCATTTCGGCCATGCGTTTGATTTCGTTCTCGCTGTACTTTTTGGCGATGTTCCTTGCATCTGCGGCCCGCTTCGGCGCGTTGCCCTTGTCGGTCACATTGCTTATGTCGATGGCCGTCAGCTGGATAAAATCAGACCAGACTTCCCATCGGCCATGTCGGCCGCACAGGCTGTTGAAGATGCTCAAGAACTCCTTTTTGTAGCTGTCAACGCCCCGCACCACCTTTGCCATGGTTTACTCCTCCTCGTCCGTGTCTTCGGGCGGGGTGGTATCGACCAGACCATCCGCGTTAAGGTCATCCGGGTCAATGTCACCGAAGCCGTCCGCATCTTCGGGGATGTCGGGCACATTGGCGTTCAACAGTTTTTTCTGGATGACGGTGCGGTGGAAATACTGGAGCCAAGTGTCGTGCAGATTGCGGAACAGGTTCTTCAGCTTGGTAAACAGCGCATCGGAAATCACGAACTCCTTGCTCAAGGTGTACTTAATGGCGCCATCCTCGTAGCTGAACTTGATGGACGCATCGGGGCTGGTGTAGCCGTTGTCCTCGACCTTTTCCAGCATCGACATCTGGCCGGCCACATCCTGCAGGGGCCGCACCGTCATGGTCAGCGGGTAGCCGCTGCGGTTGAAAGTGGCCTGCAAGTCGTTTTCCTCACAGATGCCCTTCAGCTTTTTCTGGTAGACGGCGAAAGTTGCTTCTTCATTCATTTTCATAGGGGTTTACTCCTTTCCGGTGCCGAGAATCGCCAGCATGCCTGTGGTGGTTCTCGGAATTTTGTATTGCGTAATGTCATTTTCGGTAATGTACTTGCGGCCATAGTGTTCTTTCATGGAGCGCCAGACGCTCCATGGGATGCAGTACGCACCGCCGTGGGAAAATCCGGCCAGAACATAGCAGAAAGCACCGAGCCGCATCTTTTCGTCCAGATACTCGGTCTGGCCGGGGCTGACGCGGGATTGCTCCATGCGGTTCGACCCGGTGAACTTGGCCTCCATGTAGACGGACCTGCCGCCGCGGAGTGTGCCGGCGTAGTCGGGCTGGGCTTTTTTCTCGTAGAAGCCCACGACCTTGCCGCCGTTCTCGCGGCCCGTCATGTGGAACGGTTCGGGCGTCTTTTCGATGGATGCCACGCCCAGACGGCGGTAGTGGTCGAACGCGGCGTTGATATCGCGCTCAAACTGCTGGCCCAGCGCCTTGCTCACTGCGCCAATCAGCTGGCGGCGGGGGTCTTTGCGGTTATTTTCCATTAAGCAAGCCTCCTTGCAGCAGGGCTGCGGGCTGGTAGTCAGGCGGGATCTGCGCTGCGTATTTCTGCGCGGCGGTGTAGAACCACGGCGGCAGTGGCAGGTTCAGATCTTCGTGGGCATCGATGGCGACCCGTACATTCATCAAATCGGGCTGAAATCCTATGTACGGCTTGGCTGCCTCGCAGATTTCCGCCACAGAGGGCGGCCACTTTGTCACGCGACTGAGGGCAACCGCCCCGGCCATGGCGGCATCATAGGGAACATCGGTCAGCGACACCGCCCACGCATCGGACATTTCGTCCGGGTCATTCTCCCGGTAAAGGTTCGGCCACCAGTTCAGTAGCTTCAACATAAATTCGGTTGTCTGCTGGTTCGTCACCCTGCGCACCTCCCATTTCTTCCAGACGCTTTTTGAGCCGTTCGCGTACTGCCGCCTGCTTGCTCTGTGGGCGGGCAGCGGGCGCGGCTCTGGCCGCCGCTGCGGCGGCGCGGTTTTCTTTCTCGGCGCGGTAGGCATCCACGGACAGGATGTTCTGCTCCCGGCAGCGCTTGAGAATGGCCTTGACATAATTCCAGCTGCGCTTATTGTTGAGCGCCGCCTCGCCGATAGCCTCGCAGATCAGGTCAGCGGGCAGGTCGGCCAGCTGGCGGGAAATGTCATCAAACGCCGCCCGTGCGATAGGGCCGATATTCTGCTCGTAGGCTTGGACGCAAGCGGAAATGTCGTTTTCAGCAGTAGCAGTAGAAGAAGATATAATAGTAGTCTTAGTATTAGTCTTAGTCTTCTTCTTTGTATTGCTTGCATTTGCTTGATTTGCTTCGTTTTGCTTAGCAAAAGTAGCATTTGCTTGATTTGCTTCGTTTTGCTTGCTTTTGCTTTTTCCGCCCCGGCTGCCTGCTTCACGGCGCTTTTGGCAAATTTCATCGAATTTGGAAACATCCCGGTCAACCTGCCACTTCATAACAGGAAAGAGGATTTTATCGTTCCCGGGAAGGTCTGGTTCCGTTCCGTCTAAGCCGTACTGGAGACCAGCCCTGCACATTCTGCCAAACTCTTCATCGGTGAGGGTCGCGCCAGTTTCGAGCCAGCTAAAGTAGAGACAGATAAACTCTCTCGCCATTGCACCACCTCCCTTGGCCCACCGGGCGGGCAGGATGGTTTATTTTTCATCGGCGTTTTCCTCCGATGTGTCAGCCATCGAAACATCACCCTCGTTCAGATACGCAGACAACGATTCCATGTTGACTAATGTGCGGCGGCCACAGCAGATAAACTTGATGCGGCCCTCTTTGCAAAGCTGCCGAACACGGTACACAGCCAGACCGCTGGCTTTCGCGGCATTGGTAATGCTGCTCATAGTAGGAAATTCCATAGCCATTTAGGTCACCTCTTTCTTTGCGCGGATGGTCTTATTCCTCACAAAGGAGGTCGTCGTCCTCGCAGTCGTTCAGGCGCTTATCGCGCATATCGGCAACGCTCTCCAGCGCAGCCAGGGCGGTTTTGCTTGCCACATAGGGAGATTCCACGAGGGTGCAGAGGATGTCGATCTCGCTCTCGCTGCGGAGCAGTTCTTCATAGCGCGAAAGAGGGATGCAGACCAGATCTTCATCATCCGTGCTGTTCTGGTCGTGGACGGAGTCGAACGCCTTTGCCATTTCTTCGATGGTGGGGTGCGTATTGCCGTCCTGCTTCATGGAATCGATCAGCTTTTTGAAAGCCATGTCTGCTTGAGAATTTGTCATAAAATATCTCCTTTGTTTAAATATCAATGCCCAACTCTTGGGCCTCTTGCCGTGCGCCATCTATCAGGTGGCTCATTTCCGAACTGTTCATTGCGCTGGTGCGCTTATACAGGATGTAGCTGCAATAGCGGCTGCCGTCCTTTTCGTGGGTGGTGATAAGGCGGGTGTATGGGTAATAGCTGTGCGGGTCGGTGCCTTCCGGCAAGTCCACCATGACGACCTGACCGGCCTTGTCCAGACACGGCGTTCCGTACTCAACCACCAGATCACTTTTGATTTCGTCAAACTCGCCCCAGACGGTGGAGGCTATGCGGCTCACCAGCGCGTGGAAGTAGTTGTTGGACGCCAAGCTGCGCCGGGGTATCGCGCGGGTGATCTGCACCTCCAGCAGCGCCCCTTGCAGCTGGTCGAACTGCTCCCGGAAATCCCCGGCAATTTCAATGACGATGCGCTGTCGGCCACGGTAGCCGGGCTCCATGCGCACCAGCCGCGCCCTCATTCGGATTCCTCCTTGTGGCAGTGCAGCCAGACATAGGTTGAATCGGGGCGCATATTGCCATACACCCAGTCGATGGCATCCTGCTCACTCATGTGGTCGCGGAGGACGCGCTTCTCGTAGATGTACTCGCCGTTGACCTTTTTCTCGGCAATTTTGGCTTGGATTTCCTCGTCACGGTAGTTGGCCTCGACCAGATACAGGTCATAGTACGGGGCTGTGATGCCGTTGAGGTTGCCCATGTCGGTGGCGTAGAAGACCTTGCTGCCATCGTTGAACCAGATATGCCAGCAGCAGTTCTGCACATTGTGCTTGGTCTCGCAGGCTTTGACGAAGCAGTACCCGGTGTCGTACCAGCGGTCAGGTGTCGTGATGGTGATCTGCCGCAGCGGCACGCCCGCGTTCTGCAGGTCAGGCCCAAGCCACGGGCAGGCAAAGAACCGAAGTGACGGGCGCTCGGCGGCCAGCCGAGCCAGCGTCTTTGGCTGGAAGTGGTCGCTGTGGATGTGTGTCAGCAGCACCGCGTCCAGATCGCGGTAGACGCTTTCCAGACGGCGGAACGGAACGCCGCAGTCAATCAGGATGCGGCCATCCACCACCACGGCATTGCCCTTGCTGCCGGTGGAAATGATTTTGTACTCCATTACAGTGTGCTGATGTCAACAGCTTCGGGCTCGGCCTCTGCTGTCGGGGCGGGGGCTTCGGGCTCGGCGCTCGGCACTTCCTGCGCGTCTGCGGGGATACTGGCGCGGGCGGCCTCCACGGTCTCGGTCACGATCTGCCCGTCATCGGCCACGTTGACGGCATCGTCATGCTCCAGCGCAGTAGTCATTTCAATGGACATGATGCCCCAACGGCTGATGATGTGCCGCAGCAGGGTCTTTTTCGCCATGTCGTCAAAGTTCTTGTACCAGAACGAGGAGTAGCGCCACATATCCTTTTCGGGAACGCGGCCAGCCATCAGGTCCTCGTAGCCTTGTCGGCTGAACGCCTTGGAGAAAGTATCTGCGTGGGTCATCATCTTTTCCTTGGACCAGTAGACGACCTTGCGGAAACCGTTGAGGTACTCGAAGTAGGCCATGTAGCCGATGGTGGGCAGGGTCTCGCGCTCGTCATCGTCCTCGATGAACTGGAACTTGGCCTTGCCGGTTTCCGGGTCTTTGCCCATGTACTCGCCCTGCTTGATGACCATGACATCCAGATCCTTGTACTGGCCGCTGCGCAGCGCCAGCTGAATGTAGCCCTTGTAGCCCAGCACGAATGTGGCGGTGGTGGTTTCCGGACGAACCATGTTGCCGCCGCGGTCATACTTTGCCTTCTGCTTGAACGGAACGAGGTAATACTGACCCAACTGCGGGGAAGGGCTGAGGTTGAGGCTTTCGCCCAGCAGCGCACCGGCAAGGATCGTGCCGGCATCGCATTCCTGCAAGGCGGGGTTGACGGCCACGGCGCTGGTGATCGCGGCGGTAAAGCGGCGGGCACGGGCCGGGTCGCGCAGCGTGCTGGCGATAAGGTTCTGATACATTTTGCTGTTGATGGCAACGCTGAACTTCTGTTTCTGCGGGGCGCTGTTAAGAGATTGTGTCATACTGCATACCTTCCTTTTCCATGAATGCTTTCAGTGCTTTCAGCTGCGGCAGCGTGCCTGTCACAGCAAACTTCGCAAGATATTTTTTCTCGGCGTAGGCGGCAGCAGGCGCGGGGGCGGCTGCCGGGGCCTGTGCGGGGCTTTCCGCCTGCGGGGGTGTAGCGACCTCGTGCGGCGGAGCGGGCTGCTCCGCCGCCCTCTTGGCGGTCTCCGCTTCGATGGCAGCCTTGGCCTTGGCTTCGGCCTCCTGCTGGGCCTGTTGGCGGGCGCGGCGTTCTTCGGCAGCGCGGCGCTGGGCTTCCAGCTGCTTGTGACGCTGCTGCACGATCTGGCAGGCAGAACCAAGGTCGAGCGATTTCTGATATTCAACCATGATCTCGTCACGGTCCGGGTTTTCCTCCAGCGCGGCGCAGTCACGGACGATCTTGGTGACGCTCTGGGTGAGGGCGGCCTTCATGGCCTTGGGGGTGCAGGTCAGCGTGACCTTGAGATTCATCTGATCAAACTTCAGCCAATCCAGCCCGAAGCCGCTGGTCAGTTCGTTAAAGAAAGCCCGGACATCGTCCTCTTTCTGCTGCTTGATGCCGACCTCCACATCAGCAATTTTCTTGCCAAGCGCTTCATCGGCGGCTTTGTAGGGGTTCGAGACGCATTCTTTGTAGACAGCTTCAAACTGTTCGTAGGGGGTCATAATGGCCTTTTTGACGGCCATGCGCTGGGCCTCGTAACCCTCCAACTCTTTGCGGACTTCGGTGCGGATCTTCTTGACATCGGTGCGGGTTTCCTCAGTCACGGCCAGAGCCATGACGGCGCTGGTCCGCTGCTCGATTTTAGCTTTGACATCCCGCAGCCGCTCCTCGATGATGGGCAGCTGCTTTAAGTTGATGACTTGCAGTTGTTCGGAATTTCCGTCCATGTGGTATACTCCTTTCTTTGGGTGCGGGGCTTAAAAAAGTTCCCGCGTGATGGTGATTTTCTCGCGTGTTTTAGCGCCGAAGTTGCCGCCCTCCAGCATCCCGGTCTTGCGGAACGCCGCCTCGGTGTAGATGTCCGAGCAGGCCGTCATGCCGTTGACAGGGCGGTGAAAAGCGGAAAATGCCTGCACGGCGGTGGCTCTGGATGGGGCTTCAACCTCCGTCCAGCCGCCCTCGTAGGCCATGCCGCTGCTGCCGTAGGTGAAATAGAACTTCATGGTGTACCTCTCATTCTCCGAAGCATTCGGTGACTTCCCACGCATTGCGGGTCGTCATGCACTGGTCGCAGCCAACGATTTCGTTGTCGGCGCTGATGTAGATGGTTTCGCAGGTCTGGTCGCAGATCGGGCAGACCGGGTAGGTCGGGTCTTTGCCGTCACGGTAGCCGGTGTTCCGCAGGTTGCGGATGTAGGCGGCATCGGGCAGATTACTCACGGCGGCCACGCTCCTTATCGTCCAGCTTGAACCAGATCCCAAGGCAGGTGTTTACGCCCAGTAAGCAACTGATGAACAGGATCACGCCGTTCAGAAGGGGCATGCTACCATCGGCCACAGAAACCACGGCCATCATCACCAGCAGCATCAGCGCAAGGCAGACAAACTGCATTGCCTTTTTCAGCAAACGGATCATGCTTCACCCTCCCATCTGCACCGGCCCGGCAGCGTTGCCATGATGACATCCCCCAGAACATGGGCAATGTCATCGGGCAGACCCAGTTCCGGGCCGTAGGCGCTGGTCAGAACCACAGTGCCGAAGATCTTCGTGCAGGCCAGAAAGCTGGCAACCTCGTTGACAACGGGCCTCGGCCATTGCAGGCGGGCGTCCTCGTCCACCATCAGCAGGTAGTGGCCCTCGATGTTGCGGACGGGAACGGTCTCCACATAGCCGCCGACAACTTTCTGCACATCCTCCAGCGCCGGTGCGGTAAAGGTCTGCACTCGCATATCACCGTTGGTGGCGATCACAAGTCCTCGCATCATTTTCTATCCTCCTCTCATAAAATCCCGCGAGCTTTGAGCTTGATTTCCATTTCGTCCATCCGTTCCTTGGCATCGGGGCGATCCATAAAGGCGTAGAAGCACTTCGTAAAGGCTGCCGCAAAATTTTCCATGTGTTCATCAGATGCGCCAAGGGGATTTTTTGTTTTGATTTCTTGCGAGGGCATCTTGGCTCCTCCTGTACGTTCACTCCCTTGGGTGGTACAATAACCAATGAAGGGAGGTGAAATTATGAAGATTGAATTAGATTGCGTCCGTGATGTAATGCTTTGCGTTGAAGAAAATACCGGACTGCGCCAACGGTGTTATTTCATCGACTACTCCTTAAACGATGCGCAAAGTTACATTGGCGATTTGGCCGAAACGCCAGAATATCAAACCGTCTTGGAAAAGCAGTATGACAATGAGGAATTGCTGTACCACCTGAAATACTGCATCGAATCCGGCTTGCTTGTGGCGGATGCGCCAAGCGGTCTGTATCAGATGTGGGTCTACGATCTCACACCTAAAGGCCATGAGTTTCTTGCCAACATCCGGAATAAGAACATCTGGAGTAAGGTCAAGGGACTCGTTTCTAAGGCCGGCTCAAACGGCGTTGACGTTGTCATAGAAATCGCCAAAGCCGTTGCCGTAGAAACAGCCAAAGGCTTTTTGCTGAAAGGTAAATGATTTTCTTCCAGCTTTGCTGTTCCACCAGCGCCCGTGTGCCCTCAAAAGGCGGCGGGCGTTTTCCTTTGCGCTTGGCATCGGCAATGATGCACTTGGCAACGGCATAGCAGATAAAGCGTTTCGTAGTGGTTCACCTCCTTTATATTTGTAACTTGCTAAGTTACTTGTCGGCAAAAAAAACAGCCTGCGGGTCTTCGATGTGAAGAAACTCCACGATTTTGGCAGCTTCATCCGTGCCAAAAACTCGCTTCTTCAGCTTGCGCGTGAATGTCTGTTCGCTCATGCCAAGCATCTTAGCAACGTCTTTTTGGTTGTATCCAGCCCGAACAATGTACGAACGCAGCAGATTCACATTAACCATGTAGTTGAAACCTCCAATCTTTGTGTGATGTGACTTCTTGGGTCACTCGTAGATTACCACAGGAATAGTAACCTGTCAAGTTATTTTTTTGAATTTTGTGAAAAAACTTGTAAACCGCGGGTTTATCTGTTATAATCAGCTTAACATCATACGGAGGTACTTACGATGACTGTTGGCGATAGAATCAAGCAGACCAGAATAGAAAGAGGCATGACGCAGCAGCAGCTTTCGGATGCCGTTGGTGTATCTAAGCAAGCCATCTTCAAATATGAAACCAATATCGTAACGAACATTCCCACTGACCGCGTAAACGCTATCGCTAAATGCCTTGGCGTTCAGCCCGCCTACTTGATGGGATGGGAAATCCCGGAGCAAAAAGAAAAGGCTGCCCCCAGTGAAGAGGACAGCCTTAATGCAGAAATTATCAAGTTGTTTATGGGTCTGACTGCCGATCAGAAGAAAGAGGCGCTGAATTATCTGCGCTACCTTTCAACGAAATCAGAAAATCCCTGAACGCGATTTTATCATCGTAGGACAGGCCGGACAATAGCATGGTGAGTTCCTTCAACTCATCGGGGTTCATACCACTTCACTCCATTCCCAAAAATATTGCCGGCACAATGGCATTATAGCACAGGCACACGCTTTTTGCATGAAAATGCAAGAATATAGCAAAAGAATGTAAAATCAATCGAGGAGGATGTTACTATGGCACGTTGCAGAAAATGTGGCAAGAGCGGCTTGTTCTTCAAAGTCAACTCCGAGGGCTATTGCGAATACTGCGCCCAGCAGCTGCGGGATGAAGAAATCGTCCGCCACAACCAAGAGCATAAGCGCCAGATGGCAATGGCTGCAGCTGCCGCAGGTGTCAAGCCTGCCGAGCCGGTCAGTGACCTGAAGTACACGCTTGGCTTGATAGGCAGCAGCACCCTCACACTGTACGCAAATCGCATTCAGACTCATATCGGCAAGACGAGTGAAACCATTCCGCTATCTGCGGTTCTGACCTTTACGGTAGAGGAACACAGCATCGGCGCTTGTACTGTTACCGTTGCCACAGCGCAGGCGGCCACAGCAACCATGAATCTCGGTTATGGCCTTGCCAGTGCAGTAGGCGGTGGCAATCATCAATATCAATTTCCTCGTACAGAACTGCCTACGGCCTATAAAATGCGTGATTATATCGCCAACTGGTCGGCCGCTCAAGGTGCAGCTACCGCACCGCAGCCCGTTCAGCAGGTAGTGGAGCAGAAACCGTCTCCCGCCGATGAAATCCGCAAATACAAGGGCCTGCTGGATGACGGTATCATCACGCAGGAAGAATTTGAAGCTAAGAAAAAGCAACTGCTGGGCCTGTAAATTTGAAAGGAGCGTGACGGCATGAGAAAAAAGTCCAACCTCAATGCGGCTACTCGTGCCGTCATCTATGCCAGGTATTCCAGCGCCAACCAGCGCGATTGCTCCATTGAGCAGCAGGTAGCCAAATGCCGCGAGCTGGCCGCTCGTCTCGGCCTGACCGTCATCGATGTGTACGAAGACCGCGCCATCAGCGGCAAAACGGACCGCCGCCCGAACTTCCAGCGCATGATGAAAGATGCCGATCTGCGGCAGTTCGATGTAGTTCTTGCATGGAAGTCCAACCGCATGGGTCGGAACATGCTACAAGCCATGACGAATGAGGAACGGCTGCGCGATAACGGCATCCGTACCGTCTACGCCGAGGAAGATTTTGACGATACCGCTGCGGGCCGCTTCGCCCTGCGGAACATGATGAATGTCAATCAGTTCTATTCGGAGAACATGGCTGAGGACATCACGCGCGGCCTGATGGACAATGCTGCAAAGTGCCTGTCCAACGGCAGCCTGCCGCTCGGCTACAAACCGGGCGATGACCGCCATGTCGTGCTGGATGAAGCAGAGGCAGCTATCGTGCAAGAGATCTTTACTCGCGTGTCGTGCTATGAACCGTTCATCGACATTGCCCGCGATCTGAACCGCCGGGGCATCAAGACGAAAAAAGGCTCCGAGTGGGGGCGCAGCAGCTTTCACACGATCTGCCGCAACGAGCGGTACAGGGGCATCTACATTTACCGCGATGTTCGCATTGAGGGCGGTATGCCGCGTATCGTCTCGGACGAGCTTTTCTACAAAGTGCAGGAGGTATTGAAAGTGAAGAAGAACCCGCAGGGCCGCCGTAAGCGCAGCGGCTATGAAGAATATCTGCTGACCGGAAAGCTGTTCTGCGGCCACTGCGGCAGCCCCATGACGGGCATCGCTGGCACCAGCAAGACCGGGGCCATGCACTATTACTACACCTGCCAGAAACGCCGCACTGACCACAGCTGTGATAAGAAAGCCGTCCGCCGCGACCAGATTGAGAGGGCCGTGGGCGTTGCTATTCAGCAGCAGCTTCTCACCGATGAAAATATTCAGATGATGGCCGACAAGCTGATGGAGTACAACGCCCGCACGGAAACCAAATATCGTTTGCAGGGGCTGCAGGATCAGCTGAACGCCAACAAAACGGCAACTGCCAACATTTTGAAGGCGATTGAAATGGGCATCATAACGGATGCCACGAAAGCCCGTTTGCTGGAGCTGGAAAAGGAGCAGGGCCAGCTGCTTGTCAAGATTGACGAGGCCAAGGCCGAAATGGTTCCCATCAGCCGTAATGACTTTGTCAAGCTGCTATATATCTACAAAGAGGGCGAACCGACTGACAAAAAATATCTTGCCGCCCTGTTTGACAACTTCCTCGTCCGGGTCGATCTGTATGACGATCACCTCAAGATTACCTTTGACCCGACAGGAGGACGGCAGCCGATAGACATTCCCATCGGCGCGGAAGAATCTCCCGAAAGTCCGGGTGATTCTTCCGAATCCTCGGATTTTGAAGCATCCTCACAGGATGCAGAAAAGTTCGTTTTGGCTCTCCACAACTGCACCAAAATCCTCGAACGTTTGTTCGGGGATTTTTTGTTTTAGTGATTTGTTTGGGATGACAAGCATTGACCCCCACAGTGCTGGGGGTTCGCGCTTTTCTGCTATAGATACAGCAACAGCCCCGGTCCTGCACTGGAACCGGGGCTGTACGATTTTACGCCATGAAATCCGGCAGGGGCTTGCCCTCCTTCAGCCATTGGTGATACTCGGCGGTAGCGGCAAACTCAACGTCGCCAGCGGAGTTCAGCGCCGTCTCGACCGAATCCTGGATGACACCAATGATAAAGCCGACACCAACGACCTGCATCGCAATGTCATTGGAGATGCCGAACAGCGAGCAGGCCATAGGAATCAGCAGCAGCGAGCCGCCCGCAACGCCGGAGGCACCGCACGCGCCCAGTGCCGACATGATGGACAGCAGGATGGCAGCGGGCACAGAGACCTCCATGCCCAGCGTGTTGGCCGCAGCCAGCGTCATGATCGTGATGGTGATGGCCGCGCCGTCCATGTTGATAGTCGCACCAAGCGGAATAGAGACGGAGTAGATGTCCTTATCCAGGCCGAGCTTCTCACACAGAGACATATTGACCGGGATGTTGGCCGCGGAACTGCGGGTAAAAAAGGCGGTCAGGCCGCTCTCACGCAGACAGCGAAGCACCAGCGGGTACGGGTTGCGGTGCAGATAGATGAAGATGATCAGCGGATTGATGACCAGCGCCATCAGCAGCATAGTGCCGACCAGCAAAAGCAGCAGGCGGCCATACTGAGTGAAGATAGACAGGCCGTTGTCCGACACATTGGCGAAAACCAGTCCCATGATGCCGAACGGTGCCAGGTTGATGATCCAGCGCACGATGGTGGAGACCGCGTCCGCAGTGTTGACCATAAAGTTCTTAGTCGTGTCACTTCCCAGGCGCTTCATCGCCAGGCCGAACAGACAGGCCCACATCAGGATGCCGATATAGTTGCCGTTCATGATCGACGCCACCGGGTTGGAAACAATGTTGGCCAGCAGCGTGTGCATAACGTCACCCAGACCCTGCGGCACAACGTCCGCCGTGGCGGCCTCGGCCAGAACCAGCGTCTGCGGGAACAGCTTGCTGGTCACCACGCTCAGCGCCGCGGCCACAAAGGTCGTCAGCATATACAGCCAGACAACGGTGCCGAAGCGGCGGTCCAGCTTGGAGGAACCCTGTGCCAGTGCGCTGGCAACGATGACGAAAACCAGCACCGGGGCAATCCCCTTCAACGCGCCGACAAACAGGCTGCCGAATTCTTCCAGCCATACGGCACCGGGGCAGATCAGTGCCAGCGCCGCGCCGATAAACAGACCGATGGCAATACGCAGGATCAAGCTGGTCTCGTTGTACTTGGCGGCCAGCGACTTGACCGCCTTGGTGAATTGATTCATGTGAAGCTCCTCTTCCTTATTATAATAGTCGGGCACGTTCTGCAGGGTGTGTGCCGTTTGCTGCCGCCCGCACAGGCGGCTCGCGTGACAATCCACATTATAGCGCATCCCGTGCAGATTGCAAGAGAAGTACAGATGTAGTACCTGCGAAAACAGTCGCTTTTGGTCGGTGTAACGCGGGAAAAAAATTGCAAAAAATGTTTTTGTGCGCAGGATAGGTGTATTTGTGCTGCGTACATTTCGCAGTTGCATAGGGCATCACGCCTACAGCACCGCAGGGGTCAATGCTTGCCAGCGACCCGGGACGTTTGCAGTAATGGAAAGGCTCCGCGGGCGGATATGGAATCCGCCCCTACGGTACAGGGGACGATGCTTGTCATCCCAAACAAATCACTAAAACAAAAAATCCCCGAACAAACGTTCGAGGATTTTGTCTCGACGTGACAAAAAAGATACCCTGTCTCAAAATTCATCCGATTTTTTGTTTGCTCTTTTAGGGCAATCGTGGCGGCCATTGCAGCATCCATTCCAGATAGTCGGCGCGCGTTATTTTCCTTACGGAAAGAGAATGCTTTTGGTCAGCCCAATCAAGCAGCAATCTATTTAGTGGAAGTTGTTCAGAATAAATTATCGGACTGACTGTCTTTCCGGGTGGTGTGTTCGCCGTTCTACTCGTTGCCAGTTGCAAAACACCTTCATGTTCCCAATCGTACCATATCAAAATTCGAAGCAGGTCGATTGGTGTCTCGTCCGGCATAAGGAAAATTTCTTCGCGGATGTTCATGGCTTTTGCAATTTCTTTTAAACGGTTTGCCTTTGGGCTGCGATACCCCATTTCATATTGTGCAATGCGGTTCGCGCTGCTCTTTCCGTATCCGAGCATCTCACCCAATTTTTGTTGTGTAAGGCCGCGATGCTCGCGTACCAGTTTGATCCGTGATCCTGTATCCATCGTGTAATAGCTCACTTTCCCAAAAAGTAATACCCGCATCAGCAAGCGTTTTCGACTTGCCAGTGCGGGCGTTTGTGTATGAGTGAATGGCTCTATATAAGGTCAATCTTTTGGGTATAACCGCCGATAAAGTAGATTTCGATTTCTTGCCGTGAGTGGACAATAACCTTTTCGATGATTCTTGCGGTAAGGATGTCATCGTATTCCTTTATTAAAAGGTCTTGCGCCGTCAGCTGTTTGGTTGCTTCTTCGTCCTCCCCCTTACCATCCGTACTTTCTGCGATATTTGCTTTCAGTATTTTGATTTTACCGCTGAGTTTTCTCAGCTTATCATCAAGGAACGGTGTACTCTCGTCAAGTTCCAGTGACATTTCAAGCAGACGATCAAATTCTTGCTGTGCTTTTTCTAGCTGCTTTTGAAGCTGGGCTTTCAAGTTTTCTCCTGCTTTCATTTGACGGAGAATACCGTCAAGTTGTGCAGCAACTTCATCGGTAAAGTTTGCGGCCAGATTCTGCACAGCTTTCAAAATAGCCTGATGCAATTCTTCTTCCGGGATTGACGGTGAATGACTGCAAAATTTTGTTCCGTATTCGAGTCGATTGACGCATCTCCAAACGATTTGTTTTCTGCCGTGGATGTTCCAAGTAACCCGCTTATAAGGGCTGCCACAGTCTCCGCAGACCAGTCGTTCGGATAAGGCATATTTGCTGTTATAGCGGCCTTGGTGTCGTTTGCGTTGGTTAGCTGCCGACTTACTATTGCGGCGGGCGATTTCAGCCTGCACCTCACGGAACATCTGCTTGGTGACGATACCTTCATGGTTGTTTTCAATGTAGTATTGTGGCAACTGACCCGTGTTTTTCTTGGAAACGCCTGTCAGTACATCCTCGATAAAGGTCTTTTGCAGCAGCACATCGCCACAGTATTTCTCATTTTGGAGAATCCGCTGTACGCTCTCGGACGACCACTTTTTGTTTCCTCTTGCAGTCAGAACCCCGCCCGCTTCCAGTTTCTTTTTAATGGTCAGTAGACTGGCTCCTTGCAGATAGCTGTTGAATATCATGCGAATCACTTCGGCTTCTTCGGGGATTACCTCTGGTTTACCATCCAAGCCTTTTCGGTAGCCAAGTATCTGTCCATAGGGAAACGGGAATTTTCCCTGCCTAAACCCCATTCGTTTACCGCGTGCTACGTTCTGCGAAATCGACTCACTTTCCGCCTGTGCAAAGGCGCTCAGCACCGTCAGAATCATTTCGGAGTTCATTGTTGACGTGTTGATGTTTTCTTTTTCAAAAATCACCGCAATGCCGATTGCTTTCAGCATTCGGACATATTGGATGCTGTCCAGCGTGTTGCGGGCGAAGCGCGAAATGGATTTTGTAAGGATTAGGTCGATTTTCTTCTTTTTGCAGTCTTGAATCATCTGGTTAAATCCGTCACGCTTTTTTGTATGGATGCCGGAGATACCGTCGTCGGCATAAATCCCGGCCAGTTCCCATTCTGAGGTTGAGTTGATTTTCTCAGTGTAGTACAGTTTCTGCGTTTCAAAACTTCCCTGTTGTTCTTCTTCCTCGGTGCTGACGCGGCAGTAGGCCGCCACTCGCATTTTTCGCATGGTGTTGTTTTTCCCACTGCGTATCTGTCTAGTGGCTGGAATTTCGATGATTCTTGCGTTGCTCATGGTGCTCTTCCTTATTATAATGTCTGTCCGTTTCGCAGTTTGATGTCGATATGTGTATCGAGGTGTAAGATGATTTTGCTGACGATGGAGCTGTAGAATGATTCTGGAAATGTATCTGTGGGTTTGAATTCTTTGCAGGCGCGCTTGATTTGCATTGTTGTCGGATCGTCATCCCCTGCTGCGCAGTAATTAAATTGCAGTTCTGCTCGGCGCAGAATTTTGTCGATGATTGCATCTGCATCCAGCTCTGGTAATGCAAGGGCTGTGTGAATCTCATGATCCAGCTGAGCAACTTCTATTGACCGGGTGTTGCATTGTTCCTTTGGATTGTGGATTATTTCCGGGTGCTGTTGGATTTGGTATAACCTATCCACGATTTGTTGTGCCATGTTTTCAGGTTGCATCGGCTTTGACCACATTCCGCACTGTCGGCAAGTCCATTGTTGGGTTCTAGGTCGCCAGTATAGGCGCTCACCGCAGCAGGCACACTGCATATCGCTTCGAAATGGTTTTAGCACTGCTGAATATGTTACGGTTTTATTGCTTCGGATGCTGGCAGCTTGGCTGTAAACTTCTTTTGAAATAATGGCTGGGTATCCTTTGGCTCCACAGTAAATCTCATTTGCAAGTATGCGGGCAACGATATTTTTGTTCCAGCTATTATCTGAAAAGTGATAGGCTGTGCCACTTGTGGTCAAGTATTCTGCAATTTCCTTAAAACTCTGTCCTTCGGTATACGCATAGAATATGTGTTGTACAGTTGCGGCTTGTTCCGTGTTGATGACTGAATCTCCATTTTGAATCTGATAGCCGAAAGGAATGTACCTGTTCTTCATGTGGCTGCACGGCTTTCTGATAACTTCATGCCATTGATGAGTTCGAATTGGATTGCCGTATTGCTGATCAGCACTTTTTTCACAAGCTCTTTAAAGACAGACTCGTCAAATAATTCCAGCGGCGGTGTACTGGAAAGTTTCTTCTGGATGAGTCTTGTTTTTTGTAGAATTTTTTCCGATGTGTTAGACATATCATTTCGTGAAAGCTGTTGTTTCCTTTCCCTGATTTGCTGCTCAATGGCTGCACTTCGCTCTATAAATTGTGGTTCCTCAATATAACCTAGTGTATGGATTCTGGTAAGATTGTGTTTCTGTTTTGCAAGATGCTGAATATCTTCTCCAAGTGCAAGGCGTTTTTTATATTTTTGTTCTTGCAAATGCCGTAACCCAAGCAGGTCATCCACAAGTGGTTCCAGAATCGTTTTCTGATTACATTGCAGTCGATTATAGATTGACAAAAACGCCTGTTGGAGTTCATCCTCACGGATTGATTTGAGTAGGCAAAGAGCTTTCGATTGCAAATGCGTTCGGCAGCACCATACAAATCCTTGCGTGGGCGGCCCTTTTCTAGAGCATATAGCGCCGCATATTGAGCAGTAGATTTTCTTTGAAAATACACAAGTTCTATCAATCTCCCCTGTAATGCTTTTCTTTGCAAGTAGGTTCTGTACCTTTTCGTAATCGGTCTTAGAAATTATACCTTCATGCGTTTCCATCGCATAGTATTTTGAGCGCTGACCGGTATTAAGATACCTTTTCAATGGGAGTGAATCCGTTGTGTAGGTTTTTTGGTACAAGCTGTCTCCAATATATTTCTCATTACGCAGGATTGCATGAATCGTTCGGGGATTCCATTTGCTATTTTCTTTTGGATATATTGTATTTAAATGCTCAGCAATTTCATTTATGCTCATTCCAGACAGGTAACTTTTGAAAATATCGTTGACAATCATTGCGTTATTTTTTTCTGGCACGAGCTGGTGATTGATTTGCGTGTACCCAAACGGTGTAGCGTTGGTGATATAGTTACCCGTACGCATCCGTTTGTGTATTCCCCACTTCATATTCTGTGAGATGGACAGCGATTCTTCCTGTGCTACGGCGCAGATTATACTCAGTAGCATTTCACCGTTGGAGGTCTCGGTATCGAAGCCCTCTTTTTCAAAGGCTACCGTCACACCAAGGCTTTTCAGTTCACGAACCGATGACAGTGCATCCGCCGTGTTGCGGGCAAAGCGGGATGCCGACTTAACCAGCACACGGTCAATCAGTCCGGCACGGCAGTCGTCCATCAGGCGGTTGAACTGCTCACGACGCTTCGTGCTGGTGCCGGTGATACCCTCATCAGTGTAAATTCCAGCGAACTCCCAGTTGGGGTTTTCCTGTATCAAGTGGGTGTAGTAATCCACCTGCACGGCCAGCGAGTTTAGCTGATCCTCGGAATCGCTGCTGACGCGGGCATAGGCCGCCACGCGCAGACGCTTCGGTTGTTGCTGGATTGGCTGGATAACTTGGACTTGTGGCATGAGAGTTCTCCTAAATGCTTGCACTCATTGCGCGAAGTGTGTCCAGTATCTTTTTCCCTGTAGGAGAATTGGTGGAGAAGCGCTCTTTTTCAAAATCAGTTGTTATACCAAGGCTCTGCAATTCTTGCAGGATTGTCAGCAGGTCTGCTGTACGGCGGGCAAGATGTGTCGTTGACTGCGCCACAATGCAGTTGACACGTCCTGCACGGCAGTCAGTCAGCAATCGGTTGAGTTCCGGGCGTTGGCGCAGATCCGTACCCGTAACGCCATAGTCAGCATAAATCGCCATATGTTTAGGTAATTCTTCACGTTGCAATGCAGGGTGGGTTGCACCTTTATCCACACAGATGTAACGCGCCATGGATTTTCTATCTGCTATTTGTGGCATGACTTTCTCCTTTGCATTTGACGCTGTGACATTCTTTTTATCACATACAACATACTCGAAAGGCAGGTCAAAAGCTATTCACGAGAACCACTAAACTTCTCGGCGCAAAACGCCGCATTTCCGGGCATAACCAACATTCGTGCGCTGGCAGATGTCCCTAGGCAATCTTCCGTTTGCGGCAGCGGATACCAGCGCGGCATAGGCCAGTGCATATTTCAGCTCCTGTTCCAGTCTTACGGGAAACGGGTCAATTTGCATCGACAGCCACCTCCCACGGCACTCTTTTTCCGGTTCGCGCGGTACGAGCCAGGATGCGACTCTCCAACCCTGTCAGATAGAGTTCATATTGTAGATTGGTTTCGGTCGTAATCAGTACGGCACTGTAATTTTGCAGAAAGCGTAGGATGCGGTACAAGATTGTAATGTCGTGGCTCAAACGGTCAAGGCTCTGCACCATGACGGCATTGACACGCCCCTGTTGCACAGCGGTGAGCATGGCAAACAAATCAGGTCGCCAGAACTCGGTGCCGTACTTCTGCTCCATGCAGGAGTTGACGATGATGTAGCCGCGCCTGTCGGCTTCGCG
>ERZ825670.155-NODE-155-length-97674-cov-7.535664_pt1 | contig 97674 bp, 76 predicted proteins | sample MGYA00519929_ERZ825670 | MGnify/ENA primary metagenome ERZ825670 (study PRJEB31778, sample SAMEA3449207) | human gut metagenome | biome: human gut; feature: human-associated habitat; material: faeces | place: United Kingdom | collected 2010/2012 ...
GGGTGATTTCGTTCCACTCGCCCGACTCAACTGGCGACTTGATTATTATATCATAGCCACGGGAAAAAGTCAATCCAAACTTTTGGATATTTCCTTAGAATTTTTTATTAAAATTACACAAAACAAAAAAGGAACGCAAAGCGTTCCATTATTTGTTATATATATACTTATGTTCAAATTCTGATGATGGAATAGCCTTATCAAATAGCCAACCTTGAGCCATATAAAAGCCACAACTACACAAAAACTTAGCTTGTTCAGATAGTTCTACGCCCTCAAAGATTATATTCTTATTAGTTGTAGATATCAAGATACAAAGTTGTTTAAGGAAAGTTTGTTTTCTAGTAGAATTCATAAGGTCATCGATAAACTTTTTATCCAACTTTATGACATCTACGGGAGCATCTAAAAGGACACTCAATGAGGAGTAACCTATTCCGAAGTCATCGATATTTATTTTAAAACCTAGACTTCTAAGAGCCTTCATATTATTTAAAAGGACGGTATTATTTTCAATAAAAGCACTCTCAGTGATTTCCAATTCAATTAAAGATTTATCCACATCATACTTATTAGTGACTTCTAGGACTCTTTGAACAAAATTGTCATAATTATTATGTATTCTTGAGAAATTTATAGAAATAGGAATACATTTAACGCCATCTTTTTTCCATTTATCCATAAGTTTAAGAACTTGTTCAAAGACATAGAAATCCAATTGAACTATATGACCTAACTTTTCAAGCACTGGAATAAAAGTAACAGGAGAACGTAAAGAGCCATCATCATTACGCCATCTAACTAGAGCTTCTGCACCAATAATTTCAAACGTTTTCATATTAAACTTAGGTTGAAGGAACACTTCAATCTTATTATTTTGTAGAGCCTCATTAAGTTCAAAAGCGAGGGCTTTTTCTCTGCTACGTTTCAAACGGAGTTCATCATCAAAGATAGCTAAAGAAGTAAAGGTATCATTTTTGATACTATTTCTAGCAAGATTACAATTATCCATACAGACGGTACTATCTAAAGAACAATCATTTATAAAGAATATACCCGCACATATAGATATATTACTAGCTGAGTATCTAAGTTTTTGTTTTAGATTAAAACTATCAAAGATTTCATTAATACTATCCATCAACTCATCTTTAGACTTATCGGAGTATATTAAGCAATAGAAATAATCAGAATATAGTCTACAATTCAAGATAAAATCTTTTTGACTAGATAATAAATCAGCCAATTCTATCAATAGATTATTACCCTCTTCATAACTAAAGTTATCATTAATGTAAGAGAAGTCGTTAATATCCAAAGATAGAATAGCACAAGATTTATTTTTAAAATCCAAAGAAGTAATTATAGCATCGAACTTTTGACAAAAAGAAGTTTTATTTTCCAAACCAGTAATAGCATCTTTAGTAGATAGTAGTTCAATTTCATCTTTAAGTAAATGACTTTCGCTAATATCTACAATCTTACCAAAAAGGCCATTTACAACATCGTCCTCATTTTTAGTCAAAATATAATCAATTCTGCACCAATTGTACTGATTTTTAGAGTACAATTGCATTCTAAACTCAATACTACCTTGATTAAAGTCAAAAGCATCGATAACACTACTTTGAGAGTGGTCAATAAGGGCCTCATTCCAAGCATTCAAGAAATACTTTTTATCATCTGGATAAATAAAATCGTCGCTTAGAAGAACATTCTTATAAAAATTTTTAATACAATTACCTTTAGAAGTTCCAGTATATAGAGTTTTAATATTTTTAGGTAAAGTTATAATATCATTAATTAAGTCATACTCAAAATATAGTTCATTAGTCAAATTTTGGATTAATTCATATCGTTGTTTTTGTTGTCTAATGGTATAAATTTGAGTTTTCAACTTAGTAACATCAGACATAACCGTATATAGCTTAGGCAATTCGTCCTCATTTTGATGTACTCTAAGGTTAAAATCAATCCAAACAATATCGCCTTTTAAGTTAGTAATTTTGTATGCCTGTTTAAAGCTAGTGATTTCAAAATTAATCAATTTAAGTATATTCTTATACAAATCCATATACTTTTCTTTAGGGAACATTTTATTCATCTCAAGTTTAGTAGGAACTTTATTGATATTATCAAAGCCCATAATATAGAAACAGTACTTATTAAATGCAATAGGTACTAAAGTTTTATCTTTATTAATTTGATATATAGCTATGGCACTAGGTACACCATCGATAATAGTACTAAACATATTTTTAACATTATTAAGATTACTTTCCACTTGAACCATCTTAGTAATATCTGCGATTACTATGTTAGAATGAATACCATCATCATTATTTCTACCATAGCATAGGACATATACTTTATCACCATTTTTTTTTAAAATTCTATGTTCCAGATAACATTCAGGTTGAATTGCCAAAACACTTGCAACTTTATCAAGGTACACATTTAAATCTTCGGAAGGTATAAAATCCAACATTTTAAGACCAGTATTTATATCTTCTTGAGTATAACCAGTAATTTTAGTAAAACCTTCATCAATTGAGCATAGTTGCCAAGTAGAAGAAATTATAGAGAACTTACCATATATTACATCAATTACTTGACTGTTAGGAACTATCTTATCATTATCTTTCATAAAAAACCACCTTCCAAAAAGATTATGAAATAATCCATCTAATCTATAATATATTATACCAAAATAAAGTACTAAAGTCAATAGATAGCAAATTTATTGGATACAATTACAATTAAAATTAATTTAAATTGTATATGATTAAAATGCAATAATATCTTTGAATACACAAAAAATATACTTTACAAAAAATAATATGTGTGATAGAATTATCTAAAGATATCTAAAAATAACTTGTATGGGAGTGATTTAAAATTATGGATACATTAGCACATCAGATTATAGACTATTCTGATGCCATAAATATGCACTTTGAAGTGTACACCGCTTATGAAGTACTATTTGAACGACATTGGCATCAAGGAATAGAAATAATATATATATTAAAAGGTGGTATGAAAGTTTCCATTAATGACAAAGAATATCATTTAGATGAACATTGTTTTTCGGTTATAAACTCTATGGAGATACATTCTACAAAGTGTATCGGCGAAACCACGGTATTTTTGCTACAAATTCCACATAGAGCAATTCCTGTCAACGATAAAATAAACTGTCGTTCGCACTACGACCCCGAAATATGTAACATATTCGATAGACTAATAAACATCTATAAAGAAAGACAAAAAGGCTATTATTTAGAGTTTAATAGCGTAGTATATAGTATGTTACACAAGATATTTGTTCAATTTGGACAGACCAATATATCGCAAGATGTAATAGTATATGAAGAAAAAGAGGCTATATCCAAAATAAGTCAAGTTATAGACTACGTTCAAACTCACTACATGGAGCCAATATGCTTAGACGATATAGCTCAACTAGCTTGTTACAATAAGCAATACTTCACACGAATATTTAAAAAACATATGAAAAATACATTCTTTGAGTATCTTAATCAAGTTAGAATAAGACACATATTTGATGAACTTATCTATACTGACGTTTCCATATCAGAAATAGCCGAACGCAACGGATTTACTAACAATAAAAACTTTCAAAAGGTATTTAGAAAAAGTTATGGTTGTACTCCATCTGAGATGAGAAAACAATATCGTGAGAACAATAAAGAATAAAAAAGAACCCATGTGAAAAAAATCACATGGGTTTTAAATAAGATAACATATAGTGCCGATGGCGGGGGTCGAACCCGCACGATGTTTCCATCAAGGGATTTTGAGTCCCTCGTGTCTGCCAATTCCACCACATCGGCTTCAACACTTGACATTTATAGATTATATCACAAAGTTTTCAATTTGTCAAGAGTTATTTTCTAATATTAGAAATTTTTTCTTTAGCATCATAAATTTTTTCCATAGCGTTTTCTTTAGCGTCATAGATTTTTTCCATAGCATTTTCCTTAGCATCGTAGACTTTTTCCTTTATAGTTAAAGGAATTTCTTTTAACGTGTAAGGTCTAACTTTGTACTTTAGATGTTCCATATTAGGAAAAGCCTTAGTAATACGAGAACTTTTAATCTCTTTAACTAACAGATTATATTGTACTACTTGCTTATCATACTTAGATTTAAGGTTTAAAGTAGTATCCGATACCTTTTCGCCAACCATAACAGACGAATTATGAAAGAAATCGGCTAACTCTTGTAGCTTACCAAGATTATAAGATAGTTCTTGAACTTCATTAATAGTAACTAAAATATCGACTACTATCATAGAAAATATAAGGAATATTAAAACGATACCCAACTTAACAGGAATATATCCAACAGCCTTAACCACCAAAGGTTGAGCGAACTTCATCATAATAACGCACCCAAAGCCCCATAGTAGCGTAGCAGGTAAAGATATCAAACCGTCAGGACTTTTTATTTTATAATGACTATAATCCCACCAACGAGTATTAAACAGTACCAAAAGTAACTTACCTACAATCCATTCCAAAGCCGTGCAGATTATAGCAGAAGAAAAGAACAATAGCACTTCATGAGGCACAAGACCTCTAAAGAGGACTATAACTCCTAAAACTCCGAAGCCGTATATTGGACAGAAAGCACCGTTTAAAAATCCACGATTTTCAAACGCACCAGTTTCAACACTACGAACTATAACTTCCAAGAACCACCCAAACACCGACCAAAAGAAAAAGTAGTAAAACATTTGAAACAAAGACATTTGAAAGAAAGGTATCATATGAGTAAAAAAATGAACCATACTAAAAAAGATAACCTCCTTTATATATACTATAATATCAAAACCACGAATATATGCCATAGTTTTAAAGATAGATATTAACATTTTGTAATGGTAAAACTGTTGACTATCATATCCAAAAACAAAAATATCAAAGATGTTCACATAGTAGCCAAATAAAAAGATTTATACAAATTAAAATATACCATAAAAAAGATTTTCTGTCAACCTTAATAGATAAATTTAATTTCCAATTAATTCAACTTTTAAAAATATTTATTTTCAAAAAATAGTATATATTACTTATAATAAACCATGTGTAATATGGTAATAATTGTTTGTGCAATAATACTAGTAAAACTGCAATATTAAACCTCATTTTTGGCACTAAATTAACTGACAAATTAAAAAAAGTATGGTATAATTTTAAATGTAATCTACTAGAACTTTTTGTATATATAATTAAGATTATGTTATTTGTTAGATTTTTTGCTAATATTTCCATAGCACAATGCACTATAACAACATATAAATTTTGTGCAGTATGGAAAATATTAATTCCAATAAAAATATTAATGTGAATAATAAAATTATGGAGGTTTTTTGGTAATATGAAGAATAAATTTAAAAGGACTATAATAGGTGCATTATTACTTGCTCTTACTACTGTATATGGTGGAATGTTGCCCGTATCAGCAACTGATGATACTTCTTCTACTACAGTATCTGTTGCTGAAGATGACAAGTATTACTATAATGGTCATGCATATAAACTATTTGATACTTCTATGGATTGGAACTCTGCACAACAATACTGTCAAGGTTTAGGAGGACATCTAGTAACTATAAACTCTGCCGATGAGCAACAGTTTGTATCTACCATTGCTAGTAAGTCATCTAAAAAGAACGTTTGGCTTGGTGGTTATAAAAATGATGAGGGTAGTTTCGCTTGGATAACTGGCGAAAAAGCTCAATTTAGTAATTGGAGTGCTGGTGAGCCATCTAACTATGATAATACCGAAAACGCCGTTATGATGTACACTTATTCCAATGGTGCAGTAAATTTGGGCGAATGGAACGATATAGCTTCTACAGGTGGTACTGTAAGTGGATTTAAACTAGAAGATATAGGCTTCATTTGTGAATGGGAAACTGCTCCACAAACTTCCACTACTGAGGCTACTGGCTATAAGTTAGATGAAAATGGCAACATCGTCACTGATGATAATGGTCAACCAATAGTTACCAACCAACAAGGATTTATTATCAAAAATGAACAGAGTACTACAACTTCTTCCACAAATCAACAGAGTGAATTAAGTATATCAGTAATCACTCCAGAAACCTCTGCAATAACCACTGCCAATACCATTGGCACTTCTGAACAGGTTACTACTATCACCGATAATAGCAATCAAAATATTAGATATCTATACAATGGACATACATACCAAATATTTGAAAACATGAATCTAAGCTGGAACAACGCTAAAGCATATTGCACTGCTTTAGGAGGTCACTTAGTTACTATCACCGACCAAAATGAACAGACTTTTATAAATGCTATCATTAAAGATAATCCTAAGCCTAACCTTTGGATAGGTGCTGAACGTAATATGGACGGTTCTTACTCTTGGGTAACTGGCGAAGAATTTTCCTACAACAACTGGAAAGATGGCGTTGAAGTAAACTATGCCACTGAATTTGATGTATCTGTAGTAATTCAAACTTACGATACTAACGAGGAAATGCCTACTGGTACATGGTCGGATATTTCTAAGGAAGGTGGTTTAGCTTCTGGATATAGTATCCAAGAGATTGGTTTTATCTGCGAATGGGACGAAGCTCTTGATGGTGCTTTAGAACTATCCGATATGGGTATAGACGTTGACCTCCCAGAAGATAATTCTTCGGATAACCAATCCAACCCAATAATTAAGTATATAATCATTGGAACTTTAGTAGTAGCTGTAATAGTATTTACAGTAGTAACATCTTTACCTAAAAAAGAAGAAAAATAGTATATTTAAAATCTAATAGATAAAAATCCACCTAAGACAATCTTAGGTGGATTTTATTATATATACTACTCTTTTTCAGCGATTAATATAATTACTGAACGAGCTTCTAGTTCTAAATCGTTTTGAACTACCATCATATCTTTTATTTTTTGAATACAATCAAAAGGACTTTCCATAGCAGTATTAACGGCTATATGCCACTTTAAATCAGCGGGTAGAGTAGGAAGTTGAAAGTATTGTTTTTCCCAATAAGTATTTATAGCTAAATATATGATATCATCTTTAGTATCTTCAGCGTTTCTACCAGCGAACATAACGCCAATAGTACGAGTATCATTATTATAGCTATCATACCAAGCGATAGCACTATGTTTACTCATATCTGGGAAACCACAATGAGCCTGTTTAGTCTTACCACGAAGTACAGGATACTGTTTTCTAAAGTGTATCATATATTGACAGAATTTAAACATATCTTGTTTTTCGGGAGTAACTTCCCAGTTAATCCAAGATATTTCATTATCTTGACAGTAAGGATTATTATTTCCAAATTGAGTATTACAAATCTCATCACCAGCGAGGAACATTGCACAACCACGACTACACATCAAAGTAGCGAACGCATTTTTACGCATCTTTCGGCGAAGATTTATAATAGCAGGGTCAGTAGAAAAACCTTCTGCACCGCAATTCCAAGAGTTGTTATTATTATCACCATCAGTATTATTCCAACCGTTAGCCATGTTGTGCTTTTGATTATACGCATATAAATCGTATAGAGTAAAGCCATCATGACAGTTTATAAAGTTTACCGATGCACATTCTCCACGATGTTCTTCTGGGTACAAATCTTTAGAACCCATAATTCTATTTACGGCTCTGTCGGCCATACCGCTATCGCCTTTTAGGAAACATCTCATATCATCACGATATTTTCCGTTCCATTCAGCCCATCTGTTCCAAGATGGGAAACTTCCTACTTGATACAAACCACCAGCGTCCCAAGCCTCTGCGATAAGTTTAACCTTACCAAGAATAGGGTCAAAAGCCAAACTCTGTAATAGTGGAGGTTTACTCATAGGTGAACCGTCTTCATTTCTACCCAATATAGATGCCAAATCGAAGCGAAAACCATCTACACGATATTCAGTAACCCAATAACGTAGGCATTCCAAAATCATCTGTTGAACTATAGGGTGATTACAGTTCAAAGTATTTCCACAACCACTGAAGTTATAGTATTCAGCATTAGGAGTAAGCATATAATAGATATTATTATCAAAACCCTTAAATGAAAAGAAAGAACCATCTTGATTTCCCTCAGCCGTATGATTAAATACTACATCAAAGATAACTTCTATACCATTTTCATTTAAAGTTTTGATTAAAGTTTTAAGTTCATCACCTTCAGCATTAGTTTCCAGTTTAGCCGTATAGGCGGTATTAGGAGCAAAGAAACTAACGGTATTATATCCCCAGTAGTCAAAAAGATAGTTACCATCATGTAGACGAATATCACGCATTTCATCGAACTCAAATACAGGCATGAGTTCTATTGCATTTACACCGAGCATTTTTAAGTAAGGAATTTTTTCCATAATACCAGCAAAAGTTCCCTTGTATTTAGCCCCAGAGGAATTATGTTTAGTAAATCCACGAACATGAAGTTCATAAATAATTAAGTCTTTCATATCAATAAGAGGTTGTTTTTCCTTGCCCCAATCGAAGTCGTTGGTAACTACCCTAGCACGATATTGATATCCATTAGGAGGTTTATAACCCCATACACTTTGACCTACTACAGCTTTGGCATAAGGGTCTAATAGATACTTTGTCTTGTCAAAAATAAGACCTTTTTCAGGTTCATAAGGACCATCTACTCTGAAGGCATATTCAAAATCAGATATAACTAAGTCATAGACTATCATAGAATAAACATTACCAATCTTATATTCTTCTGGAAAAGGAATTACCGCAAATGGTTCGGTTTGATTTCTTCTAAATAGAACCAATTCAATAGCAGTAGCACCATGTGAATGAACAGTAAAGTTTACACCTCCAGGGATAGCAGTTGCACCATTTTGTAGATAAAATCCAGGACGGGTATAAAAACCATTAATTTCATCTACTGGTGCTAAATATTTCAATATGTTGTTTACTACTTTACTTTCAGTAGGTTTACTATTCATATTAACATTAAAATTCATAACCAAAAAATCACTCCTTAAACGTATAAGTACAATTTTATTATATACTATTCTAAAAAAACAGTCAAGAAAAAAAATTTTAAAAAGTTTAACAAAAAACGGATAGTAATATAAACTATCCGTTCAAAGTATGTAGATAAGTATTATTATCTACCACGATTATAATGTTTAGCTTGTTTTTGAGTATACATAATTTCATCAGCAGTTTTAATCAAATCATCTATAATGATATTATCTTCAGGGGATACTGGGGTACAACATATTCCTGAACTTGCAGATACAACATAAGGTTTGTGAGAATTTTTATTATAATAGTCAAGACAATCGTTAAGTCTGTCCACATAATTTTGTGCATACTCTGGGCTATCGCATACACCAGCGACCACATACTCATCACCACCAAATCTAGATACTATTTCATTATTTATAGCAATAGAATTTAAAGTTTTGGCAACGGTTATAATAGCATTATCGCCCTCATTATGGCCATGTATATCATTAATAGGTTTCAAGCCGTCCAAATCCACTGATATGACCATCAAATATTTTTTTTCAATCATACATTCATTAATCAAAGATGGCACTAGTTGATAAAATCCACGTCTATTATATATTGAAGTCATAGAATCTCTAATATACATATTTTCCAACTTGCTGACAGTACGTTTCAATTCACTTTGAATTTTAGAATTTTCAAGAAGTATTACAATATTTTGTAATAGATTATTATACTTAAATAGACCATCATTAAAATTATTATCATACGTTAGAGCGATATAGCCTAAAGTCTTATCTTGATTGTATAAAGGGCAGAACATAACGGCATTAGTATTATTTTGAACTACTTTTTCAAAATTTGGAAGCATATTATAAGTTTTAAATAGACCTAAACTTGTACAAACTTGTCCTTTACGATATATAACACAATTAGTATTAAGTTCATAACCCTTTATAGTATACCCGTAGTTAGAATTAGCATATAGAACTTCTTCAGCTAGATAACTTTCATTTAGGCAGAACCAAACTTCTTCAGACCACAACTTTAAAATATAATGATGCAATCTTAAAATAGTATCTTCTAAAGAAGATGCTCCACTGACACGCTCAATAAGATTTATCAAACTTGCTGAAACAACATTTTGATAATCTAAAGCAACATATAGTTCACGTTTAAGGTCATTATCGAGCTTATTATCTATTGCCTTACAACCACAAGAACTAGCATATATTAACTCACTTTCTACCACTATGTTATCATCTAAACTTTTAATAGAATTGTTAAAATACTCTTCCAGTTTTTTCGATATAATATTAGCAACTTCCTTGTAATTATATCTAGCGGTAGTAATTTTTGGAGAATAGTTCATAGCTTCACGAATACCATCAAGACCAGTAACTAATACATCATCAGGGACGCTAAGACCCATAGCTTCTGCCTCTTGACATACACCAATAGCCATAGAATCGTTAGCACAAATAAATGCTTGAGGCATTTCATTATACTTTTCAAAATAATTTCTTACACATTTACGAGCGGGTTCGTTCCAAAAATATGCATAAGATATACGTTTCTGTTCAACAGGTATTCCATGGGCAACAAGAGTATCCTTATAGGCTTTTTCTCTAGCCAAAGATACCTCATTATCTGAACTACCACCTATAAAATTTATTCTAGTAGCATGATGTTTTTCTATAATATGAGAAGTAAGTTCAGTAATAGCATTAGAATATCCGAAGTTAATATTCAAAGCACCTTCAATAACGCCATCTATTACTATAACGGGCAAATCGTTTGCCTTAGCTTTACGGAAGATATCATTAGATATTTTAGTTTTTTTAATACTTAAATAACATATTATAACGGCATCTACTAACTTGTAGTTAATAAGATTGTATATATTAGAATCCCCAGTATAATGACTATCACCATCATAGTTGTTTAAAAATGCTTGAAATAGCAATATTTTATAGTTAGTATGTAAAAACCTTTGAGTAATCTCATTTATAAGTATAGATTGATATTGTGCATCAATTCCACCAACACATAGAGCTATAACTTTATTTCTATCAGTATTGTTCAAATTTTAGGCCTCCATTCTAAAATTCATAGTATAACAATAATATTATAACATATTTCTCATGATTATATATGTACAATTTGTTAAATTTTCAATAGTATGATTAGTTTTTTTTAGTTACTATGGATATTTATTTTAATCTTCAAGATATACTTAATAATAGTATTTTCAAGTTATTAATATACTAGTATAATGTTAAATTTTATTCTGTTTAGATGACTCAACCTTTAGAACTATTCCACTAAAATGAGGAATATCTAAAGTAAATGAATACTTATGACCTTTATAACTCTTACTTAAAAGTTTAGCCTTAATAGGATAATCATTAATCATACCATTACCACCATATTGTTTATCATCGGAGTTTAATACTTCAGTTAAAGTCCAAGGTTGGTCGCAACCTATGGTGTAATCTATGTAATCATTTAAAGATAGATTTAATATAGTAACAATAGTGCTATCTTTAAATTTACGAATATAAGCATATATACAATCCTCATGAGCATCAACGATTAGCCACTTAAAGTTAGTTGGATTATACTCTCCACAATACAAAGCAGGAACTTCAGTATATAAATGATTTAACTTATTAACATATCTAAAGAAGTCATCATGTTTAGGATATTTTAATAAGAACCAATCTATTTCTTTATTTTCGTCCCATTCTCTAAACTGACCTATTTCGTTACCCATGAAGTTCAATTTTTTACCAGGGTGAGTATACATATAAGTATACAAAGCTTTACATTGAGGGAACTTATCATTATAATCACCCCACATTTTTTGCATAATGGTAGCTTTTCCGTGAACAATCTCATCATGTGAGAATGGAAGTAGAAACAAATCGTTATAGAAGTACAACATAGAAAATGAAAGTTGATTATATTTGTAACATCTGTCAGCTGGGTGTAGTTTAAAGAACTCAAGAGTATCATTCATCCAACCCATGTTCCACTTGTAGTCAAAGCCAAGACCATCGTACTCAACGGGAGCAGTAACCTTTAAGAAGTTAGTAGAATCTTCAGCTATGAGCATAATTCCGTGGAAGCGTTTTTTCAAGCCACTGTTCAACTTACGCAAGAAGTCTATAGCACCAGAGTTGACACCTCTATCGGAGTTACCTTGCCAATATATAGCATTGCTAATAGCGTCCATGCGAAGACCATCTACATGGAACTTATCGAACCAAAAAGCACCTGCCGACATCAAGAAACTTCTAACGGTATTACTATAAAAGTTGAAGTTCATAGAACCCCATTCCGAATAGGCTATATCTTTGCTTTCGTATTCATATAGAGGAGTACCATCGAACTCACGAAGTCCAAAATCGTCAGCCACGAAGTGTACAGGAACGAAATCCATAATTACGCCTATACCGTTCTTATGACATTCATTTATAAAGTACATCAAGTCGCTAGGAGAACCATACCTAGAAGTAACACTAAAGAAACCACTAACCAAATAACCCCAAGAGGCATCAAGAGGATATTCACTTAAAGGCATAAGTTCAATATGAGTATATGCGTTATCTTTTAGATACTTAATAATATCTTGAGTAATTTCCAAATATGAAAACCAAGCATCTTCGATATGGTTTTCATCATGAGGTTTTTGTTTCCAAGAGCCAAAATGAAACTCATAGATATTCATAGGTTTGTCGTAGTTGCAATCACGATTTTCAATCCAATCGTCATCGGTGAAAGTAAAAGTATCCAACCTAACCACTACAGATGAGTTATTAGGTCTAAGTTCACTTTTAAAAGCAAAAGGGTCAGCCTTATCTATAATATTTCCGTTCTTTGTAGTTATTTGATACTTATATAACGCTCCTAAAAGATTTCTTTCAGAAATAAACAAGGAATATATTCCGTTATTATCCTTTTTCATGGGAATAGGTTTCCAATCGTAGAAATCGCATATCAAAGATACGCTTTTAGCATTAGGAGCATACACTCTAAATATAAAACCTTCTAAGCCGTTGAGCCAATGCTTATGAACTCCAAAGTATTGATAGCTATTAAACGCATTTCCCCAGAAAAACTCTTTTAAATCCAACATAAAAAGACCTCCTTATTAAATAGATATTTTATTTAAAATTCTAATAAGTTCTATAGTATCGCTTTCGCCGATTTTTTGAATTATAGCATTAAAAGACTCTTGAGTTTTTAAAGATATATTTTCAACATAGTTAAGACCATCATTAGTTATATGAATATATACTTTTCGTCTATCCATAGTAGAAAATTCTCTTTTTATGAAGCCTTTACTTTCGAGGTTATTTAAAATTTTAGAAACTCTTGGGTTAGTCATATTTAAAGTTTTAGAGATATCGCTTGGTAATAGTGGAGTTTCCTTAGACGTATCATTGTAACTAGCTATAAAAGTTAAAATTCTAATTTCACCTTGATAAAAAACATCTATATTAAACTTATTATGATAAATCTTTTCCATAGCTTTCATTAGATTGTAACCTAAAGTATTTTGTTCCATAAAAAACCCTCTTTTCATGATTACTACACTATAATTATTAATACTATTAACTATTTTACCATGATATTGGAACGTTGTCAATAGATTGAAAAACTTACACCAAAATTCTCTTGATATATTATCAAAAAGATGTTATAATATTATAGCAGTAATTCAATATTATGCCATTTTAATATATAAACATTTAGATGTTTTAACTATTAATGTATGAAACACCATATTATATCAGCTGGGAGGACTTAATTTGAAGTATAATAAAGCTATAGTAATAGTCAGCTTTGGAAGTTCTAATTTAGATGCTATCCATAATACCATAGACGTATTAAAGTTAGAACTATCTAACAAATTTAAAGACTATCTTGTAACTGTAGCTTACACTAGTAACATAATCAAAAATAGATTGCTTACTATGAATATAAAAGCTCTGTCCCCTATTGAAAGGTTGCATCAACTATTAGAACTATCCTTTAAGGAAGTAATTATACTTCCAACGCACATAGTTGGTGGTTTGGAGTACTCTAAAATTTTAGATTGCATTAATCAATTTAGTACTAAATTTGATAGTATTAAGATATGCACTCCACTACTAAACGTACAAGATATTTCTAATATAGCTAATATAATCTTAAATGAGTTTAAAACGTCTACAGATACATTTACTATACTAGTAGGTCACGGAAATGGTACATCTACGGATATCATATATACTCTGTTAAATCAAGAGATATCCTCTAGTGGAATAGATAACATATACATATCCACTATTATGGGAAATCCCAACATTAAAGATGCTCTTACTATGGTTAAAGAGTACAATCCAAAACAGATAGTATTAGTTCCGTTTTTATATGTGTGTGGAAGTCATGTAGCAAGAGATATCTCTACTAAGTGGAAAGACTACTTCCAACTTAATGGATTTACTACTAAATGTATTCTAAAAGGTTTGGGAGAATATCCTACCTTTAGAAACTTATATATTAAAAAGATTAATCGACTTATATAGTTTATCATCATGGGAAACATCTAAGATATGGCATTACAGAGATATTTATTGAACAAATACTGGAGGTAATAAACTTGGATTTGAAAAAAAATAAAATAATAGTCATAGTGGCGTGTGTTATCGCATTATTGGTGATAGTGACAGTATTTTTAATCATAAATGGCAAAGATGATACTCAAGAAGTAGTTCAAGAAACCACTATAGGTACAAGTAGTACTACTATAGCGACTACTACAACTGTTACCACTCCTGCCACCACCGTTACCACTACTGAAACTACTACACCTACTACCACCACCACTGCAGAAGTCACTACTACTGCTTGGACTTATACGCCTCATATAAAGAAAGAAACAGTTATGAAGTATAACAAATCCACAGCAGATTGCAAAGGCTGGATATATGTAGATGATAGTGCTATGAACTATCCAATAATGCAATCCGATGATAATGAATTTTATGTATATCACGATTGGCAAGGAAACTCTAGTGGTTCGGGGGCTATCATGTTAGACTATGAATGCACTATTGGACAGACTAGAAACATACTATTATATGGTCATAATATGGGTAATGGTTCTATGTTCCATCAAGTTAAAAGCTATAAAGATAAGGATTGGTGGATTGACCATCAATACGTTGAGGTGGCTAACTTAGAAAAGATATATGTATATCAAATATTCTCAATAGACGTTCTATATGGTCGTTCTGATGCTTCTTTTACATACTGGCTTGAACCTAACGTAAGTTTACTATCTGAAGATGTATATAAAAGTTTTGTGGATAACGTTGTAAACAAGCAATATACATCTGTAGGAATTAAAGCACCTACATATCCAACTGGAATACTCACTCTACAAACTTGTAACTCTGGTGCTGATGATGGTATGCGTTGCGTGGCTTTCGGAAAGTTAGTAGGTACTTACGATTTAAAATAATGAAAGGATTTATCTTTTATGATTACTTGTGCAAGTATATTTTCTGATAATATGGTACTTCAAAGAGATAAAAGCATATCTATTTGGGGATACGCTCACTCTTTTGATATTATTAGAGTTACTTTAAATAACATATCTGTTGAAACCGAAACTTTAAAAAATAATATTTGGTCTTTACAACTTCCACCTATGGGGGCTACTACTGACTTGACTATGATAGTTAAAAATTTAACATCTAATGAGCGTATAACTTTTACAAATATAGCTATAGGCGAAGTTTGGCTTTGTGGAGGACAATCCAATATGGAGTTTGAACTTCAAAATATAAAAGGTGCTATCGATGAGTTAAATGTATGTGAACTATCTAACGTTAGATGTTTTCAACCTCAAAAGAACGCCTACATCGATGAGTATTTCTACATGAATGAAAAGTTCAACTGTTGGCAAATGCCATCTAAGAATACTTGCAAACGTTGGACTGCTGTTGGATATCTTTTTGCTAAAATGATATCCAAAGAGTTGAACATTACAGTAGGTATAATAAACTGTAATTGGGGTGGAACAAGTGGTTCGGCATGGGTTAGCCGTGAAAAATTGTTATCACATGAAGATACTAAGGTATACGTTCAAGAGTACGACAAAGCTATAGAAGGTAAATCTTTTGAGGACTATTGCAAAGAGTTGGAAGATTATGAAAACTATGTAGCTCAATGGCAACCTAAGATTAATAAATTTTATTCTAAAAATCCAAACGGTCTTTGGGGTGATGCTCTAGCCTTTGCTGGTGAATGTAAATATCCAGGACCTATTGGCTATAAATCGGAGTTCAGACCTTGTGGAGTGTATGAAACTATGCTTAAAAAGATTTCTCCATATGCTTTAAGAGGTTTTATATACTATCAAGGTGAAAGCGACGACCATAGACCTAACTCTTACTATACTTTGCTAAATGAGGTTATATCTCAATGGCGTGAGGATTGGCATGATGATACACTTCCATTCTTGATAGTACAACTTCCAATGCACATGGAACGTGGCGATACCGACCATAAAAATTGGTGTGTAATACGTCAAGCACAAGATAGAGTACATAGAACCATCAAGAATACTGGTCTAGCCGTGATACTAGAACATGGTGAATATGGTAACATTCACCCTACGAATAAACTTCCAGTAGCTGAAAGACTATTCTTACAAGCTATGTATCATGTATACCATAGAATTGATAGTAATTTGGCATATGGTGGACTATATAAATCTCATGTAATTACTAACGGTGGAATATTAGTAAACTTTGATTATATAACTCACGGATTTAACGTAACTGGAGAACTATCCAACTTTGAAATATCTAGTAGTGATGGCGTATACTATCCAGCCGATGTAAAAATATATGATAATAAGATATTCTTATCATCTAAAGAGGTAAAATATCCAGTACACGCTAGATATCTTTGGACTAACTATGCAGAGATACATCTATATAGTAATGATAGCGGAATACCTGTAGCACCATTTAACTTTTAAAGGAGTTTTTAATATATGATACGTCCAATAGTTTTAAGTGACAAAGATGCTTTTATATCTATGGCAGATAAATTTTATCATTCCAGTGCAGTAGACCACGCCATACCTATAAAGCATCACGAAGATACTTTTAATGAACTTATTAAATCTAACCCTTACATATTCGCCTATATGCTAGAGTATGATGGCTCTACAGTTGGATACGCTCTATTTATGCAAACGTACTCCAATGAGGCTGGTGGAATGTTACTCTGGTTAGATGAGGTTTACATTTTAGAAGATTACAGAGGTAAAGGTTTGGGAAAGGCTCTATTTAAGTTTATAGATGAAAACTTATCTAGTAAGTACGCAAGAATAAGGTTAGAACTAACTCCAGTGAATAAAAAAGCTGAGAAGTTATATTCCAATATGGGGTTTGAACCTTTAGAATATCTACAAATGATTAAAGATAAAACAGTATAATATACAATATCGGAATGGCACAAAACCATTCCGATATCTTTTACTTATGAATAAAAAAAGCAATCTAAGTATTACCTAGATTGCTAACTTAATGTGCCTGAAGGGACTCGAACCCCCGACCTACTGGTTCGTAGCCAGTCACTCTATCCAGCTGAGCTACAGACACATTCATATGATATTTAGTAGTCATCTCTTGACTACCTTAATATTTTATCATATATTATTTAAAAAGTCAAGGATTTTTTGTGTTGTTTACAAAAAGTTAATAATTTATTTTAATCTAACATGATAAATATATATATCAAGTATTGACATACTAGACAATATATGGTATAATTTCAAATAGTTACAAAAGGAGGATTTTGTGTAATGAACAACAAAATTTTAATATGTACTGCGTTGACTGTTGGATTACTCTCTAGTATCATTCCATCTACGAGTGTTACAATGGTTACTAATGCAGACCAAACACAAACTCAAGATTTACTAGAGGTTAAAAAGTATATCTTTGGTATCTATGAGGGCGACCATCAAGTTGAAGATGATACTAATGGCGATGGTAACTTAAACGTTTTAGATGTTCTTAATATAAAAAGAGATATCTTAAAAACTGAGGTTACTACCACCACTACTACTGTAGAAACTACTACGACTACTCCTACTCCGACTACTACAGAACCACCTCAAACTACGACAACAACCACAACCACAACTACTACTGAACCTCCAGTTGAGGTACTCCCAAAGAAAGCATATATAAGTGGAGTAACTCCTATAGTTCAGCGTGGCTTACCTACTGGTTGTGAGGCTACTGGCTTAACTATAGCTTTAAGATGGTATGGCTATAGTGTATCTAAAGAGGATATAGCTTTAAAGTATATGCCACGTCAAGATTTTTATTATGCCAACGGTAAAAAAATTGGTCCAGATTACATGACTACTTTTGCTGGTGACCCATCAAGAAAGAGTAACTCTTATGGTTGTTACATTCCATGCATGATGCAAACCGTTCAAAACTACTTCGATGCCATTGGAGAAACTAAATACAAACCCGTAGACCTATCTGGAACTTCCTTAGATGACCTATTTAAGTATGTAGCTAAAGGAACTCCTGTTATGATAATAGCCACTAATAACTTAATAACTCCAACTACTGGCGACTCTTGGTATACCGAGGACGGCAGATACATAACTTGGCAGAAAGGACATCACTGCATGGTTATAACTGGCTATGATTATAACAAGAATACTGTTACTATTAGTGAATCTGCTTACTCTTACGAACGTACTTATAATATGGATACTCTTAGAAGTGTTTATAATAAAAAGGGTAAGTATGCCATGATTATTGCTAAAACTGGAACGGTTAATCCACCAGTTGAAAATAACTATGTCACTCCGTTTTCCGATGGTGATATCTGTACTATTAGAAACGTTGGTAGTGGAAAATATCTAAACGTTGACTACGGCAAGGATATAGATGAAACTAACGTATATCAATGGACTGGCGATAACAGTATTGAACAACAGTTCAAGATGGATTTCTTATCCGATAGTTCTTGCTATAGAATACGTGCTATGTGTAGTTCAGATGGCTCTGATAAAACTTTAGATATAGTTAAATCTAGTGGTAATGTGCTATCTGGTTGTAATGTAGAGATATATCGTCCAATTGACCAAATTGCTCAAGAGTGGTTATTCGTAAGTTTAGGAAATAATACTTATAAGATAGTTCCTAAGTACAATAAAAATCTGGCATTAACAGTATACGGCAACTCAAACGGTTCTGCTGATGGTACTGATGCTAACTCTATGGGTAACGTATTTGTATCTACAGATGAAAATTCCAGTTATCAACAATGGGTTATAACTAAGATAAACTAAAATATCTATTAACCATTACATATAAAAAACTCCCATGAAATATCATGGGAGTTTATACTATCTATTATTTATTACTAATCTACTATAATAGATTTACCAGTCATTTCAGCAGGTTGTTCTAAGCCTAGAACCTTCAACATAGTAGGAGCAATATCAGCTAGAACGCCACCTTCACGAACTTTACATTCCTTACCAACTACTATAAATGGTACTACGTTAGTAGTATGTGCAGTAAATGGAGTTACTCCATCAGCTTCGAGCATCTTATCAGCATTACCATGGTCAGCAGTGATAAACGCTACACCACCCATATTAGTGATAGTATCTACAACAGCACCAACGCAAGTATCAACAGCCTCAACGGCTTCAACGGCAGATTGGAATACACCAGTATGACCAACCATATCGCAGTTAGCGAAGTTTAAAATCATAACGTCGTACTTATCGGATAGCATAGCATTGATAGCCTTAGTAGCTACTTCATAAGCTGACATTGATGGTTTTAAATCGTAAGTTGGAACTTCTTTAGGTGACTTAACTAAGATTCTATCCTCATTTGGATATTGCTTTTCTACACCACCATTGAAGAAGAATGTTACATGAGCATACTTTTCAGTTTCGGCAATTCTTAATTGAGTTAAGCCCTTATCTGCGATATATTCGCCAAAAGTATTAGCTAAAGATTGTGGTTTAAAAGCAACTTCAACGTTAGGCATAGTAGCATCGTATTGAGTAAAGCATACAAACTTAACACCTAAGAAGTTTCTATCAAAGCCAGTGAAGTTATTATCTACAAAAGCTCTAGTTATTTCTCTAGCACGGTCAGGACGGAAGTTAAAGAATATAACGCTATCCTTAGATTGAACAGTAGCATCTTTAGCACAAACGCAAGGGATAACAAACTCATCAGTTACGCCGTTATCGTAAGATTTTTGCATAGCCTCAACAGGACAATCTATAAATTCACCGATACCATTAACCATAGCGTCATAAGTTTTTTGAACTCTGTCCCAGTTGTTATCTCTGTCCATAGCGTAATATCTGCCACTTATGGTAGCTACCTTACCTATGCCGATTTCTTTCATCTTATCGCAGAGTTCCTTAACGAAATCCTTACCACTAGATGGTGGAACGTCACGACCGTCCATAAAGCAGTGAACGTATACCTTAGATAATCCCTTATCCTTAGCCATTTGAAGTAAACCATATAGGTGAGTATTATGGCTATGAACTCCACCACTAGAAAGTAATCCCATTAGGTGTAGTGCAGAGTTATTTTCAAGACAGTTATCCATAGCGTGACAGATAGCCTCATTTTCCTTGATAGTACCTTGTTCAACAGCCATAGTAATTCTAGTAAGTTCTTGATATACTATTCTACCAGCACCAATATTAGTGTGACCAACTTCGGAGTTACCCATTTGACCATCTGGAAGACCTACACACATACCACTAGCACCTATAGTAGTGTTAGCACATTCGCTCATATACTTATTTAAGTAAGGAGTTTTTGCAGATTTTATAGCATTACCTTTAACCTCATCAGTTATGCCAAAACCGTCCATAATGATTAATGCAACAGGTTTTTTACTCATAATAAACAAATCCTTTCGATTAAGAAATATTTCAAAAAAGGGTGGAAATATCCACCCTAAAATTAACCTAGATTAACAATCGTACTGACTATTACTTACTAGCTTCTTCAAGAAGAACACCGAACTTTTCAGCTACTAAAGATGCTCCACCGATTAGACCACCGTCGATATCTTCCTTAGATAGTAGTTCAGCACAATTCTTTTCGTTCATAGAACCACCATATTGGATAGTCATACCATCAGCGATTTCCTTATTGAATAGACCTTCAACAGTCTTTCTAATGAAAGCACAAACTTCCTCAGCTTGTTCAGCAGTAGCAGTCTTACCAGTTCCGATAGCCCATACTGGTTCGTAAGCTATAACAACGTTCTTGATGCACTTTTCACAAGTACCTAGTAAAGCAACCTTAACTTGCTTAGCTACTATTTCTTCAGTAATGCCTTGTTCTCTTTCTTCAAGAGTTTCGCCAACACATAGGATAACCTTTAGACCAGCCTCTAAACCAGCTAACAATCTCTTATTTACAGTGATATCAGTTTCACCGAAGTATTGTCTTCTTTCAGAGTGACCGATAATAACGTATTCAACGCCCATTTCAGTAAGCATATCTGCGGAGATTTCACCAGTAAAAGCACCACTCTTTTCAAAGTGACAGTTTTCAGCACCAACCTTGATGTTAGTACCTTCAGTTAAAGCTAGAGCAGTTTCTAAGTTAGTATAAGGAACGCATATAACAACGCCACAAGTCTTATCCTTAGCGATAGGTTTTAGAGCTTCGATAAGTTCCTTAGCTTCCTTACGATTTTTATTCATCTTCCAGTTACCAGCAATGATAGCTTGTCTTAATGATTTATTCATAATATTAAATCCTCCAAACATTAATCATCAATATTTTTGAGTGTTTTATCTTTAGGTAGAGTTTCTAAGCCGTTATAATTTCCGTTGTAGCTACCTATAGTCACACCTTTTTTAGCAGGGGCGATTATAAACCCGACTACTATTCCAAGCAAGAAGATAATCAACATTGGAGCATTTTTCTTATCTTTAAGAAACTTTAGTAACATATAAAACACCTCAAACTTTGATATATTTAACTTTAATTGGGTGGATATATCAACCCACCCAATATAGATAAAAATTACTTTTCAGCGATAGCTGCAACACCAGGTAGAACCTTACCTTCTAGATATTCAAGAGATGCACCACCACCAGTAGAAATGTGGCTCATCTTATCAGCGAAACCAAGTTGCATAACTGCAGCAGCAGAGTCACCACCACCAATGATAGTAGTAGCATCAGTTTCAGCAAGAGCCTTAGCAACTGCGATAGTTCCTTGTGCTAAAGTTGGGTTTTCAAATACGCCCATAGGACCATTCCAAACTACAGTCTTAGCAGATTTAACAGCGTCAGCGAATAACTTTTGAGTTTCAGTACCGATATCTAAGCCCATCTTATCAGCTGGAATACTATCAGCAGATACGTTTTCAACTGTGATATCAGCATCAATAGGATTAGGGAAAGCACTAGCAATAGTAGTATCTACAGGTAGAAGAAGTTGTTTACCCTTAGCTTCAGCCTTAGCTAACATTTCCTTACAGTAGTCAATCTTAGTATCGTCTACTAAGGAAGTACCAACTTCATAGCCCTTAGCCTTTAGGAAAGTATAAGCCATACCACCACCAATGATTAAAGTATCGCACTTTTCAATTAGGTTAGAAATAACATTTAGCTTATCTGCAACCTTAGCACCACCTAGAATTGCTACGAATGGTCTAACTGGAACTTCAACAGCATTACCTAAATACTTAATTTCCTTTTGCATTAAATAGCCTACTGCAGTTTCCTTAACGAACTTAGTAACACCCTCAGTAGATGCGTGAGCTCTATGAGCAGAACCAAAAGCGTCCATAACGAAAACTTGATTATCTACTAAGTCAGCTAATTCCTTGCTAAAGTCTTCACCGTTCTTAGTTTCTTCAGCACCACGGAAACGAGTATTTTCAAGAAGAACTACATCACCATCATTCATTTCAGCGACAGCCTTCTTAGCATTTTCGCCTACTACAGTATCATCTTTAGCGAAAGTAACCTTAGTATCTGGAAGAACTTCAGCTAATCTCTTAGCAACTGGAGCAAGTGAGAACTTATCTTCTGGACCGTTCTTAGGCTTACCTAGGTGAGAACATAGTACAACCTTAGCACCATCGGCTAATAATTTTTTAATAGTAGGTAGAGCTGCTTGTATTCTATTATCATTAGTGATAACGCCATCTTTTAGAGGAACATTAAAGTCGCATCTAACTAGAACTTTCTTACCTTTTACTTGGATATCATCAACTGTAACTTTGTTTAAACCTGCCATAACATTATGACTTCCTTTCAAAATAAAATATCTTAATAGATTGCGTAAAAAAGCAATCTATTTGAACCATAATTGGTTATTATTCAATTTAATAGACAAATTTACATTTATCTCAATCAAGCATATTATAACATAATATTTAATATTTGTCAAGAAAAAACTAATCAACGAAGTTTTTCAGCTAGTTATAGAACAACTTTACTAGATACATATAAAAATCCCTCTAGGCGATTATTGAAAAAGAAATAAAAATTATCGAAAAACGATAATTTTCTATTGACAAACAGAAATTTTTGTGATAGAATATCATCAATAAATAGTTGGAGGGTTTTAAACTATGTGGAATAAATCAAGGTCGATAAAACTATCTAATATACTAGTAAAGGGAATATGTTTTATCTTGATAGTTTTAGTATTCTTTGTACCATCGATGGTACGTTGGTACGATGGTATTTCTAATGGTGGAGGTATAATAGATACTTCTGTATACGTTCCATTGTGTATAGTGTTGTACATATCTTGGGTTTTTGGTATGATTTGCATAGGTGCATTATGGAAACTATTAGCCAACATTAACAAGGACGAAATATTTACCAAACAAAATACTAAATGTTTAAGAATAATATCATGGTGTTGCATAGCAGTCGGGATTGCTTTTTTTGTGTTCGGTTTTTGGAGATGGTTAAGTTTTATAGTATCTTTTGTGGCTATATTTTTCGGCTTAATACTTAGAGTTCTTAAAAATGTCTTTGAAAAAGCCGTGATACTCCGTGAAGAAAATGACTTCACAATATAAGAAAGGAATAATAATCTTATGCCAATAGTAATAAATCTTGATGTAATGATGGCTAAAAGAAAAATCTCATCTAATGAGTTAGCCGAAAAGATAGATATTACCCCTGCAAACCTATCCATATTAAAGACTGGCAAAGCTAAGGCTATTAGATTTTCTACCTTAGAGAAAATCTGCAAAGTTCTAGATTGTCAACCTGCTGATATCTTAGAATATGTAGACGATGAAACACCTCCTTAATAAGAAATCTGTATAAGATATAACTTTTAATATCTTATACAGATATGTAAATGTAAATTCTATTATACCTATGTATTAACTATGAAAGGAGTTTTTAATTATGAATGAAGATAACATTTTAGACCATCAAAACGATATCCCAGTAGAACCTTTACCAGTAAAAGAGGAGATTTCTTTTAGTAAGTTAGATGTCGTAGTATCAATAATATCCTTAGTGCTAGGATTTCTTTTTATAAGGTTCGCAGTTTGCAACATTACTGGCTTTATAACTACTATAGTATTCGATTTAATCGCAACACTTGGAATATTCTACGTTAAAAAAAGTGGATATAAAATATCTAAAAAGAACTTAATAAATATAATTGTTATATATCTGTTTAGTTTAGTATATTCGATAACTGCTAATGGTTTCATAAAGTTTTTAAATTCGGTATTCTTGATACTTCAAGTTACATATACTATGTATCGTCTATGCGACGATAGTTCTAAATCTCCTAGATTTTACTACTACGCACAAATGAAATCTTTATTTAGCTATACTTTTGCAAACTTTGATAAGTGTCCAAAAGCCATCATAAAGACGGTATTCAAGGGCAATCACGGAGGAAATTTAAAATGGATTATCTTAGGTTTAATAGTAGCAACTCCGATAACTTTCATAGTAGCCACTCTACTAGTTAATGCCGATGAGGGCATCGAAAAAATATTGGATAATTTTAATACTTGGTTTATGAATAATCTAAATGTTACGCTATTACTCCAAATACTATTTGGATTTCTCATAGGTTGCAACATATTCAGTATGATGTACTCAAACATATATAAAAAGAACTTTTCTCCTTACAACGATACAACTTATGAAATTAAGTTCAATAATTGGAGAGTTTGTCCTAGTATTATGATATATTCTGCATTAACTCCAATGTGTATGTTATACATACTGTATGTAGTATCTCAAATTGGATACTTCACAGGAGCTTTTAGTGGTAATCTCTATGAGGGATATACCTACTCTGAATATGCTAGACGTGGTTTCTTTGAATTAACTGCTATATCTTGTATCAATTTGGGAGTTATATTTTTAGCCAATCTGTTGTGTAAACGCTTAGGCAACTCCTATTATGATAAAAAACCTCTAGCCTTAAAGATATACAATCTAATATTTAGTACGTTCACAATATTTATAATTGCTACTGCTATGAGCAAGATGTTCTTATATATTGGCGAATACGGTCTAACTAGATTAAGAGTATATACATCATGGTTTATGATACTATTAGCTTTAATATTTATAATCATGATAGTTAGTGAGTTTAAAGAGTTCAACGTATCTAGTATATTTAAGATTGCATTTACTATCATGTTTGGAATATTATGTTTCTGTCGTGTAGATAGAGTTATTGCAAATACTAACATATCGTTATACGAAAGAAATCAAATAGAACACTTAAATATAGATGATTTACAGTATCTACTATCTTATGATGCGTACGCTCCTATTTTGGAATATGACTATAATCATAATAATTCTATTGAAAATAGTTCCTTAGAAGAACAATATTTAAACATTCCAAAGTATGAGAAGTATAATATATCTACTATTGAATTTATAAAGACTTACGAAAAATATTATAAGTAAAAAATATACAGAATAGTTTTATCAAAAAAGCTATTCTGTATTTATGTGCATATATAAAAAAACAGACAGATTTAAAAAAATCTATCTGTTATCAACTGGTTGGGAAGGCGAGATTCGAACTCACGAGTGACGGAGTCAAAGTCCGTTGCCTTACCGCTTGGCTACATCCCAATATCAACCGACTTGTTTATTATATCACAACATTTTAGAAATGTCAAGTACTTTTTTAAAATTTTTTTTAAGTATAAAAGAGGTGATTTTTTATATATGCAACATTTAAATAATATCAAAGTTGGTTATGCTATGTGTGGTTCTTTTTGTACATTCAGCAGAGCTTTTAAACAAGCTGAAATTTTAAAATCCATGGGAGCAGATATACTACCTATAATGTCTTACAATGCACACTCACTAGATACTAGGTTCGGAACAGCTAAAGAACACGTTGAAAAGTTTACCGAAATTTGTGGAAAATCGCCTATAGTAACTATCCAAGAGGCTGAACCTATTGGACCTAAAAACTTAACTGATATCTTGATAGTATGTCCATGTACTGGAAACACACTATCCAAGTTAGCGAACTCTATAACCGATACGCCTGTTACTATGGCAGTAAAATCTCATTTACGAAACGGTAAGCCTGTAATAATAGCTTTAGCTACTAATGATGCCTTATCTGGTTCAGCCAAGAATATAGGTACTCTAATGAACTATAACAACTACTACTTTGTGCCATTCTCTAAAGATGACCCTTATAAAAAGCCATATTCTGCCGTGGCAGATTTTACTCTAATACCTGAGTTTACTATGAAAGTTCTTCAAGAACGTGAAACTTTAAGAGATATTTATTAGTCTATCCACTGGAACGGCTTGTATGCCGTTCTGTACATACCATTTTACTTAGATTTTACTTTTAAATGATTGCTATTTTATATATTATATACTATAATTAGTTATTATAATATATAGTGGGGATTGATTTGTTATGCAAAAAAAAATTTATAGGGGTACTATATTCATAGTTATGACCTCTATGATTATATTCAGTATAATATTTGAGTATATTGGATATCTTCAATACAATAAAGAATGTCAAAAAGAGTTACAGTTCCTCTCTAAGACTATTTTAATGTATCAAGATGACTTTGATACCATAGATAAAGATTTAAAATCTGTATTAGACTACAAAGTTAGAATTACTTTCATAGATTTTAAAGGTAACGTTCTATACGATAACACCTCTGACATATCTAAGATGGAAAATCACTATAATAGAAAAGAGTTCCAAGAGGCTCTAAACAATGGCTATGGTGAAGATATTAGAGTATCTAAATCTATAGGTGACGATACATACTACTACGCTATAAAGTTAGATACTGGCGTTGTAAGATTATCTAGGTCGATAGATAGTATTCTAACGATATTTTTAAAAGGTGTTCCTCTAGTGATACTAGTTTTTGGTATTATGGTTATAGTAGTAACAATATTCTCAATGAGTCTGTCGGAAAAGATTGTTAAACCTATAAACACTCTAGTATCCCAGTTTGATATATTTAATCAATATGATGAGCAAGTTCCTAAAACCGTAGTTACTGAATATTCCGAACTTCAACCTATTGCCGAAACTATAGAAAAGTTGATGAATAGAACTCAAAAGTACATTCAAAACATTAAAGAACAAAAAGACAGAATTAGACTTATCACCGATAACATGGTAGAAGGTATGATTATCCTTGATGATAAAAATGATATACTATCCGTCAATAAGAGTGCTATTAGTATACTCAATCCAGATTTTAAAATCAAGGAAAATAGAATGTTCCTAGAGTTGACCAGAAATAAAACTCTAGTAAGCATAATCTACGATGATATTAAAAGAGAAAAAAATATCACCGAAATTATAGAAATAAAAGATAACTACTACAGAGCCTATATAAACAAAGCTGAAAATATCAACGGAACTATAATTCTACTAGTGGACGTTACCGAAACCGTCAAGGCTGAAGCCGTTAGACGTGACTTCTCTGCTAACGTTTCACATGAGTTAAAAACTCCATTGACTACCATAAAAGGCTTTGGTGAACTCTTTGAAAACGGTCTACTAGTAAACGTTGAGGATATCAAAAAGTATGGTGGCATGATTGAACGTGAAAGCGAAAGACTTCTATTTTTAATAAATGATATCATTAGACTATCAGAAATTGAAGAAAAAACTGAAAAGATACTATCACCTATAAACTTATATGATTGTGCTGAGTATGCTATTAATCTATTAAAACAAAAGGCATCTACTAAAGATATATCCATAATATTCAATGGTACAGATATCATTGTAAACGGTCATGAGGGCTACATGAACGAACTATTTATAAACCTTATCGATAATGCTATTAAGTATAATAAAGATGGTGGTTATATTACAGTTAATCTATCGGAAAATGATAAGTTTGCAAACATATCTATAGAAGATACTGGTATTGGAATATCTCCTCAAGATTGCGAACGAATTTTTGAACGTTTCTATCGTGTAGATAAAAGTCATTCTAAAAAAATTGGTGGCACTGGCTTAGGATTATCTATAGTTAAGCATATTGTAAACTATCACAATGGACAAATTCACATAGAAAGTGAATTAGGCAAAGGTACTAAACTTTCAATAGATATCCCTAAAACCAATTCAAAAACTATATAATATTATGGGTAGATACAATATCTACCCATATTTTAATTTTCCTTAGATATATCATTTAAGATGTTTTCTACTGCAATGCCAATATATCTACCAGCAGATACTGGCGAAGTCTTTCCAGGAAGTGACAACGCCCATATTACTTTTAAATTTTTATCGTTGCAATATTGAAAATCCACTCCCCCTGGACGTGATGCTAAATCTATAATTAAGCAATCCTTGTTTAATAGATTAAGTCTATAGGCATCTAAAATCATGGTAGGAATGGTATTATATACTATATTGTAACAAGGCAATGAACTTTCTAACTTAGATATATGCAAAGAGTTATATCCGTAAACTTCCGCCCAAGCTAAATCGGAATACTTTCTAGCTGATATCGTTACTAACGCTCCCATATTCTTTAGAGTGTTAGCCAATACTTTAGATATCCTTCCAAAACCCAAAATTAAAACTTTCTGTCCTGATATAGTTTCTGGAAGTTCTTCAAGTGTAATCTGAATAGCACCCTCCGATGTTGCTATGGCATTGTATACATTAAACTCTTCACGTTTGGTAAAGTCGAAGACTTTCAATCCTCTAGAGGCAAACATTTCATTTATATCTTTAGAAATTCCACCACCAAAGATAGTACAATCTTCAGTAGCTATGGTGGTAAGGGTTTCAATTGGAATACTCTTTCTACAAAATGGAGCGTTCAAAAATATGCCATCTGTAGAGCATGGCAGAGGCATTATAATGCAATCAACTCTTATGTTGCATTGAGCTATATTTTCAAATAGAGTTATGCTATCACATTTTATGATGTTTTTATCAAAACCCAAAGCGTATACCTTATACTTCTTGGATAGCATCTCTGCTAGATAAGTTTGACGCATATCGCCACCTGCAATTAAAAAAGTTTTTATATATATTCCTCCTTTACTGATTTATATTATATACTATGCTATTCGTCTAAACTTGATTAATAAAAGTATTGAAAAAAACATCAATATATGCTAAACTTAAATATATGATTTTTGTTAAGAAGGTGATTTTTTATGGTATATCTATTAGGAGAACAGTTACAAGAAACTACTACAGATTATGTATTAAAAAATAATACCCCTGCAGTATTTATAGTAAACGAAACTCAATACTCTGATATATTAAAAGAACTTAAAATGTCTTTTGAAGGTGAACGCAGAATTGCCGATGTTACTTTTTGTAAAATGGAAACTCAACAAGATTGCTTATATGGTACACTATCTATTCCAAGTTTAATAGATGTAGTTGGTCTTAGATATAGATTAATGATATTTATAAACTCCAAACACATAGTAATAGTCGATAATAACGACTTCGCTTTAAGAATTATTAAGGATATTAGAAAGAAAGTATTTAATCAAGGTGATACTAAAGAAAGATTTCTATTTAACTTTATAGTGGGTTTCATGAACCGAGGTACTAATCTATTGGAAGACTTTGAACGTGATTTGATGGTTTTAGATGACGACGTTATCCATGATAAAGACCAAGACTTCCAAAATAGATTGATGCCTATTAGAAAACAATTACTCATTCTTAGAAACTACTACGAACAACTAGCAGATATGTTTAAAGAACTGGAAGAAGATGAAAATATGTTATTTTCAGAAAATCAAAGCAGATACTTTGGTGTACTTACTAATCGTGCTGATAGACTTCTTGATAAAACTACTCATCTATTGGAATATTCTATACAAGTACAAAATGCTTACCATGATAAAATAACAGCAGAACAAAATAACAATATGCAATTTTTAACTATAATATCTACAATATTCTTTCCACTTACCTTGATAACCAGTTGGTATGGTATGAACTTTGAAAATATGCCTGAATTAAAACATGGATATCCATTTGTTATTGTACTTAGTATTATTGTACTTACCATATGTATAATAATATTTAAAAAGAAAAAAATAATATAGATAAAACTCTTTGCTATGAATTATTATCCAATATTTGTAATATATTTTCTATTGACATGAAATAAAATCTATGATATAATTTAGTAGTAAAATATTTAGGGAATGATTACCTCCCCAACTATCGAAGATTGTTAAAACGCTTATAAGCTGATGGTATCTACACACTAGTGTGGAATACTATCGGCTTTTTTGTTTTGAAAGGAGTTTTTTGTATGTTGTTCACATTGGGAATTATCTTACTAGGTGGATTTATCCTAGGTAAGATATTCAACAGATTAGGATTGCCTTCACTTATAGGCATGATTTTATGGGGATTAATAATATCACTTTGCAACCTAGTAGACGCTACCACTCTTGAAATAGCACCCTATCTACGCAAGATTGCTTTAGTAATAATATTAACTCGTGCAGGACTTAGTTTAAATCTAAACGATTTAAAAAAGTCTGGACGACCATCAATTTTGATGTGTTTTGTTCCTGCCACCTTTGAAATATTAGGTTGTATATTTATACTTCCAAAATTTTTTGGATTATCTATTATTGAGAGTGCTTTGGCTGGAAGTGTAATATCTGCTGTATCACCAGCAGTTACAGTTCCACGAATGATAAAGTGTATCAATGAGGGTTACGGAACTAACAAGGGAATACCTCAAATGATATTAGCAGGTGCATCTGCTGATGATGTATTTGTAATGGTACTATTTACATCTTTGTGTACATCAATGCAAGATGGAACTTTCTCACCTATTACTATGGCAAAAGTTCCAATATCGATAGTTTTAGGTATAGCCTTAGGCGTTCTTTGTGGATTTATATTAACTAAAATCTTTAACAGATTTCACCTTAAAGATACTGAAAAGGTAACTATCATAGTAGCAATATCTTTTATGATACTAAAACTAGAAGATGTTCTAACTGGAATAATATCCATTTCGGGATTGTTAGCAATTATGAGTTTAAGTCTAGTAATAAAATCCGTTCAACCAGAACGTGCTGAAAGATTATCTAAAAAGTTCAATAAAGTGTGGTCAGTAGCTGAGATAGTTCTATTTGTGCTAGTAGGAGTTGCTATAGATTTATCTTATTTAAAATCCAGTTGTTTAATAGCTGTAGTGTGCGTTCTAGTAGCCTTGATTTTTAGAATGTTTGGAGTCTTTATCTGCATGATTGCTACTAAGTTATCTAAACGTGAAAAACTTTTCTGTATGATATCTTACTGTCCAAAAGCGACTGTTCAAGCTGGTATAGGTGCTATACCTCTAGCTATGGGATTTTCTTGTGGAAATATAGTCTTAACGTTAGCAGTAGTATCGATATTGGTTACTGCACCTCTAGGAGCTATATTAATAGATAAGTTATATACAAAACTTCTAACTAAAAATGTTGATTAATTTCTAAAACTTTGATATAATATCTATAATATACTTAAAGGAGCGTTATACATGAACAGTTTAATATCACTTACTTTCGATGACGGCCCTAACTTTGAAACTACTATACCTATGTTAGATATCTTACAGAAGTATAATGTAGTAGGTAGTTTTTTTGTATGTGGAAAACATATCAATAATGATACTAAAGCCATCATAAAGAGAGCGTATCAAATGGGTTGTGAAATAGATAACCATTCCTATACACACGGAAATATGACCGAACTTTCACCAGTAGAAATATCTAATGAGATAGAAAAGACTTCTAAACTTATTAAGGATACTATTGGAGTAAATCCAAAGTTTTTTAGACCTCCGTATATTGCGATAAATCAAACCATGTTTGACGTTATAAATCTACCATTCATAGAGGGTTACGGCTGTACTGATTGGGATAATAATATATCTGTAGAAGAACGTGTATCCACGATATTACAAAATGCTAAAGATGGTAACATAATACTCCTACACGATTTATTCGGAAACTACAAAACCGTACAAACTATCGATATAGTAATTCCTAAACTTTTAGATTTAAACTTCAAATTTGTAACGGTATCGCAACTATTTAAACTAAAAGGAATTACTCCAACAGTACACAAAAATGAGATATACTCTAACATATTAAATCCTAGAGTATGTATCTGGGCATAAAAAAAGACCTCCTTAATTAAGGAGGTTCTTTTTTTAGAGATTATTAGTATCACACTTCATGTACAAGTGAATTATTGTTACTAGTTACATTTGTAGAATTATCTTTAATATGTTTAACCTTAATTTGCATGGTTACAAAACTTAATATTGAGAATACTACAAAAATCATCATTAAGACTAGCATAGCATTATTAATACTTAAACCATTTGCAATAGTACTTCTAAAAGCATCTACGGTGTATGTGAATGGCATATACTTATGAATGTTTTGATAGAAACTATCAGAAAGTTCAATTGGATAAGTTCCTGCTGAACCGCTCAATTGTAATACCATGAATACTAATAGTAAGAAACTTCCTACCTTACCCATTAGCAAGTTGAAGAAGTAGAACATAGCCATAAATGCTACACTTGCTACACTTGCTACTAAGATAGTCTTTCCAAAGTATTCAGGACTAAATCCGTTAAATACGTTTAGTAATAAAATCATTAATATTGCTTGACCTATTGCTACTCCTAACAATACTATACCTTTTCTGCTCCAAATTTCAAATGCAGATTTATTTCCAACATTATTTAAGTCATCTTGAGGTGAGAACATTATACAGTATGCTAAACAAGCTACCCAAAGACCAACAGACATCATATAAGCAGCCATTGCACTACCATTGTTTTCCACGGTTGTTATTTTAGTTTCATTAGATTCTACTGGAGATGCAAACATAGAAACGGTATTATCATTTATATTAACATCTTTTACTTCCTTAGCACCATCGCCTAGAGCAGTTGCAAGAGTATCAGAGCCATCATATAGTTTATCAAGACCGTCACCCAATTCAGAAGAACCATCATATAGTTTTGAAGAACCATCTGAAATCTTGTTAGCACCATCAGCTAATTGAACAGAACCATCAATTAAATCATCATTATTAGATACTAAAGTGTTAGTACCATCTTTAAGAGTACTAATACCATCTTGAAGTGTACTAGCACCATCATCAAGGGCCTTAGCACCGTCATATAGAGAACTCATGCCGTCTACAAGAGTACTATTATTACCTACCAACTGTTGAGTACCACTATATAAAGAACTTAAACCATCGTTTAAACTTATCGAACCAGTTAATAGTTCAACTGAACCACTATTTATAGATGCCATACCATTTACTAAAGTATCATTATTTTTAACTAGAGTGTTAGTACCATCTTTTAAGGCTTTAGAACCTTGCTCCAATTGATTAATTCCACTAGTTAGAGTTGGTACACTAGAGTTCAACTGTTTTACTCCAGTATATAGAGCAGTTGCACCATTGTTTAAAGTTTCGGAATTACTATCTAGTGTATCCACACCAGATTTTATAGCAGATACGCCAGTAGTATAAGTTTTCAATCCATTAGTTAGACCGTTGTCACCGTCTATACCATCTTGAAGTGAAGCCAAACCGTTATCTATAGTAGATATAGCTTGAATTACACCCATTTCGGAAGGAGTAGTTCCAGTGCGTTCGACTGCATTCTGGATTGTGCTTAAACCACTAGATAGATTAGTTATAACTGTATTAGCTCCTGGAAGAAGTACATTAGAACTATCTGCAATGGTTTGAACTCCTTGTTTAAGAGTGTCCATTGATGTAGTTACGTTACTAATAGTCTTATCTAAGTCAGCCGATTGAACTGCTGTAGATACTGTTTGAACGTTAGTACCTATATCCGATACGTTACTAGCCATACTTTGTAGTATCTCAGTAAACGAACTAGCTATTGCCTGTTGTTGTTCGGCTGGTAAAGATTTAAAAGCATCGCTTTGCATGAACTCAGTTAAAGAAGTCTGTAAGTTAGTCAAATCGGATTTTAAACCTAAAGCATCAGTACCTATGTTGGTTAATGAAGTATTTAAGGTATTCATTAAGCCGTCCAAATTCAAATCTAGGTTAGTATTTTGTAGTTGAGTGTTTAAACCTTGAATACCAGTATTTAAAGTATCCAAGCCACCTTGAACTTGAGAAATCTTAGCTTGATTTTCTTCTGAAAGACTATCATCTAAAGCAGATGCCATAGTTTTCATACTAGTTAGAAGTGTTCCAGTGCCATCTTTAAGTTGAGAAGTTCCACTTGATAACTTTTCACAACCGTCTAATAGTAGTTTACTATTACTATCTAGTTGATTAACTCCCTTAGCCACTTGCGAAACGCCATCAGTATAAGCAGAAACGCCATCGGAAAGTGATTTAGAGCCATCTTCTAACTGTTGAACGCCATCTACTAATGCAGATGCTCCAGTATTAAGAGTATTTATACCAGTATATAGTTGTTCAGCACCATCATTTACGGAAGATACTCCGTTAGTGTACTCTTTAAGACCACTAAGTAGAGTGCCTGAACCATCTTTAAGAGTAGTTAAACCGTTAGCAAGTAGTGTAGAACCTGATAGAAGTTGTTCAGCACCACCATCTACAGTAGAAACGCCATCAGTATAAGTAGTCAAGCCACTGTAAAGTTGGGAAGCACCATCACTTAAAGATTGAGTACCATCTTTTAAGCTATTAGAACCATCAAATAGTTGTTGAACGCCATCATTAACGGTTACAACGCCATCAGTATAGTTTTTAATACCATCTGAAAGAGTATTAGCACCATCTTCAAAAGTTATAGTACTTTCAGCCAAAGTTTTAAGATTATCTTTAATAGTAGTATTACCATCTACCACCTTAGATATACCATCTTTTAACTCACTAGCACCATCGGAGGCATCTGTCATACCGTCACCAACAGTTTCTATTTGGTCGAACACGGTATTAACATACTCTTCTATAATGCTTTCTTGAACCGAAGATTGAATCTTCTGTAGAGCGGTTTCGCTCATTTTAGATGCTATATAGTTAGTACCAGGGTTAGTTGCATACTCTAGAACCATCTTTTTCGGCTCATCGTCCATAACCGTAGATGCGTTTTCTGAAAAGTTTTCTGGAATAGTAATAACCATATAGTAAGTACCATTTTCCAGACCTTTTTCAGCAGTAACAGTATCCACGAAGTTAAAAGCTAAAGAGTCATTTTCCTCCAAATTTTCAACTAACATTTGACCTACATTCAACTCGTTATCATTATATTCTATAGGTTTATCCAAGTTTACCACGGCAACGGGAAGATTATCCACATTACCATAAGGGTCCCACATTGAACCTAAGAACAACGTTGTATATATAGCAGGAATTGTCATTATTGCCACCGTGGCAATAGTTTTAAAGTTTCTCTTAAAAAATGATTGTTTTTCTTTGTTTAAATCATTTTTATTATCCATATACATTCTCCTTTCTAAAAATAATTTTAGGTCTAATAATAGAAAGTAGTTGATTTTTGGAACTGTTTATATTATACTATAGTTAGTGGATAAATTCAATCATTAATGTAATTGATATTATCTATTACTAAACCAATAAGTATAAATATAGCATTAAGCAACATTTTTATATAGTATGTTGTTTTTTGAAAGGAGTTTTTTAATATGGCTAAAAGTACAGACCGTCGTGTAAGAAAAACAGAGGCTCAGCTAATTCAAGGATTAACTAAGTTAATGAAAGAAAAAAGCATAAAACAAATCACAGTTAGAGAACTTGCTGACGAAGTTGATATAAATCGTTCAACATTCTACTTACACTATAACGATATATACGACATGGTGGAAAAGATTGAAAATAGATTGGTCGATAAGTTTATTACTGGTTTAGAAGAACTTTCTAAAACTCATATAAATCAAAATGCTTTACTTCAATTTATGGAAGATAGTTATACTATACTCTACTCTAACGCAGATATCTGTTCAGCACTACTTAGCGAAAATGGAGATATTATGTTCATGAAAAAGTTGCATAGAATAATATATAAAAATGCCTATGATATTATTAAAAACTTAATGCCTAATAACTCCCCTACTTTTGAAGTGGAGTTTGCAACCTCTTTTTGCGTATCTGGAATTGTAGGCATTGTGGAACATTGGCTACACGATATAAATGCAGATACTCCTAAAAACGTAGCAAGACTATCTTTTAACTTAATAGAAAGAGGAATATCCTCAATTAGTAAGTAGATACAATCTATTATTAGGTGTCAGTTGACATAGATAGTTTACTACAATATTATGTGTAATGTCAAATTAGTTAGTTATCTCTAACCACATATTAACATTATGAGTATAGCAAAAGCACTATCCTTTATCTGTTTTTTGGATAGTGCTTTTAACATCTATATATCTCTTTTGTTCATAAGGAGGGAGATAGCATTTTTTTTAGATACTATTCATATCTAAGAGCATCGATAGGGTTCATCTTAGCAGCCTTGTTAGCTGGATAGTATCCAAAGAATACTCCAGTTAGCATAGAGAATATTACGGATATTACTATAGCTAAAACGTTAGGCGATACTGTTAAACTTATCATACCCATTTCATCTGGATAGTAATTAGTTAGAACGTACTTCGCTACTTGAGCAATTATTATACTATTTATAATACCACTTAATATTCCTATTATGCCACCTATTAGACATATCATAATGGCTTCCATTATGAATTGACCTCTAATAGAGCCTTTTTTAGCACCCAATGCTTTACGAATACCAATTTCTTTAGTTCTTTCGGTAATGCTTACAAGCATTATGTTCATAACACCCACACCACCTACTATCAAGGATATTCCAGCTATGATAGTTATAGCCAAAGTAACTACATTCAAAGCAGTAGTTATAGCTGACATATCGGAAGAGGCATTATATGTATATGTATGCCAATTTGGATTGTCTGCATAATAATCTTCAAAGAATTGGTCAACTTTGGATTGAAATTCAGTCATATCAACGCCATTGTTGGCACAAATCTGTAAATTTTGATATCCTTCTACTTGATTTTCATCATTAGAACTACTTGGAGATTTATAAGTTGAAGAAGTCCAAAGAGTAGTAGACCTATCTTGTTCAGGAACGGAAGTATCAGGTTTACCAAATATTGCGTTACTGTATTCGTATACGCCTACTATTACAAAGTTACATATACTTCCATTCAAATCCACTTCGATATTCTGTCCTATTGGATTAACATTTTCATTGCCGAAGTAATTTTTAACGAACTTATCCGAAACCATTGCGACATTTTTATTTTCTTTGCAATCACGGTCAGTAATCCATCTACCCTTTAAAAGTTTTATATTTGATGACATATCTTGACAATAACCATCATTAATGCCACTAATAGATACGTTAGCATAATCTTCACCATTAGGATTAGTAGCTTTACCATCGCCAATATAATTACTTATTACAACGTATTTAAAGTCATCGCCTAGATATTCAGCTAACTGTTCTATAGTACTATCTTTAATAGTATCATCGGAAGTAACTTGAGGATATTCCCAAGTATCCCAATCTTCATCATTTTCTGGATATTTAGCATCTAAGTTTATGTATAAGTAGTTTACTCCACCAAGTTTATTCATGGTATTGGATAGCGTTGCAGATACTGAATTTCCTATAGTAGTAATGGTTATAACTGCCGATATACCTATTATTATTCCTAACATGGTCAAAAAAGACCTCATTTTATTAGAAACTATTCCACTTAAAGATAGCTTTAAGTTTTCAAGAAATCCCATTAATTAGCACCTCCCGTATCGGAGATTATATTACCATCGCTGATGGTAACTATCCTTTGAGTTTCTTTGGCTAACTCTTGGCTATGAGTGATTAACACTATCGTTTTGCCTTGTTTTTCATGTAGTTGATGGAATATATCCATAACCATATGACCAGTTTTACTGTCCAAAGCACCAGTAGGTTCATCGGCTAGTATTATACTAGGATTGTTTGCCATAGCTCTAGCAATAGCCACCCTCTGCTTTTGACCACCCGATAACTCATTAGGTTTATGGTTCATACGTTCTTCCATGCCAACCATCTTTAGAAGTTCTTTTGCTCTTTTGTTTCTCTCTGTTTTTTTGATACCTGCATACAACATAGGAAGTTCTACATTCTTAATTGCTGACGTTCTAGGAATTAAATTGAACGTTTGAAATACAAATCCAATCTTTTGATTTCTAATAGAACTCATTTGACTATCTTTAATCTTATTGACATCTAAGCCATCAAGAAAGTATTCGCCACTAGTCTGTTTATCCAGTAGACCTATGATGTTCATTAAAGTAGATTTTCCTGAACCACTCTCTCCTACTATGGATACAAACTCACCTTCAAAAATTTTCAAAGTCATGCCGTTTAAAATTTGAAGTTCATTAGGTTGACCTATGTAGTACTTTTTTATGATATCTTTCATATCAATAACCGTATTACTCATATTAATTAAGCCCCTCTGTTACTATTATACCACCATCATTTTTTATATTTTGAACATCTACATCAGTAGTGGAGTCCAAAACATATGGAGAAAGTTCAATAGTATCACCTTCAGCGACCTCATAAGGAGTAGTAATAATCAAATCATTTTCTTTCAAACTGTCGCTAGTGACTTCCACATAAGAACCGCTTTCATCACCAAGAGTTACATCGGCACGTTTTACGGTAGCAGTAGTACCATTATCCGAATTAGATGTATCAGCGACTAAAACGTAAGGATTTCCATTATCATCATACATAATGCAATCGTATAGTACAGAGTAGCAACCCGATTTTTCTACTAACATAATCTTAGCTTTAGCTTTCATGCCAACTAATAAGTCGCTGTTGCCATCTATGGTAATTTCAGCCGTGAAACCGTTGCTACTGCTACCACCAGAACTATCGTCAGATGGATTACTACTATTACCATTACTACTTACTATGGTTATAACTTTAGATACTTTTCCTTTAATTTCAGTATCGCCAGTAGCCTCCGATGTTATTACTACGTTCATACCCTCTTTAACCTTCAAGATATCTTTTTCATCAATATTTGCAGTAATCTTCAATTGAGAGTTATTTTCTATAGTCATCAATAGAGCACCCTCAGTAGGAGTATCACCCTCAGCAACAGATAAAGATGTTACTGTTCCACTCTTTTCAGCTTTAACAGTACACTCTTCTAGTTGAGTTTTTAAATTTTTCAACTGAGTAGCCGTATTAGAACTACTATCATTTTGATAGTCTTGAATATCTACAGTATTTTGAGCAGTTTCAATAGCTTGGTTAGTAGAACGCTTAACCGAATCATAATTATCATTAGCAGAGTCTATAGCTTTTTGAAGTGGGTCAAGTTGGTCTTCATAAGATGAAGCTTCTGTCTTATAAGATTCAATTTTAGCAGAAAGTTCTTCACGTTTAGCAATTAAGCTACTATATGTGTCATCTTGAGAACTAGTATCATCATAATTATCGAAGTTATCGAAGTTATCCATACTGTCATCATAGCTACCATCATAGCTATCATCATAAAAATCTTGATTATCACTATAATCCATATCTGACATAGAACTTTCATACTCAGCAATTTGATTACAAACGTCATTATATTCCAAGACGCAACTATTTATATTGTTAATGCAATCGGAATATTTTTTATAAGTCTTATTATAGTCATCTTTAGCACTATCTATGCTTTCCTTAGCAGATTTTAATTGAATTTTTTGGTCTTCTTTAGCATTTTCAAGAGCTTTTCTATTCAACTTTTTAGTATTTTCATCTAAAGCAGATGCATTTTTAATACTAGTTTCAAGGTCTGTTATCTGTTGTTTAATATCCGAATTATCGAAAACGCAAAGCACATCGCCCTCATTAACATAATCGCCAATAGCTACATTTAGCTTAGTAATCTTAGCATTTACAGAAGATGTAACGTTCATCGAACTTTCGCTTTCAACTGTACCTGATACACTTATAAAATCAGATAAATCTTGTGCTTGATATGGCATAACATTTTCAAAATAAGTACCCTCTGTATAAGATGAATCATTATTAGAACTTCCATTACAAGCCGTCATATTCAACATAGATAGTAACATAGCACCTACTATAATAGCTATCTTAAAGCATTTTTTCATAATATATAATACCAAACCTTTCCGATAGCCCTCTTAAATCAAAGATGTGTATTAAGTGTGCTATCTTTTATATAACACTTAGAGTATATCACATAGTACACAAAATGTCAAGGGGTTTTTTATGAAATATCACATTAAAATTTCAAGTTTTAATGTGATTAAGATTATATCATAGATACGTTATAAAAGCAATAAACTCTGGGTTGCATTGAAAAAAATTCTTTTGCAACCTAGAGTTTACATCAAAAGTTAAATTAATCTGTAGTACTAGCAGTAGTGACTTCTTGTGTAGATAGAACATCACTAATAAAGTTTATTTCATTAGTAGATACATCTGTTACAGTACCGTTAGTATCGATATCGATAACCATTTGAACAGAAACATCATTAAAAGATGTACTATCGTTATAATAATATCTAAAGATATACTGTTTAGAGTCATCTTGAGAAATTAAATATATATATGGTTTTATACCTAAAGTATCTACTAGAGTATCATCGGAAGTACCTATTAAAGTATCGGTTTGAGGTGGTTCTTTTACTTTTACTCCTAAGATGCTATCTTCCAAGATAGTAAAATCGTAAATAGTAAAATGGGTCGTATTACCAGATTTATTCACCTTAGCATACGCAACCCACTTAGGCAAAGATGTCCCACAAACTTTAGTAGTAACCGTAGGTTCAGCAATATAGTTAAACTTAATTAGATTGGATAACGTATCACTAGAGGCACTTTGATTAAACTCAACCTTAGTAGTCTTTTCAATTTCAGAGATACTTTTTCCTATACTTAAGTTTAACTTATTATATACTCTATCAATACTATTTTTATTCACAAAAGATGATATTAAAGTTATCAAAATAGCTAACAGTATCAACACAAAGATTACAATAGTAGCCAATCCTTTTTGAGATAGCTTAACTTTACGTCTTTTTTTCTTTTTAGTATTGTTTGCACTACTATTTTTTTTGCTAGTATTTTTCAAATTAGTAGATTTATCCTTCATGATACATAATCCTTGCTAAATACTAAAGTGTGATTAACTTTCTGTCTAACATTTCTTGAACGGCTAACATAACTCCCAACTTACCACTAGTATAAGTTATGCCACCTTGTAACCAAACGGCGAAAGGTTCTCTAAGAGGTGCATCGGCAGAGAGTTCAATAGATGCTCCCATAGTAAAAGTACCCGCAGCCATGATAACCTTATCACTGTAACCAGGCATATCCCAAGGTTCTGGATAGACAAAGCTATCTACAGGTGAACCCTTTTGAATACCTTGACAGAATGCAATTAAATTATCCTCATTTTTAAGTTTAATAGCCGATATAATATCGCCACGAGTTTCATTCTTTTTAGGAAAACATTCAAAGCCCAAGCGACTAAGAAGTTCACAAGCAAACGTAGATGTCTTTATGGCATTAGCTACAACATCTGGAGCAAGAAACAATCCCAAGAACATCTCACGATTTTCATTTAAAGAACAACCTACTTCTTTACCCATGCCTACGCAAGTTAATCTATATGAACATAGTTCTACTAAATCCTTTCTACCAGCGATATAGCCACCAGTCTTAGCGATACCACCACCAGCGTTCTTAATTAAAGAACCTATTATTAAATCTGCACCAACGAAAGTAGGTTCATGTTTTTCAACAAATTCGCCGTAGCAATTATCTACCATTACTATGGTATTAGGACTAACTTCTTTTACTACCTTTATAGCCTCTTCGATATCTGCTATAGAGAAAGCAGGTCTTAAAGAGTATCCTCTTGAACGCTGAATATATGCTACTTTAACTCCCTTACACTTTTCAGCAATGGAATTTAAATCCATAGAGCCGTCCTCTAGTAGATTTACTTGGTCATAATTTACGCCATAATCCATTAAAGAACCGTTTCCACTATCGCCAGATATTCCGATTACTTCTTCAAGAGTATCATAAGGTTTGCCAGTAATAGCCAACAGAGTATCTTTAGGACGAAGTACTCCAAATAGTGCCACCGATAGTGCATGAGTTCCAGATACAAAGTTATGTCTAACTAGAGCATCTTCAGCTTCAAGAGCTTGAGCAAAAACCTTATCTAAGGTATCACGACCTTCGTCACCATAGCCATAGCCAGTACTTCCGTTTAGACAAGGAGTACTAACTCTATTGTTTATAAAAGCCGATAATACTTTAGCACCATTAAACTCAGCGATAGTATCGGCAGATGCTAACTGCAATGAACATCTATTTTCACATTCTCTAGCGACTTCACGAAGACGCTCATCTATATTAAAGAAATTACTATTTAACATTTAAAAAATCCCCTTTTTTAATTGACTAATCCTCATCGATGCGTTGAATAACATTTTCTAAACTCAAAGCAGAAAAACCAATCTCTTGATAGAAACTTTCTCTGTAATCCAAAGCGAACAGAGTTACTTTTTTACCCTCATGTCTTAACTTGTGACCTAACCAATATAGCAACTCACGAGCGTACTTTTTACCCCTATAAGCCGTCTTAGTAGCTACTTGACCTATAACCACACTATTATTTATATCAAAAAGAATGGTTGCAGTAGTGCAATCCTTATATAGATAGACTTTACTAATACCTCTACGAACTCTATGGGAAGTATCTGTAAGCCAAAGTCCCTTATCTTGCATAGTAGGAAACCCCTCCGCTAAGATATCATACACTTGATTTAAATTAGGACTATCATTAACTTCATTGGGGTCAAAAGAGTCATCTGGTAGATGCTCAGAAAATTCAAATTGAGTACGTTTTAAACGTTTATAATTTTCAGGTTCACCAAGAGCATCTATAATATAGTATGGAGCTTCTACTCTGTAAGGCTTGTACAAAGATATATAACACAATAGTTCTTCATTAGGCAGAGGTAAATCTGAACATATTACCAAAGTAGAGTTTATTTGAAACATATAGGCGTTGATTCCTATATCTTGAATACTATAGAACCGACAAAAATCGTAATCTGTTCCATAGGCTTTTAGATATGATAGTAACTTTCTACCATAGTATGTCTTTTGTAATGCCAAGACATTAAAATCTTGTAAATTAAAAAGTTGTTTTATCATAGATTATTAATCCTCGAAATCAAAATTTTTGCCAAACTCTCACAAGCGTGAGCATCTGAGAGAGCCATAACACTTGCTCCCGAATGAATATATCTACAAGGTACAGATATTGCTATAGTTCTAACACCACCCCTAGAGATATGTATTGAACCACTATCATTACCACCAGCGACCATAGTCTTAGTTTGACATGGAATGTTATTCTCTTTAGATATATCAAAACATAGTCTATATAGTTCTTTATCGTAGATAGTTCTTCTATCCATAAAAGATACTACAGCACCATCTCCAATAGTGCAAACCTTCTTTTCACCAACCGAACCACCAATATCACCAGCAGTAGTACCCTCTAGGACTATTGCGTAATCGGGATTTACCGTATAACTGGCTACTTTAGAACCTCTTAACCCTACTTCTTCTTGAACTACAAAAGTAAAGTAGGTATCAAATTCCAAATTAGATTTTATTAAATCTATTAATATAGCACAACCAACTCTATCGTCAAGAGCCTTGGATTTAATATAATCATTGCCAAAGTTTTCATACTTAGAAAAGAAGTTAATACTATCACCAAGAGAAACGTACTTCAAAGTTTCCTCTTTGGAGTTTGTACCGATATCCACATACATTTCTTGAACGTTAGGCTCTTTACCTCTTTGGGATTGTGGTATATTATGTATAGCTTGAGTGCCTACAACTCCGAACAGACCGTTTACCGAAACTTGTCTACCAATTATTACATCTGGATTTATACCACCAACGGTATCGAACTTTATAGTACCATCATAATTGATATAGGTAGCTATTAAACCTACTTCGTCCATATGTGCAGATACCAAAACCTTTTTATCACTATAGGATTTTCCTTTTTTAAAGACTATCAAGTTACCTAGATTATCTACTGTATAACTTTGAACGTAATCTTTAATTTGAGATATAATATACTCTCTAACAGATTTCTCATCACCAGATATGCCATTCAATAGACATAACTCTTTTAAATTTTCTAACATAAAAAAGCACCTCCTAGTGTAACGTTTTTAGATATTCTGCTATTAAATCGGCAGTATATTGAACATCATTAATATCGATAACTTCTACTGGAGTGTGCATATACTTCAACGGAATGGATACGGTTGCAGACTTAACTCCTGAACGAGTAACTGAAAATCTATCTGCATTAGTACCAGTTTCGCCGTTCATTACCTCTAGTTGATATGGTATGTTATTCTCTTGAGCGACTTTTACGAACTGTTTAGACATACATCTATCTAATACAGGAGCAAAACCAATCATTGAACCTTTGCCTAACTCTCCACACTTGTTAGGCTTTTCGCTACTAGTTAAACCAAAAGATACATCTACTTCTATAGCGTAATCGGGATTTATTTCATAAGCACCTATTAAAGCACCACGTTCGCCGACTTCCTCTTGATTAGAAAACATTATAGTATAAGAACAATCTAAGGTAGTATTCTGTAGAGCCTCTGCGACTTTAAGCAATGCTACCACACCACAACGGTCATCTAATGATGGACTAGAAACTCTATCGCCTATTAGATTTATAAAATCCTTTCTAAAAGATACATAGTCACCTAAAGATACAATACTTTCTAACTGTTCTTTAGAGTAACCAGTATCTATACAAAGGTCGTCAATAGTAGGAACTTCATTCGCATCGCTTTTTAGATGTGGTGGAAGTGTAGAAACTACTCCAAGGATATTTTTTTTACCATGTATAGTAACCTCTTGAGCAGGTAACAATCTTCTATCCAAGCCACCAACGTTAGATACTTTTATAAAACCATCATCAGTGATATAAGTAACTATCATACCTATTTGGTCTAGGTGAGCATCTAATAGGACGTGTGGCTTACTAGATGTACGATTTCCAAAGTTAGCAATTACATTACCATTCTTAACATAGACATCTTTAGAATAGCACTTTAACATACTACTTAGATAGCTTTCAAGTGAACTATCATAATTACCTATATTCACTCTGGAAGTAACTTCTTTAAGAGTATTTTTAATATCTAAAGTCATATTAAAATCCTTTCCATATTAAAGATTGTTTACTATATTCTTAAAGTGAATACCTCTAGCCTCAAAGTTTGGATATTGGTCAAAACTTGCACAAGCAGGTGATAAAGTAACTACATCGCCAACCGATGCTACTTCTTTAGCTTTAGCTACGGCTTCTTCAAGAGTATTTACTCTATAGATTTTTAATCCACTAGTTTTGAACTCTGGACATTCTGTAACGGCTTTTTGAATTTTATCAGCAGTAACACCTAATAGAATTAAATCTTTAACCTTTTCATTTACTGGCTTTGCGAGTGGTTCAAAAGGAATTTTTTTATCGTAGCCACCAGCAATTACAATCAACTTTTGATTAAATGAGTTTAAACCTGCAAGAACTCTAGTAGGAGAAGTAGCGATACTATCATTATAGTATTTAACGCCATCTAACTCACGAACAAACTCAATTCTATGTTCAACGCCGTTGAAAGTTTCAGCAACGTGAACCATATTTTCAATAGATACTTCACCCCAAACGGCTGATATAGCTGTTAGATAGTTTTCAACATTATGTATACCAGGTATACGAATTTGGTCTTTGTGCATTATCTTAGTAACATTGCCGTAGTCGTTATAGCAAAGATATCCTTCAGCATCTAAGAAAGCACCACATTCAACCTTAGAAGTTCTTGAGAATTTAACTAACTTACCTCTAACCATATCGGAAAGTGAATTAGTAATCTCATTATCTTGATTTAAAACAGTCTTAGAAAAAGCATTTTGATGTGCAATAATATTCTTTTTAGCGTCAATATATTCTTTCATAGTACCGTGAACGTCTAAATGGTTAGGTGCTACGTTGGTAATAACTGCTACATCTGGAGATTTTCTCATAGATAGTAGTTGAAAACTAGATAGTTCTACTACAGCAACATCATCGTAATTAATTTCTTCCACTATTGGAAGTAATGCTCTACCGATGTTTCCACCCTTATAAACTACCTTACCCTCAGCGGAAAGAAATTCCGATATTAAAGTAGTGGTAGTAGTTTTGCCATCTGAACCAGTTACTGCATAAATCTTGCAAGGACATAGGTCAAAGAACATTTCCATTTCGGAAGTTATTACTACGCCTTTTTTTCTAATATCGGTTAATATAGGATTATTATAATACATTCCAGGAGTTCTAAACACTATATCGAAGTTTTTTAGTGCATTTAGATAATCTTCACCTAATATAAACTTAGCACCCATATTTTCAAGAACGCCATACTCATCGCCTAGTTGTTCAGGAGATTTCTTATCACATACAGTGACATCTAAGCCTTTATTTAAGAACATTTTTATACAGTTCAAGTTAGTAACGCCCATACCAATGAAAGCAATCTTTTTAGAGTGAATACTTTCAAAAAATCTATCTATTTTATTCATAAAAAAATCCTCCAAAGTGATATAATTCTACATATGTAATAATGTAGTCAAAAAACCTCACTTATATATTATATCAACTAATGGTATAAAAATCAAGAGTTTTATAAGTAAATCAAAGTTTGACTTTTAAAAAGATATCTGTTATAATTAGCACATCTAAAACATTTTAAGAGGTGATTTTTTTATGGTAGATGTTTGTCTATTAGGTACTGGTGGCATGATGCCCCTAAAAGATAGATGGCTTACCAGTTGCTATATCGAATATAATGGAAAAGCCGTCCTTATAGATTGTGGTGAAGGTACTCAAATAGCTATGGCTGAGGCTGAATGTAAGATGAGTCGTGTGGAAATATTATTGATTACTCACTTTCATGCCGACCATGTTTCTGGTATATCGGGGTTTTTGTTATCTTTAGGGAACTGTTCCCGTGTTGAACCCTTAACTATATACGCTCCAGTAGGGGCTAAAAAAATAATAGATAGTCTAACTTGTATATGTGGTGCTTTGCCGTTCAAGTTAGATATCCATGAACTTCCAGTAGATAAAAAATCTAAGATACTTGCCACTCAAGTGGATAGTATGCTAGAAATAGATGTACTTCCAGTACGTCATAAGGTCAACTGCTTAGGATATTCTTTAAACTTTAAAAGAAAACCTGTATTTAATCCCAATAAGGCTAAGAGTTTAAACGTTCCGTTAAACTTCTGGAAAGATTTACACAAAGGAAGTTCTGTAACTTTAGATGATGGTTCTATAATAACCACCGATATGGTTACTGATGGTTCAAGAAAAACTATAAAAGTAACCTACGTTACAGATACTCTCCCATTTGATGAAATTGCTGAACTTGCATTCCGTTCCAACCTATTTATATGCGAAGGTATGTATGGCGATGAACTTCAAAAAAGTAGTATGAATGAAAAACATCATATGTTAATGCAAGATGCTTGTTACTTAGCATCACTTGGCGATGTAGATAAACTTTGGCTAACACATTATAGTCCAGCTATGATAAATCCAAATGAATATAGTAAATCTCTAGTCAAGATATTCCCAAACACGGTAATTAGTACAGATGGTCAAAAGATATCTTTATAAAATATATTACACTGATTAGGTATATTTCATAAAAAATATAAATATTAAACCAATAATATATTAAAAAAATAAATTTAAGTAATAAAATCCTCTTGAAATTATCTATTTAATATGATATAATATAATTATTAGATTGTTTGAAAAAATATTTATTTCAAGAGGTGGTAAAATTATGAAAGATAAAAGTCTAATACAAAACTTAATAGGTATTTTCACTGAAAAGATGCTCTGCTTGGATATAATTACTAATTACAAAGATACTAACTTCTATTCCAACTTAATAGTAGATATTGCTGAAATTTTAAATATTGCCTGTATAACTTTAGATTATAACAGTAATTTTTCAAATAGTACCGTTTTAGCATATGCTCAGCCATTATATTCTAACGATGTAAACGTCCTATATAGTAACGGCTGTAACTATGATATTACTAAAAAGGTATCATACACATACACTCAAAGCGATGGTTGTTATATATTGAATTTTTTTCCAGTAGTCAATTCGGAATGTTTGAACGATGAAGATTTAACATACATCAAAAAGATATCTGATATTTCATTCAACGTACTTGGTAGGATTAAACTATTAGAGATATCTAAAATTAATGAATACTATGACTATCTAACTGGAACTTTAAACACTAACGGTATCATGACCATTCTAAATAGACTTATATCTAAAAATACTATTGATAACTATTTTTGTGCATATATAAATATTAAAAAGTTCAAACAGTTTAACGATAAGTATTCCTATATAGGTGGAGATAAAATTTTAAAAGTATTTTCTAAAACCATATATAACTATCTAGGCGAAAAACAGTACTTCGGACGCTTGGGTGGAGATAATTTTGTAATTCTTGCCCTAAAAGATAATAAACAAGACTTCTTATCACATATGCAAAGCATATCTATGGAGTATGAAAACGATATCCTAACCGTTGAACTATACATGGGTATATATAATATTCTTAAAAATGATGATATTTCTACTATAATAAGTAACGCATCTACATCATTTAATATAGCTAAGACCATGCCTAATTCTAAATATGTTGAGTTCAATGATGATATCTATAGACATAATTTAGAGGTTCGTGAAATTGAAAGCGTAATGCACTCAGCACTAGAAAATGGTGAGTTTATAACTTTCTATCAACCTAAGATAAATCTTAATAGCTTTCAATTGGTAGGTGCGGAGGCTCTTGTTAGATGGAAAAGAAAGGGCGAACTAATACCTCCTTACAAATTTGTTCCTATATTTGAAAAAAATGGATTTATCACGGAAATAGATTTCCGTATGTTAAAAAACGTCTGCATAAGCATTAAAGATTGGATATCTCGTGGTATTGAACCAGTTACTATATCTGTAAACTTTTCAAAGTTACATTTAAGCGATGCAAAATTTGTTCCACATATTAAAGAGGTAATACAATCTTATGGAATATCTCCAAAGTACATAGAAGTTGAGTTCACTGAAACTTTAGATGTAGAAAACTATAATAGTCTAGTGCAAGTAAACAGAGAACTCAAAAAGTATGGCTTTAAAACATCTATTGATGACTTTGGTGCAGGATTTTCTTCCTTAAATATGCTCAAAGATGTTCCTGTAGATGTAGTTAAACTAGATAAATCTTTAATAGATGATACTGCATCATCTACTAGAGAAAAGATTATCTTACAAGATATCGTCAAGATGGCTAAAACTTTAGATATAGAGGTAATCGCTGAAGGAGTTGAAGATTTAGACCAACTACTATTCTTAAAGAATATAAGGTGCAATCAAATTCAAGGATATATATTTGATAAGCCTCTACCTTTGAACAACTTCCAAGATAGGCTTAACAATAAAGAACATTATAAGAGTAATCCAAAGTTCAAATCATTCATACAGAATAAGTATTCAAAAGATGATATAAAACCATCTAATTTTGGTAAGTACATAGTAAATATTAACGATTATTCTTTAGTAAAGTTCAATGATGGCTTTTGCGATATAGTAGGCTATTCTAGAGAAGAAATATTAAAGAACAACTATACTATTGAAAACTTTATACTTCGTGATGAGTTCAATCAATATTCACAAGAAGTAATATCTACATTGAAAACCACTGGAGAAATTTGCAACGAACACAAAATGATTAAAAAGAATGGTACTAAAATATATGTCATGTGCCTAGGAACTCTAAAAGATAATAATACTGCTGAATTTATGATTAGCGATATATCTACTAATAAGGTCGCCGAACGTGAAAACGACGTCTTAAAATCTCAATTTGATTTCCTACAACATGAACTAAAAAATAAAAACTACATTTTTGAACAGATAATGAAAAATATATTGGGTGGTATTGGTATATTTTATATCAAAGATGATAGTTCCTTGATTGCTATGTTTTTAAGTAATAGTTTTTATAACACTATAAATATAAGTCGTGTAGACTTCAAAAAACGTCATAATGATATATCCGAAATATTTGCTCCACAAGATAAGGTTGCTCTTATTAACGATATCAATAAATGTATCTCTGAAAACTGTACCATAGTTAAAAGATACAAATTAAAGAACTCTTTAAATAACAACCGTGAATATCTTACACTTAGAATTAAATCTTTGGGGACTAAGTCAACCAATGGATATCCTATGTTGGATATGGTCGTAGCTGACTTTGACTTCAACAACGTTGAAAAAGAACTTATAGATAGTATTGCTAAGATATCTTTATTAACAGAATGTTCAAACTTTGAAGTTATTCCGTTATCAAAAGAAGAACTTTGTATATAATATATTAAGAACGTTCTAAATATAACTAGAACGTTCTTAGACTTTGTTCAATAGTTAAGGGGCAAATTATGAAAAATATCTTTAATATAGTAACTTTAATAACTATAGTATCTTTGATTATGTTCTCACATAATATTAAAGCTAAAGCTATTGAAGATACTTCTCTATTAAACGATTTCTCATCTATGAGATATATAGGTTATGAACCTAATCAAAATACCGATAGTATGTTAAACTTTTATAGTTCAAATAATAGTTATCCTAGTAGCTACGATATGCGTACTCTAGGATTAGTAAGTTCCACAAAAAAACAAGGAAATTATGGAACTTGCTGGGCTTTTACCACCGTAGAAACTGCACTATCTGGGATACTTCTTAGAAATCCATTTGAAAATCTTTCGGAGTGGCATTTAGCATACTTTACTTACACTGGCAACGATGCTATAGAGTTATACTCTAAAAATGATGATGTTTCTGCGTTCCATAAGGGAGGAAACTCTGCATTTGCAACTGCAACGCTATCTAAATGGATTGGTTTTGTTCCTGAAGATATCGCCCCTTATGGAAGTTCTGCTACTTTGGACAACTCTATAAAAGATATTTCTAAATATCACTTAACAGACGCTTATTCTCTAAATGGAGCGTTTTCCTCAAAGTTGGATACTCTATACAATATGAACGATATAAAACAATCTATTATAGATGGACATTCGGTAACATTAAACCTCTATTTTGATAGTTCAAATGAATACTTTAGTTCAACAGATAATTCTTTTTACTATCCAGATAGTGACCAGAGGGTAAATCATGAAGTTACCATAGTAGGTTGGGACGATAATTTTTATTCATATAGTGGAATATCCACAAAACCCGAAACTAAAGGAGCATGGTTAGTAAAAAATAGTTGGGGTTATGAGTTCGGTAACTATGGTTACTGTTGGATATCTTATGAAAATTCAACTATGAAAGATGCTACATCTTTTATAGTACAAGATGCCAATAACTTTTCAAATAACTACTATCTTGATGACTATGGTTGGACAACCTCAATAAATTCATTAAATGAGGACTCTAATTCCAACTTAGATAGTATCTACTATGATTATGCTAGTAATATATTCACATCGCAAAGCAATGAGGATATATGTGCCGTAAGTATATATACTACAGATTACAATTCCAACTATACCATAGACGTATATACTAATCTAAAAGATAGTTCTAATCCCACATCTGGAACTATACAGAGTAGCGTATCTGGAAACATACACCAAATTGGATACCATACCATTAATTTAGATACTCCAGTATCTGTAGACACTGGCGAAAGATATTCAATAGTAGTTAAGTTAAGCAATCCAAACTACAAGAACACCCTAGCCGTAGAAAGTTCGATAAGTTTTTTTAATGTTCAAAATGGTATAGCAGATATATATTCTTACAATGTATCTAAAGAAAATCTTTTAAAGAACGCCTCTAGTGGTAAAAGTTTTGTAAGTAATGATGGCTCTAACTGGATAGATACCTACGGTATAACTGGCATAATGACCAGCTACGATACAGATTTTAACTATAAATACACTCCAACGTTTGATATATCCACATTGGATAATGGTAACTATGCGATATCCATACTTGGAAACATATGTATAAAATCTTTTACCAAAGCAAAAGATAAAATAGACTTCTCACAATATGGAGGTAATTTAAATCTAAACGATACCATAGAGTTATCTAACCATAACGGATATACCATATACTATACTTTAGATGGTTCTACTCCTACTACAGATAGCTTGATATATACTCAACCTATAAAGTTCACTGGTAAAGATTTAACTATAAAGGCTAGAACGTTCAACGGTAATACTTTAGGAAGTGTATATACTCAAACGTTCAAGCAGAGTAAGGCGGTAATATCCACATTGTGTATAAAGGAGTTCAATGGCAAAGATTATACTTTTACTAACTTAGATGTATCATCTAACTACGAACCTATTACAGATATAAACTTTAAATGCAAGTATGATACTACATCTATAAACATATACTCAATAGGTAACGGAGATATTTTAATATCAAATGATAGTGTAATATCTGGACAAGAAACGCAATCCATACCAGTAGATAACACCATGACTATTCCAATAGACGTATCTAAAGGCGGAATGATATCTACTAAGTACACTCTACATATAGCTAAGAACATACTAGGAGATATTACACTTGATGGTTTAATAACATCTAAAGATATGTTAGTATTAAAGAAGTATCTATTAAAGATTAGTGTTATTTCCAAAGAACAGATATCCAATGCAGATACTAACTTAGATGGAGTTATAAACCTCCTAGATTTATTGTATCTAAAAAGTTTGATACTAAATAATACTTAGCTAATCATAATTGACTTTTTTTATCCATTGTGATATATTATACTAAATTGATTTTATAAAAGGAGTTTTTAATATGTGGGCTTTAATCACTGGTGCAAGTTCTGGAATTGGTAGAGATATGGCTAGATATCTTTGCGACTTGGGATATAATTTAGTAATAACATCAAGTTCCAGAAGTATAAGAGAGTTAAAAGGGTTAAAAAAAGAACTATCTAAGTATGTGGAAGTAGTAGCAGTATCACTAGATTTATCTAAGGATAACGCTCCATACAAACTATACAAGTTTTGCAAGTCAAAAAAAATAGATATCGATATTTTAATAAACAATGCAGGTTTTGGAGTATTCGGCTCTTTTGATGAAACATCTTTAAAAGATGAACTCAATTTAATAAATGTGAACATAAAAGCATTACACATACTAACAAAGTTATTCCTAAAAGATTTAAAGGCTAAAAATTATGGATATATTCTAAATGTATCTTCTAGTGCGGGGTTTATGACTGGACCATTATTGTCATCATATTACGCCTCAAAGAACTACGTTCTAAGGTTGAGTTTAGCCATTAGAGAAGAACTTCGCCGAGAGGGTTCTAAGGTTCATATTAGCGTACTATGTCCAGGGCCTGTAGATACAAACTTTAACAATCGAGCAGGGGTATCATTTAGTATAAAGCCACTAACTAGTGAATATGTATCCAAGTGTGCTATAGATGGAATGTTTAACAATAGAGGCATAATAATACCATCTATTAGCATGAAATTAGGTGTTTTCGCAACTAGATTTGTTCCATACGAACTTATGTCTAAGATTACCTACAACATTCAAAAAGACAAGCTAAAGTAAGTGAAAACTAAATGATATTTTATCCATAATATAAAAAAACTATGGACTTTTTAGACGTTATGGTGTATAATAGTATGTGTTCGCCTACAATTTTAGGCTTTAAATAAATTTAAGGAGCGATTATGTTTTGTTAAAAAATTTAAAAAAGATTATTGCAGGAATTTCAGCTCTTATGATTATGGCAACTGCCACTGCTTGTGGTGCTGATACTAAATGGGCTGTTCAATATGATGATTATGAGGCTAGAGCAGGTATATTCTTATTCTATCAAATGTCTGCCTACTACGACGCCGTTAAAGACATAACTGCAGAAGACTCTGACTTTGATACTACAGATACTAAGGCTTTAAAGTCTGCTACTGTAGAAGATACTCCTATTGTTGAATGGATTCAAAATGACGCTACTAAAAAAGTTAAGATATATCTTGAAGTTTTAAAACAGTTCGATGAGTTAGAACTATCTTTAACTGATGACGAACTATCTGCAATTGATAACATTACCAATACTTATTGGCAATACTATAGCGAATATTATACTAAAAATGGTATTGGTGAGCAATCTTTTAAGGATATAAATACTTATTCATATAAGCGTCAAGCGGTGTTCAACCACTACTACGCTAAAGGTGGCACCGAAGAAGTCGACGAACAAGAACTTAAAGATTACTACGAAAAAAATAATGCTAGAGTTAAATACATCTGTTTAAACTCTAAAGATGCTAATGGAAACTTCATGGATACTGAAATGAAATCTATGGCTGACGACTTCGTAGAACGTGCTAACAAGGGTGAAAACTTTGACGATTTAATCGCTGAATATGATGCCTACAAACAAAAGTTAGCTGATGAGCAATCTGCTGAAACCACTACTACAGCGTCCGATGGTTCAGGAACTATAGAAAGTACATCTGCAAGTGCGTCAAACACTGAAGATACTGCTACTATAGGTTCAAGTTCAGATACTGATGTAGATACAACATCTGCTGAAACTGAAGAAAATAAGTATCCTAATGAGTACATTGTAACAAAGTCAGAAGATGAGAGTTCTGGTTCACCAACATACAAGGTAAATCAAGAGATATTTGGACATTCCAAATATGGTGATGCCTTTCTAGTAGAAGAAGACAACGCCTACTATGTAGTAGTTAGATACGATATCTGGGGACGTGACGACTCTTGGACAGATGAAAATAAATCTTCTGTACTAAACACTCTATATAGCGATAAGTTCGATGAAAAGATGTTATCACTAATAGATGATAGTCAAGTTACTCTAAATACCAAGGCTTACAACAGATACAATCCATTAGATATGCAGTTTGAATAGAGGTGACTATACTTGGATAATAATGTCAAACAAACTATTTCTAAAAAGATTGAAAAGACTGGTAAGGCTCTTGAAAGTAACAATATGAAGTTTTACTATGCCGAAACGTCTGCACAAGCCAAAGATATAGTTGAAAGTCTACTTAATGAAGGTGAAACTATCGCAAATGGTGGTTCTATGACTTTAGATGAATGTGGAATTATGGCTCTGTTAAGAAGTGGTAAGTATAACTTTTTGGATAGAAATGCTTGTCCACCTGAAAAGGTTGCAGAAGTTTATCATCAAGCGTTTTCATGTGATACTTATTTGTGTAGTGCTAATGCAATCACCGAAAATGGAGAACTCTACAACGTAGATGGCAATGGTAACAGAGTAGCTTGTTTAATCTATGGACCTAAGCAAGTAATAGTAGTAGCAGGTTATAACAAACTAGTAAAAGATATTCCATCTGCTATAGATAGAGTTAAAAATCTATCTGCACCAGCCAACACCATTAGACTTAATTGCAATACTTACTGTTCCAAAACGGGTGAATGTGTATCCATGAAAAAGGACAATCCATCTATTGCAGATGGTTGCACCTCCGACAGTAGAATATGTTGTTCTTATGTAATATCGGCAAAGCAACGTATAAAAGACAGAATAAAGGTAATAATCATAGCTGAAAGTTTAGGCTACTAATAACATTTTGAAAGGATTTTTTGATTATGGAAAATATTTCTTTAAAGAAAAAAGTAATAGCTGTAGTCATGTCATTTTCCATGGTATTATCATTTGTAGGTTGTTCCAATAGCTCTAGTGATGACAATTCTAGCAACGTTAGTAACACCAGTGATACAACATCTTCAACAGATGCTCAAGAACCTACTATCGATAAGACTACCTTTGATGATATGGATAATACTGACCTAATATACAATATGCAAATAGGTTGGAACTTAGGAAATCAATTAGAGGCTTCCAATAATGGAAATCCAGATGAAACAGTTTGGGGAAATCCAACTATCACTCAAGAGTTGATATCTTCAATAGCTGATGCAGGTTTTAAAACTATTAGAATACCCGTATCATACCTAAAAAAGATTGATGACGAAAACAACTACACTGTAGATGAGGATTGGCTCAATAGAGTTCAAGAGGTAGTCGACTATTGCTATAATGAGGGTTTGTATATAATCATAAATATGCACGGCGATGGCTATAATACTGTAAATGGTAGTTGGCTATTAGTAAATGGCGATGACCAAGACTACATCTGCAAAAAGTATGAGGCGGTTTGGAAACAGATTGCTGAAAAGTTCAAAGAGTATGACGAACATCTAATATTTGAAAGTATGAACGAAGAGTGCGACGATACTTACGATGACCCTAATCCAGACTACTATGCTAATCTAAATAAGTACAACCAAATATTTGTAGATACCGTTCGTGCTACTGGTGATAACAACGCTCAACGTTGGTTATTAGTTCCAGGTTGGAATACTAACATTGATTATACTGTTGGTGACTTCGGTTTCAAACTTCCTACAGACTCTGCTAAGGATAAGTTAATCGTATCCGTACACTACTACGACCCTTACGATTACGCTCTTAAAGAAGACTTATTCGCAACTGGTTGGGGACTCGGTGGCAAAAGAGCAGTCAATTGGGGCAATGAGGACTATGTAGAACAACAGTTCCAAAAACTTGAAGACGCTTTTATCTCAAAGAATATTCCAGTAATAATTGGTGAATATGGTGCAATATTCAAGACTCAAAACGGTATTTGGGCAGATGAAGATTCTCATAGATACTATCTTGAGTATGTAACAAAATCTGCTAAAGAACACGGTCTATTACCAGTATACTGGGATAACGGTTGGAATGGTGACTACGGATTTTCTCTATTCGACAGAAATACTGGCGAACAGCAACACCCTAACTTTGTAGATGCTATCATTAGAGCAAGTGAAAATCAAGATTACACTATAGAGTTGCCTGAAAACTATGACGCCTCTAAATTAGAGGAAGTTATGGCAACTCAAAATTAAATTTAGAGTAAAAATCGGAACATCATAATTGTGATGTTCCGTAAATTTTAATATGAGGTACAATATATATGATTTCAAAATTAATAGACGTTGCTATGGGCAGAACTATGGCAGATACAATTATAAAAAATGGAACTGTATTTGATGTATTTAATCATAAGTTTACTAAGACAGATGTAGTAATATCTAATGGAAAGATAGTCGCTTTAGGCGATGGATATTCTGCTAAAAATATCATAGATGCTACAGATAAGTATATCATTCCTGCTTTTATAGATGCTCATGCACATATTGAGAGTAGTCTTTTAACTCCAGTAGAGTATGCAAAGGTAGTAGTTCCAAAAGGAGTTACTACTGTAATCGCCGACCCTCACGAAATTACCAATGTATTAGGCGAAAAAGGAATATCTTTTATGTTTAAGAGTGCCGAAAGTGTTCCTTTAGACGTTAAATATATGTTACCATCGTGTGTACCATGCACTCCGTTTGAACATTCTGGAAGTGTTATAGATGGCGATTTAACTAAAGAACTACTATCCAAATATGACTTTTTAGGTCTTGCCGAAATGATGAACTTCGTGGGAGTAATAAACAACGATACTGACGTTATCAAAAAGTTATCCACTGGAGTATTTATAGATGGTCATGCTCCACTATTGACTGGCAAAGAACTTTGTGCATACGTTTGTGGAGGTATAAAAACCGACCATGAGTGTTCTAATGTAGATGAAGCTTTAGAAAAGATATCTATGGGTATGAGTATATTGGTTCGTGAGGGTACTGGTGCTAAGAATATAGAAGGTTTAGTTAAAGCTATAAATCCGTACAACCTAAATAGATTTGCTTTCTGTACAGACGATATACATATTAGCGACATCGCAAAAGATGGCACTATATTAAACTGCATTAGAAAGTCTGTTAAGTTAGGACTATCTTTAGAAGATGCTTTAACTATGGCGACTATAAATCCAGCGAAGATATACAATCTAAAAGATAAGGGGGCTATTGCTCCTAACTACGTCGCCGATATAATAGTATGCGATAAATCTTTAGATAACCTATACTTAGTATTAAAAGATGGTCTAATAGTAGCTAAAGATGGTGAACCTACCTTTACTGGCAAAAATATAGATATATCCGAAGTATCTAATACTGTACATATAAAGGAAGTAACTCCACAAGATTTCAACTTAGAGTTTATAGAAGGTATGCCAGTAATCGAGGCTGTAAAGGGTTCTTTGATTACTAAAAAGGCGTATCCTACTACAAAAGATGGCTTATCTTTATGTGCCGTAGTGGAGCGTCATAAAGCCACTGGAAACGTTGGCAAGGCTTTCATAAAAAATATAGATATCCAAAATGGAGCGATAGCACAAACTATAGGTCATGATAGCCATAATATAACAGTATTAGGAGATAATCCAACCGATATGGCTCTAGCCGTGAACAGTCTAGGCAGTAATGGAGGTATATGTATAGTACACAATGGAAAAGTCATATCTTATATGGAACTAGAGGTTGCTGGATTAATGTCTAATAAGTCGTACTCCGAAGTATTAGCTATGGATAACGATATTGTAGAAAAAGCTAAGATAGTATCTAAACATGGAAGTTCTACTATATTGATGTTACTATCGTTCTTATCATTAGTAGTAATTCCAGAACTAAAACTAAACGATAGTGGTTTGTTTGACGTATCTAACTGGAAGTATATATAGATAATATATCTTAAATTGAATATTAAAAATCCCCTACCTATTGATGTAGGGGATTTTTATTAGTTAAAAGTCAAAAAAAGTCGATATAGAATAGTACAAAAATACAATTTTAACATTATTTGGTAGAATTTTTATCATTTTCGGTATTTACGCTAACTGGAGGGATAAAAGCATACATTTCATTATACGCTTCCAACTCCTGTTGAGAGCTAAGTCCAGCAGGTACTAGACCAGTAAAGTCTTCAGTAGAGGCTACAGGTGGAAAGCCATCATTTTGAGGTATAGGCTTATATATTTTTTTATCAGACATAAAAATCACTCCTTTAGGAGTAATTATATCCAAAAACAGATTATTTATACCTAATTTTTGAGAATTTTCTAACAATTTTCAGACCTTGAAAAAATTACTTAAAATAATACCTTTACAAATTGTAACCGTTGTGTTATAATTGTATTACTGATTTGTAACAATGTTTCTATTCAGTAATATTTAAAGATAATTATTTGTAATTATTAGAAAGGTGAATTATTTTAAAATGGGCTTAAATAATAAAAAGAATGTTATATCCAAGGTACTTACATTGTGCATTGTTGCTAACTTAATGGGTTCTAGTACATTAATGGCTGATGCAACTACTTTAGATACTTCTGCAACTAATGATATTACTACACAAGTCGACGTTGAAAGTAACTCCACTGATACTATGCTTACAGAAGTTCCTAACCAACAGAATACTATCGATGTTGCCAACACTACTTGTCCTTTAGATACTACTTTAAACGTAAATACCTCAGAAACTCAATCTTCGATTATTAAAAAGTTGGACTTTGAATATGAAATTCAAACTATGATTGAAACCTATAAGGATATCAAAGAAACTGAAAAAAATCAAAATAGATTAGATACTTTAGACTATATATCTAAAGTTATAGATAGCAAAGACTATTCTATAGAGGAAAAAAGAAGTTTATGTTCTAGTACCATATCACAAGCAGTACTAGATGACGTATTAAGTATTAAAGAAAGCATCAATCTAAAAAAGGATTGCGAAATAGCTTTAAATAAGCAATCCGATGCTGAAAATCTTAACCTTACTATAGAAAAGATTTTAAACTCATCTGTATCTATATCATCAAAGAAAGATTTCTGTTTAAACTCTCTTGAACTAGCTAACTTAAGCGAAACTATTTCTAATGAGGAGTATCAAAACAAGATTGCCGAGGTTACTACTACTCTTGACGAACTTAAACGATTAGAAGATAAAAAGATTGCTGAAGAAAAAGCTATCCAACAAGCTAAGCAGAAAGAGGCTGAAGAATTAGCCAGACAAGAGGCTGAAAGACAAGCTGTTCAACAAGCTATAAATGAAAAAGCACAATCAGCTACTACAGATACTTCTGTAGATACTTCTAACTTACAGACAATGCCTTCAACTCAAGAGAGTACTTCAAGTTCAAACGTTGGTTTTAATGGAAATCTTACCTATACCGATAGAGATTTCTTAGCACTAGTCAATGTAGTTCAGCATGAAGTTGGTAACTGTTCAACTTTATCTAAGCAGATGGTTGCTAGTGTAGTAATAAATAGAGCGTTAAGTGGTATCTTCCCATCATCAATATACGATGTAGTAAGTCAAAACAATCAGTTTACTGGCATGAGTGCCTACATAAACAGAACAGATTATGCTACTCAAGATACTATATACTGGTGTCAAAGTGTAATCGATGGTGGTATAGACTATTCTAATGGTGCATTATTCTATTATGCTCCACAATGGTGTGGCTACATGAGTTACTTTGAAAATATGACTCTTGTCGCTGAACACGATGGACAACGTTTCTTTAAATAGATAATTTACTATATATTTAAAATCACTTTAGGTAGATACTTTTAATAATATTAAGAGTATCTACTTTGCTATATAAAGACTAAAATAAAAGTCGTATTTTGTATATTTTTCACAAACTTTAAAAATCCTATTGACTTTCTAAAAAATATATGATATACTAAACAAGTCAGTTAAGCAATGGAAAGATGGCTGAGCTGGTCTAAGGCGCACGACTGGAACTCGTGTATACGTTAATAGCGTATCGAGGGTTCGAATCCCTCTCTTTCCGCTGATAAATCCTCATGACTACTAAGTTATGAGGATTTTTTATATAACATATAAAAAACTCAAATTTACTTAAAAATTACTTATACTAAACTTAAAACTTTCACAAACGTAGCACAATAGTGTGTAATAATATGTTTAGTGAATAATTCCCTTACATAACTAACAAGGAGATTTTTATATGAAAAAGTTTAGAATACAAATATTAGCTATATTGATGGCATCTTCAATGATACTATCGGCTTGTTCCTCTAGTGATAATACATCTAATGCTAACGATACCACCTCTGAAATCGGTATGAGTTTAAAAACGGTATCTTTAGGAAATTCTTTTTCACAAACTGAGGATACATCTTCTGATGAAAGTCAAACTACAAATATAATAGATATCACTCTAAATAACGATGCCATTCTATGTGATAGTTCCAATGTAAGTATAGATGGTTCTACATTGACTATAACATCTGGAGGAAGTTATTCTATAAGTGGCACACTTAAAGATGGTCAAATAGTAGTGGATTGTTCGGATAGTGACAAAGTAAACATTATCTTAAATGGTGTAGATGTATCGTGTAGTAGTACATCACCGATATATATAAACAATGCAGATAAAACCATCATAACTTTAGCAGATAGTTCCGATAACACCATCACGGATAGCAGAAACGCTAAAACTGATGACGATACCGACAAAGATATCTCAGGAAGTGCTATATATAGTAAAGATGATTTAACTATCAATGGTAATGGAAATCTTACTGTAACTGGAAACTATAACAATGGTATAGTCTGCAAAAATGATTTAAAATTGAGTGGTGGTAACATTACTGTAAAAGCATTAAACAATGGTATCAAAGGAAGCGATTCTGTAACTATAAAAAATGATGTAGCCATAGATATATCTTGTGATGGCGATGGCATAAAAACAGATTATGATACCACATCTAATAAAGATAAGGGCTACATACATATTGAAAGTGGTAATATAACTATAAAATCCATTGGAGATTGTCTAAAAGCAGATACTTATATAACTATCGATAATGGTACTTTCGATTTAACTTCTAATGGTGGTTACACTAACGGAACTTCTCATAATAATGATATGGGTGGAATGACTCCCCCTAATGATTTCAACCCTAATCAAGATGGCGACACGACTCCCCCTAGTGATTTTAACCCTAATCAAGATGGTGATATGACTCCTCCTAGTGATTTTAACCCTAATCAAGATGGCGATATGACTCCCCCTAGCGATTTCAACCCTAATCAAGATAATCAAAATAGTTCTGATACATCTAGTGATAGCGAAACCACTTTAAAATCCAAAAACATATCGGCTGATGGCGATATAACTATAAATAGTGGAACGTTTAACTTAAATGCATCTAACGATTGCATACATAGTAATTCAAACATAATAATAAATGATGGCACTTTTACTATAAATGCAGGTAGCAAAGGTATCCATTCCGATTACGATTGCACTATAAATAGTGGTAATATAGAAGTTCAAAACTCTTATGAGGGCATAGAGGGAACTAATATCTATGTAAATGATGGTACTATAAACATAACATCTTCCGATGATGGTTTCAACGCTTGTGATAATACCGAAACTGCTACTGGTAGTAATGGTTTTAACGTATCGTCTAATGCTTATTTAGAGTTCAATGGTGGATATACTTACGTCAACGCTAGTGGTGATGGCTTAGACTCCAATGGTGATATAAAGTTCAATGGTGGAGTAGTAGTCGTTGAAGGTCCTACCATATCTGCCAATGGACCTCTTGATTGTGGCGATGATAACAATATAATCACTATAGATGGTGGAACTTTAATCGCTGGAGGTGCTATAGGAATGTTTGAAATTCCAGATAGTACTTCCACACAGAATACAATATATAGTGTATCGACATCTGCAAAGGCTGGAGATACTATAGTTCTTGCCGATGAAAATAACAACGTAATAAGTGCCATAAAGACATCTAAAGATATGTCAGGAGTAATATTCAGTTCTAAAGATATAGAAACTGGAAAGACGTATCATATATATGTAAATCCTACATATAATGGCTCTTTTGATGAGTACGGCTTAGCAAGTGGTGGAACTTGTTCCGATGGTACTGATATAGGAAGTGTAGAAGTTACATCAACAGTAAACCAAATAGGAAGTGGTTCTGTTATGAGTGGTGGCTTTAAAGGTATGAACAAAGACAATAACAAAAACAATTAATATTGGAGGGTACAAATACTATGACTACTAAGAAAATCAGTTCTAATAACTGGAAATCTAAATGTGATGAGATTAAATCTTTAAAAAAACAGATACTAATTTTAAAATCTCAAATCAATAATGCCAAGCAGACTATCAAGTATAGAGAAGAAGAAATCTTCCATAAGGACGAGGAACTAAAACGTAAGGATTTAGAACTTCAAGCCAAGGATAGAGAACTTCAATCTAAAGATGAACTATTAAAATCTAAATGATAATATCAAACTGATAAAATTATTAAAATGGCTAAAATTTCCTTGATTTTATCTCCTTTTTAGAGTATAATAGTATTATAAAATACTCTAAAAGGAGATTTATCAATGAAAGATGGCTTTATTAAAGTAGCGTGTGCATCTCCAGATGTTCATGTAGCCGATTGCGACTATAATGCTACTCAAATTATAGATAAAATTAAAGAAGCTCATTCTAATGGAGCTAAACTTATTGCTTTTCCTGAACTTTCCATCACTGGTTACACTTGTGGAGATTTATTTCTACAAGACACTCTTTTAAACGGTGCAAAAAAATCTCTAATAGATATAGTAAAATCTACTAAAGATTTAGAAATCATCTCAATAGTTGGATTGCCTTACGTTGTAAGTGGAAAACTCTACAACTGCGGAGCAGTCATCTATAAGGGTAATATCTTAGGATTAGTTCCAAAGAGTTATATTCCAAACTACTCAGAATTTTATGAGGCTAGACTGTTCACTAGTGGCAAAGATATATCTACTTTTATAACTATGCCAGATAGTCTAAATATTAATCAAGACGATTTCGGAAGTATTTCATTTGGTCATAGGGTGTTCGTATGTGAAGATATGCCTGAATTTTCTTTTGGTGTGGAAATCTGCGAAGATTTATGGGTAAACAGTACACCATCGGAAAAGTTAGCAGAAAACGGAGCAACCTTAATAGTAAACTTATCGGCTAGTGATGAGATTATCGGAAAAGCTGACTATAGACGTACTTTAATCAAAGCAAAATCTGGAGCGTTATTAAGTGCTTATATGTATGCCGATGCTAGTATCGGGGAAAGTACCACAGATATGGTCTTTGCTGGACATAATATCATAGCTGAAAACGGTTCTATTCTTGCAGAGAGTAAACTCTTTGAGAATGGTATCACCTATGCAGATATTGACTTCTTTAAACTTACTCACGAACGCAGACGCTCCACAACTTTTGAAGTTAATAACGATAGCAAAATCACTATGTTAGATAAGTCTGTTATTAAAAACAGCTTTTTTAATATGAATATCACCGATACTAAACTTGACAGATACTTCCCTAGAACTCCATTCGTACCAAGTTCTAAAGATGATTTATCCAAGCGTTGTGAAGAAATTTTAGCTATACAATCGGTTGGTCTAATGACTAGACTAAGACATATTGGTTGTCAAACTGCTGTAATAGGATTATCTGGTGGTTTAGATAGTACTCTAGCTTTAATAGTTACTATCCATGCTTTTGATATGCTAAAATTGGATAGAAAAGGTATAATAACAATCACAATGCCATGCTTTGGCACTACTGATAGAACTTATTCTAATGCGTGTAATCTAGCGAAAGAGTACGGCACTACCCTACTAGAAATAGATATCAAAGATAGTGTAAATCAGCATTTTAAGGATATCGACCATGATAGCAATATCCATGATGTAACCTATGAGAACTCACAAGCTAGGGAAAGAACTCAAATACTAATGGATATCGCCAATAAAAATAGAGGTATAGTAATCGGAACTGGTGACTTATCGGAGTTAGCTTTAGGTTGGGCTACCTATAATGGCGACCATATGTCAATGTATGCAGTAAACTCATCTATTCCAAAGACTTTGGTTAGATATCTAGTAGGCTATGAGGCTACTGTTGGAGATAACAAACTTCTTGAAACCGTTCTAAAAGATGTCTTAGATACTCCAGTAAGTCCTGAGTTGCTACCTCCTAATGAAAATGGCGAAATTGCTCAAAAAACTGAGGATTTAGTAGGTCCATATGAACTACACGACTTCTTTTTATACTATATGTTAAGGTTTGGATTTTCCCCTACTAAGATTTTTAGATTAGCTGTAAAATCTTTTGAAGGTGAATACTCTAAAGAAGTAATTATGAAATGGCTCAAAAAGTTCTATTGGAGATTTTTCTCGCAACAGTTTAAGCGTTCATGTTTACCAGATGGACCAAAAGTTGGTACAGTAACGCTATCACCTAGAGGTGATTTCCGTATGCCATCTGATGCGTGTGTAAATCTTTGGATTAAAGAACTTGAAAGTATACAACTATAATTTTTATTTAAGGTTTTCAATCATGATAAACATAGTACCTTACAATTAAAATTATAAAAATGATACTATTGAACTTAAAGGTTAATATTTAATTGGATTTTTATAAAATCCAATACTATAAATAAATCGGAGGTTTTTAAAATGACTTACAAAGAAGAATTTATCAAATTTATGGTAGAGTGTGGCGTTCTAACATTTGGAGATTTCACTCTAAAGAGTGGCAGAAAAGCTCCTTACTTTGTGAACACTGGCAACTACAAGACTGGTAAACAACTTGCTAAACTAGGTGAATATTATGCTCAATGTATCAAGGAGAATAATATAGAGGTTGAAACTCTATTCGGACCAGCTTACAAAGGTATTCCACTAGCGACAGCCACATCGATAGCACTAGCAAATCTACACGATACCGAAGTAAACTACTGTTTTGACCGTAAAGAAGTTAAGGACCACGGCGAAGGCGGTATGATAGTAGGTAAAAAACTCACAGATGGCGAAAAGGTTGTAATAATAGAAGACGTTATCACTGCTGGTACTGCTATTAGACAAGTTTTACCACTATTAAAATCTGTTGCAGATGTAAATATCACTGGAATGGTAATCTCTGTAGATAGAATGGAAAAAGGTAAAGGCGAACTATCTGCCGTACAAGAGGTAAAGCAAGAGTTTGGAATTACTATCTATCCAATAGTAACTATCAATGATATCATTAAGGCTATCCAAGATGGTATCATAGGTGGTCAAGAATACTTAGACAAAATGATTGAATACAGAAAAACTTATGGCGTAGAATAATCTAACCTATAGATAGAAAAAATCCCCACTATTTAGTGGGGATTTCTTATTCTAATGGAGCATCATCAATAGTAAGCATACTTAATAGTGTGTTACGGTCATCGATATCTACTTCAGCACCCAAGCCGTTGTCATTAAAATCAAGATTTAATTTCAACATTTGAAACTCTAAATATTGTGATGCATTATCATTAGTCGGATTGTCTACAATTTCAATTTTAGAGTATTCATAGTTATTTAAATCTTTAATAACTTCTGTAGAATGTATTCCATAACTTACAGCCAAACTTTGAGCATTAAAAATCAATATACAATCGCAATCGGAATTAGATGTCTTTCCTAAAGGAATAATTCCAATTAATTCTTTGCCATAAGGAAGATAGTCCATTATTCTATCCTTATAGATGGTACTATCTTCAAAGAAACCATTTTCAACATTTAATAAAGAAACTCTAATAGCCATACATCTTTTAGTTTCAGCGTTACCTGTTGGATTATTAGAACTATCTTGGCTAGGTGTAGTTTCTGCCGTAGTAATACACTCTTCATGAGTAGTAGTCGATATAAAAGTAATATTAATACTTGGATTTGTAGTTGCTGGACTAGTAACCTCACCAGGAATCAAACTTACACTTGTCGTTGTAACTGGACTTACACCACCAGCATTAATACTACTACTTGATGTTGAAACATTACTATCACCACTATTATGCTCAGGACTACTAGGTTTTGTTGTACAAGATATTGTAGGTTCAATTGATAGAGTTGTGTCTATATATTCAAAACTAGTAGTTGTAGTAGTTTTAGTAGTAGATGTTATAATAGTATCAATATGTTTTGATGTGGTGGTTGTTGTCGTTATAGTCGTAGTAGTAGGAGTGAACTTATGACTATTACTATTAATAGCAGAACTATTTTTATTAGTAGTCATAGTTGTACTAGAAGTATTATCGTTAATACTATTAGGAACATCTGTAGAAGTACTATCATTAGTAGTAGGAGTAGTAGTGTAGATGTTCTCATTATTATATACAGTAGAACTATCAGTAATACATGAACTACTGCAAGTGCTATTATAAGATGTACTATCAGTTAGAGTATCTATAGTAGATACATCTATACTAGAAGTTGGTTCGTCGCTTGAAAATTCTACTGGAGCAGTAGTAACATCACTTTGTGTAGTAGAAGTATCTGTAGTAGTATCTGTTATAATATTAGGTTTTACTGGAACAGGTTGCTTATCGATATCACTCCAGAGTTTAACGGCAAATATAGCAAATACCAACGTACACGCTAACGCAGATAGCTTTTTAAAGTTAATATTATACAAAAATCTCATGGAACTTTTTTCTTTAGACTTTTGTATTTTTTCTTGTTCTTTATTAGCAAGTTCAAGAGTTTTTTTAATTAAATCGTCACTAGGCTTTATATTTTGGATATACTTACTATATTCCGATTTAAAATTTTTCTTATTCTTCAAAGCTATATTCACCTCCCAGTTTATCTTTTAGTAACTTTCTAGCTCTAGTTAGATACACTTTAACTAAGGTAGAACTCATACCCATAGATTGAGCCACTTCCTTAATAGAGAACTGTTCAAAATAGAATAGATATATAATAGTTCTATACTTAGCAGGAATACTATCCAGAGCATTTTTCAAATCCAAGCTAACCTCAGTACTTTCATTTATGCGACTGTTGGAGGGTATATCTAAAGGATTCCCCTCATCATCATAATTATCTATTGAAACGTGTTTTGACCAAGTCGAAGATACAACGTCCTTACTGCAATTTATACACACTTTAATGAGCCATCTCTTTAGATGTTCTTCATTTTTAAATCCGTGAGTATTCAGTTGCTTTATGTACTTCAAGAATACATCTTGAAAAACATCATCAGCATCACTTTTATTTTTAGTAATAGAAAAAGCAATTCTGTAAATCATATCACCATAATTTGAAATAACACTTTCAACAGAGTTTGAGTTAATTTCCCCCAAAAAGCTCACCTCTGATTATATCTTAATTTCAACTATGCAGTATATAGTAATGTGATTATTATTTCACATATTAGAACCACTCTATAAGTATAACGCTTGAAGTAGTAAAAAAGCTACACAAAATATTAAATTTTGTAAGAACTTACAAAAACAAGATATATTTATTATATATTTTTCACAAAAAATAAAGAACGTCAAAAAAGACGTTCTAAATAATAATAATATATATCTTATGTTTATAGAATAAAACAGATTAAACCACCACAACCCTCATTGATAACTCTTTCCAAAGTTTCTTGAATTTTCAATCTAGCCTCTAGTGGCATCTTATAGAGTTTGTTGTGAAGTCCTTCGTTCACCAGTTCATGCAAAGATTTACCAAATATATTACTTTCCCAAATCTTAACTGGATTTTCTTCAAACTCTTGGAGCATTCTCATAACTAATTCTTCGCTCTGTTTTTCCGTTCCCACTATAGGACTAACTGTAGTAGTAATATTAGCTTTCATTAGATGTATCGAAGGAGCAGAGGCTCTTAAACGAACGCCATACTTACCACCCTGTTTAATAATTTCAGGTTCTTCCAAGGATAGTTCTTCCATAGATGGCATAACTATACCATATCCAGTAGTTTCAGCCTCAGCGAAAGCAGACTTTATTCTATCGTACTCAAGTTTCATCTTTTGAAGTTCTGTCAATAGTGGAAGTAAATCTGCTTCACTTTGAATGTGTATTCCAGTAGTTTCGCCAAGAACCTTATAAAACAAATTATTATCTAATATAGCGGTAATAGTAATACTTCCCTTGCCTAAATCTAGAGTATTGATATAGCAGTTTCCAAGTTCTTCGCACTTAGATAGTTTATCCACAATAGCAGTAGCTTGTTTCATAGTAGATACTCCCTCTGCTGACTGTCTAACTGCATTGAATACATTCTCTCTAAGCCAGTGACCTTTTTCAAGACTAGTTATCCACTTAGCCGTAGAGATATTTATTTCTTTAATAGGAAAAGAATATAAAACCTCTTTGATAATATTTTTTATATCACTCTCAGAGAGTTCTAAACAGTTTATAGGAATTACTGAAGTACCATACTTCTGCGATAGTTCTTCGCACATAGTCTTGACTTGCTGAGTATTAGGATTTACACAGTTCATAACTACTGCAAAAGGTTTTTTAATCTCTTTAAGTTCGTTGATAACTCTTTCTTCACATTCTTGATATTCTTCTCTAGGAATATCGGATATAGAACCATCAGTAGTTACGACCAATCCAATGGTAGAGTGTTCCGTAATTACCTTTTGAGTGCCAATCTCCGATGCCATACTAAACGGAACTTCTTCTTCAAACCAAGGAGTTCTAACCATTCTAGGCATTTCATTTTCTATATATCCAAGGGAACTAGGAACTATATACCCTACGCAATCAATCATACGAACGTTAAGGGAGGTATTTTCTCCTAAAGATATATTTACTGCATCTTCTGGAATAAACTTAGGTTCGGTAGTCATGATAGTCTTACCTGCTGAAGATTGTGGCAACTCATCAATAGCACGTTCTTTTCTGTAGTCGCTGTCTATATTAGGAATAACTAAAGTTTCCATAAATCTTTTAATAAAAGTAGATTTACCAGTTCTAACAGGTCCTACCACACCAATATAGATATCACCCTCAGTACGTCTAGCTATATCATTGTAAATATCTTTTACCATAATAAAACACCTCTATTTTTAGTTAGATATTGGAATTAAAATCATGCCATCAGTTTGAAGTATTCTACTATCAAGATTATTTTCCTCGATAACGCTTTCAGCAGAAGTACTATATTTTTTAGCGATATCCCAAATATCTTCATTTTTAATACCGTAGTATAGTTTAATAGAATAATCGCCATCACGTTGTTTTTTAGCGTTTTCGTCAACAGATATATCAGCAAGAGCCTCAACCAATCTATTTTCGTATGTAATGCCGTTTAATGATACATCAGCTTTAATTGAAATCTCCTTATTAGAGTTCATATTATACGAACACGAACTTACTACTAAAGATGGTTCAAGGCAAGTATTTTCAGAAATCAAAGGTATAGGAATAGAATAATCAAAGCCACAATCCTTTTCAAGAACCACAACCATATTAGATGTATTTTCGGCTAATACACAATATTGAATAACACCCATCAAATTAATAGATTTAGTATCTAAATCCACACGGTAGGATACATTTTTTATACTAGCCCAGCAATCGCAAACGGTAGATATTTCACCGTCATTATATTCAAGGAGTTCTTTAAGTTGGAACTGTTCATCTAGTTTAGTAGGTGGAAGGCTTATCTTAATAGTAGAAGATTGAGTATCGCATAGATAAGAAGTAGAATAAGCATCGGTTACTATACTAGTAGAGATATCTTTACTAGATACGCATTTTAATCTAAGAGTTATATCGCAAGTTATGTTTCTCATGGCGTTATTTTCATCTGGATTAGTAGTAATATCACAAGATACCACTTCACCTAAAACATTGTTAGTATAAGAAGTATCTAGTCCGTCAGTATCGATTATTTGGCTAAATGGAAAAGAAAATGACATAGTTTCAGGCAAAGGATTTTCCTTATCTGGATTGTATAATAGTTTAATACATACTTCACCTTTAGCGACTATCTTTTCAGCTATATTTTTTACTTCCATGATATTCAAACTAGTTTCATACTTCAATACATTAGATACTGGTGGCTTTGATGTAGGTATAACAGTATCTTCAGTAAATATAGCGGTCTTTTCGGCACAAACTTTAGATATTGTATAGCTCAACGGAACTTTTTTCAATTGAACGTTCATACCAAAGGCATCGCAGATAATAGACTGTTCTTTAAAACAGTTTACTTTAACTTTAACAGATATAGCACCTCTAATATCCAACCTACGCTTATTTACTACACGACAGTTTATATAGTCAACTTTAGGAATAATATCCACATTAGAATTACTACAAGATTTACCAAATTCAACGGTTCGTGAGTAGTTCATTTTTTGATGTATACATCTAACAGAGCAATCATGTTCACTACAGTATAGCACTCTAACAGATACTACCATCTCATAAGATACTCTATCATCAGTAACATTTTGAGATACTATTTTACTATCAGTAACGCATTTAATAACTCTAAATATGTCAGGGCAGTAATCTGGGAGTATACAATCCAACTCAACAGATTGTTCATGTGTACCCTCGAACACCACCTCATTAATCGAAATCAATTCTTTGTTTACCTTAAAATCCATATTTTACCTCCAAAAGATATATAAGTTTTTGTACACAATAATTATATTTAAGATATTCTAAAAATATTACTTAGTATCATAACATATTTTTATCTATTTATAAAAATGTTCAACTATAGCGATACTTTTATATAAAGTTCATGATGCTATAAAATACTCAAGATATACTTTAATGGATTTTAGTATATTATCATACTATATATAGATGAAAATCTATTATAATACATGGTGTATTATGTATGTTGCATAAAATACCATATCTATTTTTAAGTATTATGTACAACATATTAAAATATTGTATATAAGAGGATTTGTTAATATTTTGTGAACATAGTATTATTTTTCTTGACTTATTACAAATAAAAAACTATAATATTAGATGGTGCTTTGGAATGTATAAAATATTCTGAAGTGTTCCATCAAAATTAAATATTTTTAAAGAGGTGTTATTTTATGGAAGAGTATCAATTTCTTTTATCCATTGCGATAATACTACTTTCAACTAAAGTTTTAGGCTTAGTTTCTAAAAAGATAAAGTTGCCACAAGTAGTAGGTTCGCTAGTAGCAGGTTTGATTATCGGTCCAGCATGTTTGAAGATAGTACCATCTACTGAATTTTTGAGTAACATTTCCGAATTGGGTGTTATTGTTCTAATGTTTGCAGCAGGTTTGGAAACAGATATTAAAGAACTAAAAAAGTGTGGATTAGCTTCATTTATAATCGCAATGATAGGCGTAATCGTTCCACTTGTAGGAGGATACTTAGTATTCGCCCCATTTAACGAAAGTACAGCAGATGCTACTAAAGTTTTCTATGAAAACGTCTTTATGGGATTGATTTTAACTGCAACATCGGTAAGTATAACCGTAGAAACTTTAAAAGAGTTGGGAAAACTTTCTACTAGAGCAGGTAACGCAATCTTAGGTGCTGCCCTAATAGATGATATCTTAGGAATAATAGCTTTAACTTTAGTTACAAGTTTAGCACCATCAGATGACCCTACTGTAGAAAAACCAGTAGTTGGCATTGTTCTATTAAAGATACTACTATTCTTTGTAGTTGCATTTGTAGCTTGTTTTCTATTCCACAAAATCTTCAACGATTGGACTACCAAAAAGGGTAAGGATATGAGAAGATTTGTAATAACAAGTTTTGTATTCTGCCTAGCACTTTCATATATTGCCGAAGTAGGTTTTGGCGTTGCTGATATAACTGGTGCATTCTTTGCTGGTGTAGCAATATCTGGAACTAAAGAATGTAGCTACGTTACTAACAGATTTGAAACATTATCATATATGTTACTATCGCCAATATTCTTTGCAAGTATAGGCTTAAAGGTAGAACTTTCTAGCATGAGCGGAAAGATTATCTTATTTACAGTACTTATAACAATAGTTGCACTATTAACTAAAGTTGTAGGTTGTGGTTTAGGTGCATTAGCTTGTAAATATTCCTCAAAAGAGGCTCTACAGATTGGTGTAGGTATGATATCCCGTGGTGAAGTTGCTTTAATAATCGCTAATAAGGGTGCTGCCATGGGCTTAATAGATACTGAAAAGTATTTTGGTCCAATAGTAATAATGGTAGTAATAACTACAGTAGTTACACCAATACTATTAAAAGTCGTATTTAAAGATAAAGAAGATACTCATGATGGTAATATGTCACAACACTTTAACAAGCGTATCCAATATGAAAAAGATATCCAAAACGTTTCTACTGAAAATGATTAATAGTACAAGCTCCTTGAAGTTTTAAACTTCAAGGAGTTTTTCTATCTATTTTAATAGTTTTTTTATAGAAATAATATCGGTAGAGTTTATTTTGCCATCTTTGTTTATATCCAAAAGGGCAGTATCCAAGTTGCCGTCATGCGTTCCCAAAAGATACTTTTTCAACATATCCACATCGATACTATCTATTTTATTATCATGGTTTAAATCTCCTAAGAGGTTTATAATATATCCGTTAAAGCCTTTTAACTTTATAATATTAGGATAGTCTATATAACAGTAATTTTTATCCACAATACCAGATATTCCATCTACAGATTTTTTATCAATCTTGTTAGTTTCTGCACCATACTGCCAGATACCATACTTTCCAGAATAGGTACACTTGGTAGACCATTGAGCAATCCAAAGAGTATATTTATCTTTTATGGTATCATTGAAGTAGTTATTAACATAATCCAAATTACCATATACGCCTACAAAGTAGCCATTTTGTTCCATAACAGAACAAAATTTATCTATCCAAGAAGATATTTTCTGTTTAGTGGGAGTTATTCCTTGTTTTTTAGCATAGTTAAAGCTATCATACTCCCAATCGTAGAACACTGGTAAATCGATATTTCCTCTATATTTAGATATCAACTTAGTAAAAAATTGAGCTTCTTTTTTAGCTAGTGTATCAGAGTAGGCATATCCGAACCAATACACACCAATATGCAAACCATACTTTATAGCGTTCTTGATATTACTATGAAAACACTTATCTATATTAGAAGTTCCATACCCTGCACGAATAATCACACCTTGAACACCATCAGCTTTTACTTTTTTGAAGTCTATATCGCCATTGTGAGAAGATACATCGATTAACTTATACAAGATATTCATAAATATATCAAAACCTTTCTTATCTTAATAAAATCCCTCTCATAATAGATACTCAAAGTATATAAAATATGTTCTCTGTAGTACATAAACATAAAAAAAAATCACGATGTACTAAATTAAGCACATCGTGAATATAATTAACTAGATAGTTATGAAACGCAATCTTTAATTAGATTAACAGCCACAGCCACAACCACCGCAACCATTGTCACAACCACAACCGTTGTTACAGTTACAACCGTTGTTATATCCACAACCATTATTGCCTCCACAACAACAGAATAATAGAATTAAAATAATAATCCACCAACAGCAACCTCCACCGAAACCGCAACCATAATTCATATTAAAAGACTCCTTTAACTAAAAATTTAAAACGGAAGTATACTATTTAAAGTAAGATTATATAGTTCTTTTTTTAGAACTTTAATCTGTATCCGTTTCATAATACATAATATGCATTGGATTTTTTTTGGTTACATATTTTTCTAGACTAATCATTAAAAAATACTTGACTTGAATAAAAAAAAAGAGTATTATTAGTATAATAAAAATAGCTTGAAAGGATATTTAAATATGAATACTTATATTGATAAACTAGTATCTTATGCCATTAAAAAAAATTTAATCGAAATGGAAGATGCTACTTATTGCACTAATAGAGTTTTAGCTCTACTACAATGTGATGACTACTCCCCTACTGGAGAAACTTTTACTGAAAACGATACCATTGCTGAAATATTAGATAGTCTACTTAAATATGCCTCTAGTAAAAACTTAGTAGATTATGAAAGTATTGTAAGTAAAGATATCTTTGATACCGAAATTATGGGAATATTTACAGATAGACCATCTAATATTACAAAAAAATTTTATAGCTTATATGAGCAATCCCCTGAACTAGCTACCCAATACTTTTATAAACTATCTAATGATAACAACTATATCAGAAAAGATAGAATAGACAAGAATATCAAATGGACAACGCCATCGGAATATGGTAATATAGAAATTACTATAAATATGTCCAAACCAGAAAAAGACCCTAAAGCTATAGCTTTAGCTGGTAAACAGAAGTCTGTAGCATATCCAAAGTGTCAACTATGTATGCAGAACGTTGGATACAAAGGCAGAGTTAATCACCCTGCAAGAGCAAATCATAGAGTTATCCCAGTAGAAATATGTGGACAACCTTGGGGATTTCAATACTCACCATATGTATACTACAATGAACATTGTATACTATTAAATCAAGCACATACACCAATGAAAATAGATAGGTCTGCATTTGAAAAACTTCTTGATTTCGTTGAAAAGTTTCCACACTATATAATAGGTTCTAATGCAGATTTGCCTATAGTTGGAGGTTCTATACTTAGTCACGAACATTTTCAAGGTGGAAATCATGAGTTTGCTATGATGTCAGCACCATCAGAAAAAGATTACTCCATAAAAGGCTTTGAGGACGTTACAGTATCAAGAGTTAAATGGCCTATGTCCGTAGTTAGATTAACTGGTTCCAATAAAGATAGTCTTTTAAATCTTGCTGATAAGATACTAAACTCTTGGAGAAACTACTCCGATGAAGATGTGTTTATCTTTGCTGAAACAGATGGCGTTCCACATAATACTATAACTCCGATAGCTTGTTTTAAAGATGATAAATACATTCTAAACTTAGTACTAAGAAACAATATAACTACAGAACTATATCCATTAGGAGTATATCACCCACATCAAGAACTACATCACATAAAAAAGGAAAACATCGGTTTAATAGAAGTCATGGGATTGGCTGTACTTCCTGCTAGACTATATCATGAATTAAAACTACTATCTAAAGTCATGGCAAACAATGAAGATGTATCTCAATATGAGGAACTTCAAAAACACGCCGATTGGTCTAAAGAAGTATTATCTAAACACCCAGAATTGAACTCTACTAACGCTTACGATATACTACTTCAAGAAACAGGTTTAGTATTCACTAAAGTTCTTGAACACGCAGGAGTATTCAAACGTGATTTACAAGGCTTATCTGCTTTTGATAAGTTTATCCAAAGTATATAAAAATCAAGAACGCTTATTAATATAAGCGTTCTTTTTTTAAAGATTATCTTCAGTAATAAGTTCTATAATCTGTTTGAATATCGGTGCACACGAATTGTTTCCGTAGTCGCCATTTTCGACTAATACAGTTACTGCATATTTTGGATTTAAACAAGGAAAGTATCCAGTAATCCACGCTTGACATACTTCCGAACCATTTGGATTGTATCTTCCAGTTTGAGCAGTAGACGTCTTACCTCCAGCAGTATTGTTGTAAGGTCTACCCTTAGATACACTATTATATTGAACTGAATAGTTCATAAAATCTTGAAGTTTTTTAGCCGTATCGATAGAAAATACTGGAGTATATTTAGGTTCATTAGTATCATAGATGGTATAGCCATCGGTAGTTTTGCCCTTTACTAGATACAGTATAGGCATAACACCATCGTTAGCGATAGCACAAGTTAAAGAAGATATCTGTATAGGCGTAACAGTAAGATATCCTTGACCAAACGAAAAGTTAGCCTTTTCGGCTGGAACGTTAAGTTGATTTTCTGTAGGTAAATATCCAGATTGTGAAACTATATTTTTAGCGAATATAGTTTCTCTGCCAAAACCCAACCTATCGCAAACCTCTAGTAGAGCATCATTTGGAAGATATTGAGAAAGTTCTATAAAGTAAGTATTACAAGAATTTTTCATAGCCGTCCTCATGGATTGCACTCCGTGACCGTTTAAATTATGACAGTTAAACTTTTGATTGAATACGTTCAAACTTCCAGTACATTCGACGGAAAAATCTTCGTTTATGCCATATTCAAGGGCTACCCCCGATGTAATCAACTTGAATATAGAACCACAACTATATGCACATAAATTTCTATTTATAAACGGCATAGAGTTATCATTTAAAGATATAGCTAGATTATCTATATCAAAAGATGGCATACTAACCATAGCTTTAATTTCACCAGTAGATACTTCTGTAACTATACAAGCACCCATATCCACATTACGCATGGAGTATTCACATATGGATTGAATATCTTTATCGATAGTAGTAACTATTCCAGATTTAATAGTATCTATGGAAGATACAATAGGTTCAATACCTTGAAGTACATTTCCAAGACCATCTTTAGCAAGTTTAACAGAATAAGTCTGTTCACTTTGATGTAAAAAATCATTATAAGAGAGTTCCAATCCACTAACACCAACATTATCCACGGTATAGCCGATAGTATGCTTTGCAAGTTGATTACTAGAGTATCTATTAGGAACTACATAGTTAGATATATCTTTAGAGTTAAAACTATCTGTAGATACTTCTATAGAAAAAGGCGTCCCCATAGATATCTTTTCTTCCAATTCAGAAGTATCTAAAACATACTTAGATACTTCACTTATAGCCTCATCAGTTGGATTTACTACTGCAATATTTTTAGTAGTATCATTAACCAAAGGATTAAACTTACAATCATAGATACTTCCAAAACTAGTAGATATATCTATGTTATAATAGAACTGTTCTTCACCTGCTACGGCATAATCTTCATTTAAACTAATGGATAATAGATGCGTATATAATACACAAGATAAAACCATCATAGCTATGCCACATATTAGAATACGTTTTATCATAAAAAAAGCACCTCCAAATATAGCATTGGAAGATACTTTTAAAATAATCAAAATAAGATGGATAGTTTATATCCATCTTATTAATGTTAATGTAGTATTATTACTTTTTAATCAACTTTTTGAATAGTTCCATAGCATCGATAGTATTCTGTCTATCACCAAAGGAAGTCAATCTAAACCAACCAGCACCGTTCTTACCGAAGCCCTCACCTGGAGTTCCTACAACGCCTATTTCGTTTAGCATATAATCGAAGAACTCCCAACTACCCATGTTATTTGGACACTTAAACCAAATGTATGGTGAGTTAATACCTCCAGTGAACTTTATGCCACATTCTGTCATAGTATTAGCTATAATCTTAGCGTTTTCTTGATAGTAACTTAGATTTTCTTTAATCTGCTTTAGACCTTCTTCGGAGAATACTGCCTTCAAGCCACATTGTACTGGATACGATACACCATTAAACTTTGTAGATAATCTTCTATACCATAGCTTGTATAGATTAGTACCATCTACAGTTAAATCTTTAGGAATTACAGTATAACCGCATCTAGTACCAGTGAAACCAGCAGTCTTAGATAGTGAACACATTTCAATAGCACACTTTCTAGCACCTTCGATTTCAAAAATACTTCTAGGGATACCCTCTTCAACGATAAAAGCCTCATAAGCTGCATCATAGATAATTACTGCATCATTTTCTATAGCGTAATCCACCCAAGATTTAAGTTGTTCTTTATTCAAACAAGCACCAGTTGGATTGTTTGGTGAACATAGATATATAATATCTGCATGAACATCTTTGTTAGGCATAGGGCAGAAACCGTTTTCCTCAGTACAATCTGCATATATAATCTTTCTGCCACCCATAATATTAGAGTCCACATATACTGGATATACTGGGTCAGTAACTAGAACTATATTTTCTTTAGCGAAGATATCGCCAATATTACTAGTATCACTTTTAGCACCATCATTGATTAGTATTTCATCTGCAGAAACCTCTACGCCGAAAGTTTTGTAGTAGTTAGATACAGCCTCACGAGCGAAAGCATAGCCCTCATAGTCAGGATATCCTTTAAAAGTTTCTTTTTTGCCTAATTCGTCGCAACCCTTTTTCATAGCCTCAACAACTATTGGAGCTAATGGAAGTGTAACGTCACCGATGCCTAAACGTATAATCTTTCTATCTGGATTTGCTTTAATGAACTCATTAGTTTTACGAGAAACATCTGCAAATAGATAGTTAGGAACTAAGTTATCAAAATTATGATTTATCTTTGCCATTGGAAAATTCTCCTTTATAAAAATCTAAAAATATATTAAAATGCAAAAAGCATTAAAACATTAACTATGATAATATTATATATCAATTTCGCCGTCAAAAACCTTGATAGCGTTACCAGTCATAAATACTTCGCCATCTTTTTGATACTTAACCTTTAAATCGCCACCACGAAGGTGTACTAAAACATCTTGATTATATTCGCAATAGCCATTCAAAACCGATGCCACTACAGTAGCACAAGTACCAGTACCACACGCCAGAGTTTCACCAGTACCACGTTCCCAAACACGCATTTTTAAGGTAGTACTGTCCCAAACCTCCACAAATTCGGTATTTACTTTATCTGGAAAGATTTCATGATTTTCAAAGTATTTGCCTATATGTTCAAGGTCAAGATTATCTATAGTATTTTTAGGCATAAATATTACTGCATGAGGATTTCCCATAGATACACAAGTCATATTATAGGTAGTACCGTTTACATCTACTGGTTGATTGATAAAAGTATCCAAATTGGACTTTACTGGAACTTCACTAGATTTCAAAATAGCTTTGTCCATATCTACAGTAACCGAAGTAACTTTGTCATTATCATCAGTAAAGAGTTTCAAAGTTTTAATGCCTGATAGTGTTTCAAGAGTGATTTCTTTTTTATCCGTTAAATGATAATCATACACATACTTACCTATACAACGAGTACCATTGCCACACATTTTACCTTCCGAGCCATCATTGTTAAACATTCTCATTCTAAAGTCGGCTACCTTAGATGGCATAATCAATATTAGACCATCGCCACCGATACCAAAATGTCTGTCGCTTAACTTTATGGATAGTTCTTCTGGATTTTCAACAGTTTCTTCAAAGCAGTTTATATATATGTAATCATTACCAGCACCATGCATTTTAGTGAACTTCAAAAAAATCTCTCCTTTGATATGTAATATTAACAATTAATTAGTCCAAACTAACTATACTTCAAGACTATTAATCATTCAAGATTTATTATACTACATACAACTAAAAAAATCAATATTTAACAATGGATTTTTAGATATAGTTAAAAAAAAACTTGCAAAAGTCCTAATAATGTAGTATAATTATCTATATTGCAGATTTCCTTTAAAAAGTTAGTTTAAGCAAACGGAAATCGGCTAACGTTTTACAGAAAAGAGGTTTTCTATTTTGGATTTAAATATGGTTCAATACCTTGCAAAACTAAGTAAGTTAAGTTTTTCCGATGAGGAATTAAAATCCATGGCTGATGATATGACAAGTATCATTGAAATTATGGATACTATTAAGGAAATGGACATTAAATATGATGCTATGAAAAATCAAAATGTATACATTAATGACCTACGTCCAGAAATTAAAGATGATTATCCATCATTCCCTGTAGATGTCGAAAGCGTTAAAAAAGAATATAGAAACGCTTTCCTTAATGAACTCCGTGAAGACGTTAATAAGGAAAGTTTCCCAACTGAAAAAATCTTACAAAACGCTACCAACAGTAACGATTGCTTCGTCGTTCCTAAGGTCGTAGAATAGAGGTGTGTGCTATGGATATTACTACTTTAAAAATTAGAGATATTCGTAAAATGCTCGACAATAAGGAAATATCATCTGTTGAGCTTACTAAAGAATATCTAAATAGAATAAAAAATATAGATGCTAAACTTGAAAGCTATATAACCGTTACTGAAGATAAGGCTTTAAATCAAGCTGAACAGGCTCAAAAGATTATCGATAGTGGCAACGCTAAGGATTTAACTGGTATTCCTTTAGCTATTAAAGATAATATTTGTACTGAGGGTGTTAAAACTACTTGTTCTTCTAAGATGTTAGGTAACTTTGTTCCTCCTTACAACGCTACTGTTATGAATAAATTAGATAGTCAAAATATAGTAATGCTAGGTAAGGTTAGCATGGACGAATTTGCTATGGGAGGTTCGACTCAAACTTCTGCATTTGCAAAGACTAAAAACCCATACGATTTAAATAGAGTTCCAGGGGGTTCGTCTGGAGGTTCTGCATCTAGTGTATCTGCAAGTCTATGTGCAGGAGCATTAGGCTCAGATACTGGTGGTTCTATTAGACAACCTGCATCTTTCTGTGGAGTTACTGGCTTAAAGCCAACCTATGGCAGAGTATCAAGATATGGTTTAGTAGCATTTGCATCATCTTTAGACCAGATTGGTCCTCTAGGTAAAGACGCTCATGATTGTGCTATAATGCTAAACGCTATAGCTGGTTGGGACAGCCTTGATGGTACTGTCGCTAAAAAAGACGTTCCAGACTTTACTGCTAAAATAGGTCAATCCATTAAGGGCATGAAGATTGCTCTACCTAAAGAGTTCTTTGCAGACGGCATAGACCAAAATGTTAAAGATGCAGTTCTAAAAGCTAGTGAAGTATATAAATCTATGGGTGCTGAATTAGTTGAATGTTCAATGCCATCATTAAAGTACGCCGTACCAGCTTACTATTTGATATCTTCCGCAGAGGCAACATCAAACCTATCTAGATATGACGGTATTAAGTATGGTCATAGAAGTGAAAAGGGCGACAACTTCTTCGATTTAATTGCAAACTCCAGAGGCGAAGGCTTTGGCGATGAGGTTAAAAGAAGAATATTACTTGGTAACTATGCACTATCCAGTGGTTATTATGATGCTTACTATGGAAAGGCTCTAGCACTTAGACAAAAGATTTCTCAAGAGTATGAACAAATCTTTGAAAAGTGTGATGTAATTTTAACACCAACAGCACCATCTGTAGCGTATGGTATCAATGAAAACGTATCAGACCCAGTTAAGATGTATCAAGCGGATATATGCACTGTAACAGTAAACATTGCATCTTTACCAGCAATATCCACTCCATGTGGTTATGATGCCGATGGTATGCCTATAGGTATGTCTATTGTAGGTAAAAAGTTCGATGAGCAATCTATAATTCAAGTTGCCGACGCTTACGAAAAGCAATTTAATATGATTGCACCTAGAATATAATTAAGGGAGGTAGTTTTTAAGATGTCATCATATATTCCAGTAATTGGTCTTGAAATTCATGCAGAGTTATTAACTAACTCAAAAGTTTTCTGTACTTGTAATGCTGAGTTTGGTGGTAGTCAAAACTCAAGATGTTGTCCAACTTGTACAGGTATGCCAGGTACATTACCAGTAATCAATCAAACTGCCGTTGAGTACGCTATAAAAGCAGGATTTGCTTTAGGTTGTAACATAAACAAGCACTCAGTATTTGATAGAAAAAACTATTTCTATCCTGACTTACCAAAGGCTTATCAAATATCACAATTGAACCTACCTCTATGTATAGATGGTATCGTTCCAATTGAAGTAAATGGCAAAACTAAGAACATTCGTATAAATAGAATACATCTTGAGGAGGACGCAGGTAAACTAGTTCACGACGATTTTAATGGTGTATCTTTAGCAGATTACAACAGATGCGGTGTTCCTCTAATTGAAATAGTTACTGAACCAGATATTTCCTCCGCTGATGAGGCTAAGGCTCTAGTTGAAAAGATTGCTCTACTTCTTCAATACGTTGGCGTTTGCGACTGTAAAATGGAACAAGGTTCTTTAAGAGCAGACGTAAACGTATCTATTATGAAACCTACCGATACTGAACTAGGTACTAGAACAGAATGTAAAAACTTAAACTCAATTAAGGCTATCGGTAGAGCTATAGACTACGAAATAAAAAGACAATCCAGAGTTTTGGATATGGGTAAGAGAGTTATCCAAGAAACTAGACGTTATGACGATAACAAAGGCGAAACTAAATCTATGAGAAGTAAGGAAGACGCTCACGATTACCGTTACTTCCCAGAACCTGATATCCTACAAGTAAACTTCACTGATAAGATGCTTGACGATATTAAGAGTAAACTTCCAGAACTTCCTCATAAGCGTCTAAATAGATATATCAATGAATACAAACTAAATCCTACAGATGCTAAGATTATAGTTAATCAAAAGAAGATTTCCGACCTATTCGACGATACTCTAAAGATATATAACAATCCTAAGAGTGTAGCTAATCTAATAGTAGTAGAACTTCTTAGACGTATAAACTTAGGTGAAGCATCTATTGATAATCTTCCTAGTGCTGAATATATTGCTAAGTTAGTTGAACTTTCCGATACTGAAAAAGTATCCAAGAATGATGCTAAACAACTACTTCGCTTTATGCTAGATACTGGTAGAAATCCAGAAGATTTGGCTAAAGAAAACAGTATGTTAATAGTCAATGATACTGCTAAGGCTGAAGAAACTATCTCCAAGATATTAGCAGATAACTCTAAGACTGTTGAACAGTTCGTAAATGGCGAAAAGAAAGTATTTGGTTTCTTAATGGGACAATGTACTAAGGCTCTAAAGGGTGTATGTACTACTAAGACTATCAAGGAAATTTTGGATAAAAAACTTGCTGAGGCTGAAAACTCTGCAACATCTAATGAAAAAAAAAGTAACCTTATAGATGGTACTTCCGATAACGAAACCGTTCAAGATAAGTTTACTATATATAGTAATCCTAATAGGTACGTTCCTACTCTTGATAAGGATAAAATCCTTCAAGTAGATGGCAAAACTCTAACTAAAGTTTTTAACTTAGAAGATGCTCTAAACAACATAGGTAAGGAAATTGAATTTAAAGCCTGTGTTCATAAGATTAGAAGTATGAGTGGTTTCTCATTCGTGGTACTAAGAACTTCAAGATATCTAGTACAGACTATTTACAATCCACAAGATTGCAAAGATAGTATTGATGGCATAAAAGAAGGTTGCTTTGTAGATGTCAAAGGTATAGTTACATCTAATGAAAAGGGATATCATGGTATAGAAATAAAGCTAACATCTATTAGTATGATTTCTAAACCTGCATATGAATATCCATTGCGTGTATCCGATAAGAAGTTAGGTTGTGCTTTGGATATCAACCTTGATAACCGTTCAGTATCTTTAAGAAACGCTCAACAAAGAGCAATATTTAAACTTCAAGAGGGTATTGTAGGTGGTTTCCGTGAATTTATGATTGCTAATGGATTTACTGAAATTCATACTCCTAAGATAGTTGCTCAAGGTGCTGAAGGTGGTGCTAATATCTTCCATTTGGAATACTTCGATAAACCAGCATTTTTAAACCAATCCCCACAATTCTACAAACAGACTGCCGTTGCTTTCTTCGATAGAGTTTTCGAGATTGCTCCAGTATATCGTGCTGAAAAACACGCAACATCAAGACATATCAATGAATACATCGGCTTAGACTTTGAGATGGGCTATATCGATAGTATGTACGATGTCATGGCTATGGAAACTGCTATGTTACGCTATGTTATGGACTATCTAAGAAAGAATTACAAGAATGAAATTGAAATCTTAGATGCAGACATTCCAGTAATAGAAAACATACCATCTGTAACACTACTAGAAGTTAAGCAAATCTTAGGTGATAAGGCATCTGGTAACAAGCTAGACTTAGAACCTGATGAAGAAGTATCTATTTGCAACTGGGCAAAGGAAACTTACAATAGCGATTTCGTTTTTGTAACACACTTTCCATCATCAAAGCCACCATTCTATGCAATGAACTCTCGTGAAGATAGCCGTCTTGCTTATAAGTTCGACCTTCTATTTAGAGGCTTAGAGATTACTTCTGGTGGACAAAGAATCCATGACTACAACGAACAGGTTGAAAAGATGAAAGCTCAAGGCTTAAATCCAGATGACTTTAAGTACTACTTAGAAGCTCATAAATACGGATTGCCTCCACACGGTGGCTTGGGAATAGGTCTTGAAAGACTTCTTATGAAGATTTTAAAACTTTCTAACGTTCGTGAGGCTAGTATGTTCCCTAGAGATATAAATAGACTTTTACCATAATCCCCAAATTGAAATAAAAAGTAAAACAGACAGATTTTTTAAAAATCTGTCTGTTCTGTATATTATAGATATCCTCTTAAATCGGTGATTAACTTCTCCTCGATATTTATTAGACGTTTAGCTATATCTTTAGCTTTTTCCTCAGCGTTGGAGTAATCGTTAAGATACTTGTACAAAGATTTAGTTCCCATATTACAACCATCTACTATTAAATCTGCGATAGTACTATCATTATGACTGTTAGAAATTTTAAAGTTGGTCTTTATCCAAGACATAGCCTTAGCCATGGGATTTGGTTCTTTTCCTTCCTCATGATACTTACTAAGCATCGCATGAGTATCATCACCAAGCATTGAGTGTTTCTCTTTAGAACTTATTAGAATGCTTTTTAAATTTTCATCTTTAACATAATCTAAGACTTCATTAATAGATGAAACGCCCATTTTTACACCAGCATTACATTCTTTTAGAAGTTCAATAGTATCATTAGCATTAGACATATAAAAATCTCCTTTACTTTTTATAGTTATTATTGGAGATTTTAAGTGAAATTATTCAATGATATACTCATCTTTAAGCCACATTGCACAAATTTCTTGAGCATTAACGTCTTGAGAAACTTCAATAGTATCACCATAAGAGTATAGCTTAATAATTTCCATATCGGAATTATCTGCATTAGGACGAACTCCATAGAGAGTAGTCTGTCCCATATCACAAGCATATAAAGTATTTTTCCAACCAGCATTAGCATCTACTTGCAATAAAAAGTTAGAAATATTTGAAACGTCTTCAACTTTAGATACTTCACTATTATCCATGATATCCACTAAAGAAGATAGAAAATCGGTTTTTTCATTTGGAAACATATACATATTTTCTTGATAATCGTTACTAAAATCGAACTCATATACATCACCATATATAGTTACAAAATAACCATAATTTTGATATTCCCACGCATAGTTAGTATATTGATTAATTAACATTATCTCGTTTTTACGTTCTTTTGAAGTTCCAATAGTGGTATTAATAGTATTAGAAGTTCCGATAGTGGTATCAATAGTATTGGAAGTTCCTATTTGAGTCGGTTCTATTGGGCCACAAGATGTCAATAGTAACATAGTAGCTAGTATTGTGATTAGTTTTTTCATAATATTGAAATCCTTTCCAAATTTATTTAGATAAGTATATCATGAGTATTGGAAAAATTCAATTACATAGATATTACATTTTATTAAAATATCTGTAGCCATATATAAATTTGAATGTGTAATACTATTTTAATATACTAAATGTCTATTTTATTGACATAATGTCTAAAAAACGGTATAATAGTTTGTGGAAATTTAAAAAGAAAGGTTAATTAAATTTATATGGTTACAATCAAAAAGGCGATTACATCGGGCATTATGATTGCTATGGGTGTATTTGCGTTCCTTTCTTGCGATGTAAAGTATGTGGGAGCTTTCCTATTTAGCTTGGGATTGTTCTGCGTATGCGAATACAAGTTAAATCTATTCACTGGTATGATTGGCTACGCAGTAGAAAATACTAAGGCTAACGGCTCTAAAGCTATACTGGATTTATTAAAAGTTCTACTATTTAATATCATTGGCATTGCAGGAACTTGCGTATTTTTATCTTTTACGGCTGGTCAAGATGTGATTGACAAGGCTACAAACATCGTAGAAACTTCAGTTACTCTAAATTTGATGCAATTACTTATAAAATCAATAATGTGTGGCATAATAATGCTAATCGCCGTCGACAGATATAAAAATTGCAACGGAATGGCTAAGTATATAGCAGTATTTGTAGGTATCCCAGTGTTCATATTAAGCGGATATTATCACTCTATCGCCTATGTTGGATACCTAACTTTAGGTATATGTGGTGGAAATCTATCTAGTAATGTTACTGCTCCAAAGATTATAGTTGTAATCTTACTTGCAGTCATTGGAAACGCTATAGGCAGTATCCTTATGAGATTTCTTACTACTAGCAAAACTTCAGAATAACTTTAAAGGATATAATCCAAAAGATTATATCCTTTAATTATATCTCTATATACACAAAAAAAGAGCAATCTAAAAAGATTACTCTTAAGATGCACCATCACGGGCTCGAACCGTGGACCCACTGATTAAGAGTCAGTTGCTCTACCAACTGAGCTATGGAGACATTTATCACTAACAATTAAAATTATATCATATATTTTTAAAAAATAAAGTCTAAATTAAAGCATTTCCTAATATTTTCTCTATTAGTGAATAAGGTTTTATGGCAAAAGGCAAAATAAAAAACTGCCTTTAAAGCAGCTTGTAAATTTTAATTTGTTATCGTTTTTAAATTAGCAATATATTGCTTCATAATAGTTAAGTATGTTTCATTAGCTTTACGACTATCTTCAGAAAGAGTATTCATAAAATCAACAGGCATAGATACTGCAGAAGTATCTTTTTTAATATCCTTTAAAACATCAGATTCTTCTACGCCTTTTTTAGTTAAGACATACTTATAGGTACCTGCTTTGAAATTACTTTTTAAAGAAGCTAATGGAGAACTATTTAAACTGTAATCTTCTAAAGAAATTACTTTAAAACCATAATTTTCTAAATATTTGAAAGTATTAGAATCAGCTATTAAAATATGATTATTACTACTTTTTGCATTTTTAGCTATTGATCTAATTTCTGCATCCATAATAGATAAAGTTTCTTCTAATGTTTTATATTTATTTTCAATTTCTTCATTAATATATTTAGAATCAATTTGTTCTTGTAAGCTATCTTTAATATTAGCTGCTAACATTAAATAATTACTTGGGCTAAGCCATAATTCTTCCACACCATAATCATATTTTAAAGCGTAGGCCGCATCAATAATTTTAAGATTTTTATTCTTTTTTACTAAAGTATTAGCAATTTGTTTTTCACTTGTTGTACCATTATAGATAAAAAGTGTTCCTTTACTAAAATTGTCAATTTGTTTTTCTGTTAAAGTGTAATCATCTACGATAGCCCCATCTGGATAAATAGAAGATGATGTGGAGTGATCACTATAAAGCGTGGTGGCTAAATACTCAATAGGATAAGTTGTAGTATAAATACTGGCATTTTCAAGATTATTACAACCACTCGCTAAAAGTAGTAAAGACCCTAAAATGACACTATAAAAAAACTTTTTCATTTTCCACCTCCTTTTATTCAAGTGGTTGATAGCCATAAATACCATGAGGACGACATTTTAAAATTCTTTTAAGTCCTAATTTCATTCCTTTAAAAGAACCATACTTCAAAATAGCTTGTTTAGTATATTCACTACAAGTAGGAATACACCGACAATAACTGTGGGACGATAAAGGTAAATTTTGATAAAAATTAATTAAAGAAATAAGTAACTTTTGCGTAGCTATCACCTAAAATCATTTTACTACAAAAAAACTTACTTGTAAAATAACTTTTCTGTGTGTATAATTTTGGAAGGAGGTTATGAAAATGAACTTTGAAGAATTTTTTGAAAAATATCATATTCAAATAAAAAATTTAGAACAAATGCAAACTGCGTTTACACATACGTCTTATGCTAACGAACATCATTTAGAATCTTATGAACGTTTGGAATTTTTAGGAGATGCAGTCTTAGAACTTATTACAAGTGAATATTTTTATTTAAACACTGATTTAAGAGAAGGCGATATGACTAAAACAAGAGCAAGTTATGTTTGTGAACATGCTTTAGCTACTTATGCCAAAGAAATAGGTTTAAATAAATATATTAGAGTTGGTAATGGGCAATTAGATAATGTAAATGATACCATTATCGCAGATGTTTTTGAAAGTGTTTTAGGAGCAATTTATTTAGATTGTGGTTTTACAGTTGCTAAAGAATATGCTTTAAATATCATTGTGCCTTATATTGAAAGAAAAGAAATATTTTTATCGGATTATAAATCAGCCTTACAAGAAATGGTTCAAACGGATAAGGAAAGTTTAAGTTATGAAATTGTAAGAGAAGAAGGCCCGGCTCATGATAAGACTTTTGAAGTAAATGTTGTTATTGATGGCATTGTTTTTGGAACAGGCATTGGCAAAAGCAAAAAAGAAGCCGAACAAAAAGCAGCTTGTGATGCTTACCGGAAAAGGGCTAGATAAAGATGAAGTTAAAAAGTATTCGAGCATTTGGTTTTAAATCCTTTGCAGATAAAATAGATATTGAACTTAAAACAAATATAACAGCTATTGTTGGACCTAATGGCTCTGGCAAAAGTAATATTGTTGATGCGGTTAGATGGGTACTTGGCGAACAATCTGTAAAAAGCCTTCGTGGTGTGGGTGCTATGAGTGATGTTATTTTTGCTGGTAGTGAAACAAGAAGTCCTTTAAAAAGATGTGAGGTGGCTTTAACATTTGATAATACGGATCATTTTTTGAATACGGATTTACAAGATGTGGAAGTAAAAAGAGTCCTTTATCATACAGGTGAAAATGAATATTATATTAATAATAGTAAAGTTCGTTTAAAAGATGTCACTAACTTATTTTTAGATAGTGGTGTTGGTGTCGATTCTTTTAACATCATTAGTCAAGGTAGTATTGAATCTATCGTAAGTTCTAAACCGTATGATAGAAGAGTAATCTTAGAAGGGGCGGCAGGTGTTTTAAAATATAAAACACGTAAAACAGAAAGTGTTCGTAAATTAGAAAAAACGAAAGATAATTTAGAAAAGGTAACCTTAGTAACTGATGAACTGGCTTTATCAGTAGAGCCTTTAAAAGAACAAAGTATTAAAGCTAAGAAATATTTAGAATTCAAAAAAGATTTAGAAGGCTTAGAAATTAGTTTAACAACTTATGATATTAATCAAATTCATGAAGTTTATAATGTTTTAGCTAAAGAAATGGAAGAGTTACAAAGTGAAAAAGAAAAGCTTGAAGTAACGAGTACCAAAGATAACAACGAAACAGAAAGTTTAAAATTAAAACTTTTGCATTTAGAAGAAGATATCGACAAAAAGAACAAAGAACTTATTTCTATTAATGAAAATTTAGCAAAGATAAATTCAGAATACACATTACTTTTAGAAAGACAAAAGTACGAAGTGAGTGAAGAAAAAGTTAATGAAAATTTATTAGCTTTGAAAGAAGAAGAAGTCCGTCTTTCTAAAGAACTATCTCTTTTACAAGAAGATATTACTAAATTAGAGACAAACTTGAATCACTCTCGAAGAGATTTAAGTGACTTAGAAGAAAAAGATTCTTTACAAACTTTAAGTGAAAGACACTTAAACAATGAGTATGAGGAATGTTCTCGTAATAATTTAATTTTGAAAAATAAAATAAATTTATTAGAAGCTAATATTGAACAAGATATGTCTTTACCTGTTGCGGTGAAAAACGTTATTAATCATCCTCGTTTAAGAGGGATTCATAAAACAATTGGTAAAAACTTAAATGTTAAAGAAGAATTAACAACAGCTATTGATATTGCTTTAGGGGCTTCTTCTAACTTTATCATTTGTGACAATGAAGCTTGTGCGAAAGAAGCTATTAATTATTTAAAAAATAATCATTTAGGGCGTGCTACTTTCTTTCCTTTAAATGTCATTAAAGGACGAAAGATAAGTGGTGAAGATTTAGAAATAGCTAAAAAAACTATAGGTTTTTTGGGCGTTGCCAGTGACTTAGTTTCTTATGATGAAATATATAATAATATTATAACTAACCAATTAGGCAATGTTTTAGTCGTTCGTGATTTTGACGCTATGAATCAACTTGCTTCATCTTTGAATTATCGTTATCGAGTAGTTACTTTAGATGGTGAGATCATGCATAGTGGTGGTTCTTTAACCGGTGGTTCTATCAAAAAACAAACCTCATCTTTAACCGAAAAGAAAGATTTAGTAAATGTTCAAAATGCTTTAAAAGAAAATGAAATTACATTAAAAAATATTTTAAGTAAAAAGACAGAACTACAGCAAGAAAGTGAAGAAAGAAAAGAAAAGATTTCTAAATTAGAAAAAAATATTTTTTATCAAGTAGAACTACTTAAAAATAAAAACAAAGATAAGGAAGAATTTGAAAGCAAATTAACATTTTTAAAAGAAGATATGTCTTCTGCAAGTATGTTAAAAAATGGCACAGTAGCTTCTTCTATTGTTACTATTTTAGATAAGAAAAAGAATGTTGAAATTGAAAAAGAAAAAATAACCCGTGATTTGACAGACTTACAAAAAGAGAAGAGTGAACTTTCCTCTTCAATTTCAGAATTAGAAAATAAATATCGTGAGAAAAACAGTAATTTTCATAAAATTGAAAATGAAATTAATAAGCATGAAATTGAAATTGGTAAGTTAGATACTAAAATGGATTATTTACTCAATATTTTAAGTGAAGATTATCACATTACTTACGAAAAAGCTAAAATGGACTATGAACTTGATATTAAAGAAGATATTGCGAGACTAAAAGTAAAGAGTCTCAAAAATGAAATACGAGCTTTAGGAGACGTAAATGTCGGTAGTATAAGTGAATATGAAAGAGTAAATGAACGTTATGAATTTTTAATGACCCAGAAAGAAGATCTAGAAAAATCATGCGAAGATCTTTATAAAATCATTGATGAGATGGATGGCGTTATGGAAACTCGCCTAAAAGAAGCTTTCCAAAAAATAGCAGAAGAGTTTTCTATAGTATTTAAAAAAATGTTTAAAGGTGGCCGTGGTGAATTAAGACTTACCGAACCTGAAAACATTTTAGAAACTGGTATTGAAATTGTAGCAGAACCTCCTGGAAAGAAATTAAATAGTATTCAACTTTTATCTGGTGGCGAAAAAACATTAACAGCTATTTCTCTTTTATTTGCAATATTAAATGTCTATCCTGTACCATTTTGTATTTTAGATGAGGTAGAAGCAGCTTTAGATGAAGCAAATGTTGACACTTTTGGTAAATACTTACAAGAACAAAAGGATAAAAGTGAATTCTTACTGATTACCCATAAGAAAAGAACAATGGAATATGCTGGTACTTTATACGGTATTACGATGCAAGAACAAGGTGTTTCTAAAATTGTAAGTGTTACTTTAGAGAATAAGGATATGTAAAATAAAAAACTGAACGTCTTTTAAAGATATTCAGTTTTTTAAATTTCACGCATTTTATCACGATTTTTAAAAGGGTTTTTAGGATCAATTTTATCTATAAATAAAATGCCATTTAAATGATCAATTTCATGTTGAAAAGCAATAGCAATGTCTTCCCGAACGCGAATTTGAAATTTGTTTCCTTCTACGTCATAGGCTTCCACAGTGAGTCTAGCAAATCTTGGTACGATTCCTTCTACGGGACGATTAACAGATAAACATCCTTCACCTTCGCCAACAAATATTTCTTCTTCACTGTGAGCAAGAACTTTTGGATTAATAACAATGTAGTTTTTGAAAGTATGATCATCTTTTTCTTCAACAATAACAAAAATTCGTTTTAATAAGCCAACTTGAACAGCTGAAAGGCCCATCCCAGGTCTTAAATTATATTTTTCTTCATATTCTTTAATTTGACTCATAGTAAGATAAGTTATCATATCATTAATCATATCTTTGTCTTCTTTTGATAAAGGAAAGGTAACTTCCTTACTTGTCATTCTTAATTTTTTATCATATTCTTCTAAAATATGTATCTTTGGTAAATTCATATACAACACCCCAAAACATTAATATTGTACCACAAAAAACTAAAAATAAAAGAAAATTTCGTCAGCAGCCTTTTGCTATGTTATAATAAGCAAAGTATATAAATATAGAAAAGAGGTTTTTATGTTAACAATTTGTGATAATTTAAAAGACGCTAAGTTTGTAACACATGATAGTAAATTTCATGCTGATGATGTTTTTTCCACCATCTTTTTAGAAAAAGTATTTAAAAATATTACTTTGTATCGTGCAAAAGAAATCAATGCTAGTCTTTATCCAGATAAAATAATTTATGATATTGGTTTTGGTGAGTTTGATCATCATCAGGCTGACTCTAAAGTAAGAGAAAATAAGGTGAAATATTGTTCTTTTGGAAAATTATTTGAAAAATATGGTAAAGATTATTTAAAAAGTCTTAATGTTAAAGATATTGATTATGCTTATGATCTTTTTTACATGATTTTGTAATGCAAATTGACGCTTATGATAATGGGATGTTTCTTTCAAATCCTAATGATTATAAAGTATCTTCTTTATCAGAAGTAGTGGAATATTTAAATCCTACATGGTGTGAAGAAAAAAGTTATAATGAAGCTTTTTATGAAGCTTATCAAATCTTTAAAGTGATTTTTGATAGAATTGAAAAAAGAACTTTAGATTATTTAAAAGCTAAAGATATGGTGGAAGAGAAAATCAAAAAGAGTGGTAACCATCTTCTTTTATTAAATGAGTATCTTCCATATAGCAAAGCTGTTTTAGATAGTAAAAGCAAAAAAGCAGAAGATATTTGGTTTGCTATTTTTCCTTCTAACCGAGGTGGATACGTTATTCATACGATTCCCAAAGAAAAAAATAGTTTTGAACTTCGGTGTCCTTTAAAAGAAGAGTGGGGAGGCAAAGAACAAGAAGAATTAGAAAAACTAACAGGAGTGTTAGGCTTCCGTTTTTGCCATAAAAATCTTTTTATTGCTTCTTGTGATACTTTAGATGGAGCTATAAAAATTGCTAATTTAGCAATGAATCAAAAAAGGTAACTCAAAACGAGTCACCTTTTTATCTATCTTTAGTTGTTAGAATTGTTATTCCAATTCCAGCCAGCTCCTATGATGATAACAAGTAAGATGAATAAAACGATCCAAATAGCGGCGCCTGCACCATAACCAGAAGTGTATCCGGCATATCCTGTGTTATAACATGGAGAATATCCGCCACCCATACCACCATAGTAACCATTATTACCATAATAATACATAGTATTACCTCCTAATCTATCTACTATATTTTATACATCTTTTTAAAAAGTGATATAAAATGTATATTATTTTTTGTTTAATAAATGTCAACTATTTTTTAAAATAACTTTGTATCTATTTATTTTTGTGATACGATTATGATAAGGTGATACTATGAAGTCCTTGATGAAAAAAATAGATAGACCTCTTTTTTTTCTAATGTTAGTTTATATGATTTTGGGAATTGTGATGATTTTAAGTGCCTCATCAGTGTCGGCAGTATTAAGATATCAAGTTTCCTCTTATTATTTTTTTATCCGACAAGTAATATTTGTCTTGTTTTCTTGTTTTTTAGGATTTTTATTCGTTTTAAAATATCCTACACGTAATTATAAATGGTTTGCACCGCTTTATTTAATTATAGTCGTTGCCTTACTGCTTTATGTTTTTGGTTATGGTGCGATAGCTGGTGGAGCTCAAAGCTGGATTGATTTTGGTTTTTTTAATTTACAACCAACCGAGTTTGCTAAAACTGCTTTAATTTTATATATGGGGGTTTTTTATGAAAAAAGTTTAAAAAGAAAAAAAACATTTTTGTATAATTTTATTCCTATTGTTATTGCTCTTTTTATTTTTATTTTAGTAGCGAAACAACCAGATTTTGGTGGAGCGGCAATTATTGCTGGAATTGTCTTTTTCACTTTTTTGAAAGTACCGTTTCCTGAAAAAAAGAAAGTAAATATTATAAAATATATAGGAATAGGGACTATTTTATTTGCTATTATCCTTCTTTACAGTGGTTCTGATATTTTTAATTCTTCTCAGTTATCACGTCTTAAATTTGCGGCTCCATGTAGCCGTTATATGGACGATACGGGTTATCAAGTTTGCAATGGCCTTATTGCATATCATAATGGTGGCCTTTTAGGTGTTGGACTTGGCAATTCTAGTCAAAAATACTTATATTTGCCGGAAGCTCATACTGATTTTATTTTTCCTATACTAGTAGAAGAATTAGGACTTTTAGTAGGCATTCTAGTTTTAATTGGTTATATTTTAATTTTATATCGCATTTTAAAAATCGCTAAAACTTGTGATAATACCCGTAATTTTATTATTTGTTATGGAACTTTTATTTATATCTTACTTCATTTAGTCATAAATTTAGCTGGGTCACTCGCTTTAATTCCTTTAACTGGAGTACCACTTCCATTTTTAAGTTATGGAGGAAGTTATAATATGAATATTATTTTATTGTGTTTTGTGCTTCAAAGAATTGCTATTGAAAATAAAATTAACGAAGAAAAAAGACAAATTAAAATGATGACAAACTCTTAAACCATATGTTTGAAGAGCCAATTTTTTAGTGGTTTTTTTTCATTGTGAAAATCTTTTCTTTTAAAAATTAAGTTGTTTGCTTATGAAGAAATATGATATACTTAAAAAGAGAATAGAGGGAATAGTATGCAAGAGAATTCGAATCCTTTAAAATATCCGAGCATTGGTTTATTTATGTCTTTTAAATCTGTGATGGAAGTTATTATTTATATTTTTGAGTGTCTATGGCGTGGTATTGTTTATGTTTTTAAAGATTTGCCAACCTTTTTATGGCAGCATGCCAGTGTAAAAGTATCAGAAGCCGTTGCTCCTGTAAATAAAAGTGCAAGTTCTAATGCAAATACAAAGGCAAAAAAAGAAGAAAAGCCAAAAAGTGTTTTAAACATGGATATTAATGATCTATTAAAAAACACATCTTTTATGAAAAAGAAAATCGAGGGCCTCGAGAAAGAAAAACTAAAACTTTTAAATGAATTAGAAACGACAGGTAAAATAAGAAGTAAAGAAGCTCAAGTATACCGTTTTACTGCCAAAAATAGAGAAGGTAAAATTGAAACGGGTATTATGAACAGTTTTTCTAAGCTAGATGTTAATACCTTCTTAGTACAAGATGGTTATGATGTTTATAAAATCGAAACAAGTGATCTTATTAATTTAATTTATGGTAAATCAAGTCTTTTTTCGGTTCGTTTAAAAAATAAAGATTTATTATTTTGGCTCACACAGCTTTCTACTTATTTAAAAAGTGGTATTCCCCTAACAGATTCTATTAGAATATTGAATCGTCAAATGAATAAAAATGCTACTTATAAAAGAGCTTTTCAATCTATCATTTACGAGCTAACCATGGGAGAATCTTTTTCAAGTGCTCTAGAAAAACAAGGAAATATGTTTCCAGCTCTTTTAATTAATATGATAAAAGCCGCTGAAGCAACTGGCGAACTTGAAGAAACCTTAGATGATATGGCTAATTATTACGAAGAAATTGAAAAGACAAGAAAACAAATGGTGTCTGCTTTGACTTATCCAACTATTATTATGATTTTTGCTTTAGCAGTTATTACTTTTATTATGGTATGGGTAGTTCCTCAGTTTGTTAATATTTATGAGGAAGCAGGAGCTACTTTAAATGGCTTTACCGTTCTTATTTTAAATATTAGTAATTTTTTACAAGCTAATGCTTTAACTCTCATTTTAATGATTTCAGCTATTATACTTATTTTGGTTTTACTTTATCAAAAAATTAAGGCTTTTCGTAAATCATTGCAGACTTTTGCTATGAAAATACCAATCATTGGCAAAGTTATTATTTATAATGAAATGACTATCTTTTCTAAAACGTTTGCTTCTCTTTTAAAAAATAATGTCTTTATTACGGATAGTATTGATATTTTAAGTAAAATAGCATATACTATTGGTGACAGAACCAGAAAAGTCACAGTTTACTATATAGTAAACAAAAAGAGTAAAGGCTGCTACCTTTGCTCTTTTCTCATTTTACAAGGAAACAAAGGCTAGATGATGGCTATTTCTTCTTTTTAGAAGAATTATTGCCATCATTATCGTCTTTTGATAATATATACAATATTATCACTAAGACAATAAGATACTCCAAAGAGTACCT